>ERZ773045.1428-NODE-1428-length-10611-cov-56.567450_pt1 | contig 10611 bp, 6 predicted proteins | sample MGYA00580635_ERZ773045 | MGnify/ENA primary metagenome ERZ773045 (study PRJEB29015, sample SAMEA2738115) | human oral metagenome | biome: human oral; feature: human-associated habitat; material: saliva | place: China | collected 2261 ...
GTGAAATGGCGTTTCTCCTTACGAAATGTATAAACCAAAGTCCCATTTTAGGGGTCATTCGCACCGTTAATCAAGATTAAGCGCCTTTTAAATCTCTTTAAGTGGTGCTCACCTCTTAAATATCCCCTTAAGGAGGCGCCGCGCGGCACTTAACCGACCGGTCGGGGCTACTACTGGGGGACTTAAGTGCCCGGTCGGCGGTGCGAGTTATTCTACCGGGGCCCTGCCGGTGGGCGTGTCGGGTGTGTCGGACGGGTGCGCATCCGGGTTGGCCCGGGCTGATGAGGCGTTTATCTAGGCGTTTTTCAGGGCGCGGGCGACCGCCTCCGGCACGAAGGGAGTCACGTCACCACCCAGCGACGCCACCTCACGAATAATCGTGGACGACACCGCACCGTAGCGGTCCTCACCGGCCAAGAACACCGTCTCAACCTGCGCCAGGTGGCGGTTCATGCTCGCCATCGGAGCCTCATAGCTGTAGTCCGTCGCCGAACGCAGACCCTTCACCAGCACCTTCGCGCCGCGCTCCGCCGCGTACTCGGCAAGCAGCACGTCCGGCGGAATTGGCTCCACGCTCGCACCCTCAATGCCGAGCTCCTGCAGGGACTCACGCACCAGCTGCACGCGCTCCTCCAGGGTAAAGCGGTACTTCTTGGAGCTATTGTGCGCCACGCCCACGATCACCTTGTCAAAGAGCTGAGCGGCGCGGGCAATGATTTCCAGGTGGCCGTGGTGCACGGGGTCAAAAGATCCGGGGCAGAGGGCAATCATGGCGGTCCCTTCACGAATAAATATCAGACGTTGGAATGACTAGATACGGGCGGGTTTAGGATGCGGGATAGCGGCATGCGGGCGAGCGCAGGCTGAGGTAGCAATCTTAGGCAGCGAGCTCTTCTGCGTCCTCGCCAGATTCGTTGCCGAACTCGTCGCCCGCCTGTTCCTCCACCTCGTCAGGCTCCACATAGTAGAGAACCGTCTCGCCGTGCTGACGGGTCGAAAAACAGTACAGGCCCTCGCCCCACACCGGTTCCGGGTCGCGCGAAGAACGCTCCACCACGACCACGGCACCCTCGGCAAGCTTGGGGGTGAGCGCCTCCAGCAGCTCGCTGACCTGCTCATTCGGCATGGCGTAGGGCGGGTCAACAAACACCAGATCCCACGGGCCGGAGGCGGACTTCACGTAGGTCAGCGCCTGAGACTGCTGCACGCGCGCCGCAGAACCGGTAGCGCCAGAAGAACCGGTGCGGCCCATCGCCTTCTCTACCGCAGCAACGTTCTTGCGAATCACCGCAACAGCCTTCGGGTAGGTGTCCAGCAGAGTCACGGAGGCCGCACCGCGCGAGAGCGCCTCACAGCCCAGCGCGCCCGAGCCGCCAAAGGCGTCCAGCACGCGGGCGCCACGAATAATGTCGTAGCTCTCCAGCTTGGAGAAGAGGGATTCCTTCACCCGGTCGGTGGTGGGGCGAGTATTATCCCCCGGAACCGAGGCAAGGCGAACGCCTCCGGCGGCACCGGAAATAATACGGCTCATAGGGTCTCTCCTCTTAACTAGTGCGGTGTGTTCAAGTCACGGTTTCAGCGGGTGGTGGGCAGGTAGCGGGCAGAACAGGCGGCGCGTTCTGCCCCGTTGGGCGCTTATCCCCTGCCGAGGAACGCCTCACGGTCAGCGTCCAGGGCACGGTCAATCGTACGCGCCAGCGACGGATGCTTAGCCAGCGTCGGGTCCTTCTCAACCACCGAGCGGGCATCCTCACGGGCACGCTCAATAATGTCGGCATCGGCGAGCGCCCGCAAGAAGCGCAGGGTGCTCTTCGAGCCCGATTGTGCAGCACCCAGAATATCACCCTCGCGGCGCTGCGCCAGGTCGATGCGGGAAAGCTCAAAGCCGTCCGTGGTGGAGGCGACCGCATCCAGGCGCTCGCGGGACACGCCGCCCTCCTCCTGGCGGGTCACCAGCAGGCAGGTGCCCGCGTAGCCGCCGCGGCCCACACGACCGCGCAGCTGGTGCAGGCCCGAGATACCGAAGCGGTCGGCGTCCATGATGATCATGAGCGTGGCGTTCGGGACGTTCACGCCCACCTCAATGACGGTGGTGCTGATGAGCAGGTCAATTTCGCCGCGCTCGAAAGCGGTCATGACGGAGGTCTTCTCCGCCGGGTCCATGCGACCGTGCAGGGTGCCGATACGCACGCCGACGAGGGCGTCCTCAGCGCTCAGGTAGGAGTACATTGAGGCGACCGAGGTCAGCTGAACCTTGCCGTCGCTGCTGGCGTTACCGCCCTGACCGAAATAGCCCTGGGCTGAGTTGCCCGCGCCGGTTCCCGCACCGTTCAGGCTGGATGCGCCAAAGAACGCGGCGCCTTCCTCCAAGCTGTCGCCGTCCTCCCCAATTTTGGGTACGACAACATACACCTGGTGGCCCTCGTCGATTTCTTCGCGGGCGCGCCTCCATAGCCGGGACGCCCAGGCGGGCTTCTCGGCGAGGGGCACCACGTGCGTTGAAATTTTCTGGCGGCCGGCGGGTAGGGTGTCGAGCACGGACACATCCAGGTCACCGAACACGGTCATGGCGACGGTACGCGGAATGGGCGTTGCGGTCATGACCAGGCGGTGCGGCAGGGCGCCGTCGGTGCCGCGCAGGCCGTCGCGCTGCTCCACGCCGAAGCGGTGCTGCTCGTCCACAACGACCAGACCCAAATCGTGGAAGCTCACCTCATCGGAGAGCAGTGCGTGGGTGCCAATCACGATTTGGGCGGTGCCGTCGGCGAGCTCCTGCAGAACCTTGCGCTTGGCGCGGGTACCCATGGAGGCGGTCAGCAGGCGCACGCGCACACGGCGGGAGCCCTCCCCGCTCCCCGCGGGAGTTCCCTCGACAGACCCCTCGGCTGATTCGTCAGCGTCTGAGTCTTCGGGCGCCGCCATATCCCCCAGGATGTCCAGCACCGAACGCAAATGCTGCTCGGCAAGCACCTCGGTCGGGGCGAGCATCGCGGACTGGCCGCCCGCATCGGCAACCTGCAGCATGGCGCGCAGAGCCACCACGGTCTTACCGGAGCCCACATCACCCTGCAGCAGGCGGTTCATGGGCGATTCGCTCGACAGATCGGCGGCAATCTCAGCGCCTACCTTCTGCTGCCCCTCGGTCAGCTCGTAGGGCAGGACCTTCAGCAGCTGATCGGCGAGTCCGCCCTCCACGGCGGGGCGCGGCTGAGTCAGGTGCGCGGCACGCACCGAATGCAGGCGAGCGAGCGCGCTCTGCAACACGAATGCCTCGCGGTAACGCATCTGCGCCTGCGCGGCACGCCAGGTGTCCTCCGAGTCGGGGGTGTGCAGGGCGCGGTACGTCCACTCCAGCGACGGCACCTTGCGGGCGCGACGAATCGTGTAGGGCACCGGGTCTTCGAGTTCTTTGAGCGGCACCTTTTCGAGCAACTGCTCCATGTACCCGGCGATGCGGTCGGTGGGCAGTTTCACGGGGGCGCGGTAGACAGGCACGGGGGCGGTGGCGGCATCGGTCACGTCCGCGCCGGAGGCGTCCTTCGAGAGCAGGGCGTAGTGCGGGTTGGTGAGCGTGTATTCGCCGCGGTAGATGCCGACCCTGCCCGAGAACATCATGGTTTCACCCTCGCGGATTTCGCGGGCGGCGGTCCAGGCGTTGAAGAAGGAGAGCTTCATCTGCGAGCCGATGAGCGCACCGGGGTTCGTCATGCTGGGTGCGGGCACGCCAAAGAGGCCTCCCTGGGCGAAACTATCCTGCGCAAAACTGTCCTGACCAAATGAATCTTGGCCGTAGCTGTCTGCGTAGCCGCTGTAGGAGGCGGGTTGCGCTCCCCTGCCCTGTGCCGGGTTCTGGGTAGCGGGGTTCTGGGTAGCAGGGTTGTGCGCGGATTGCGCGAGCGCGTTGATGCGCGGGTTGTGCATCCCGGTCGCCTGCCAGTTCTGCGCGGGCGCGCCGGATACTCTAGACGCGCCGGATGCGCCGGATGCGCCGGGGCGGTTAGCGCGCCCGGACACCACGGATACAGGACCACCGGCACCGAAGCCAGCCGCACCGAAGCCAGCGGCACCAAAACCGGCGGGTGCCTCCTGCCCGGTGGCGTCGGAGAGCCGGTCGGTGATGATCACTTCCGTGATTTTGCCGCGGCGCGCCGCCATGGTTCGGGTGCTCACGTGCACCACGCGGGCGATGATGGTGACGTCCTGGCCCTCAACGAGTTCGGCGAAGGAGCTGAGCTCACCTCGCGGCAGGTACTTGCGCGGGAAGTAATCGAGCATCTGCCCGACGGTGTGCAGGTCCAGGTGCGTGGAGATTGCCTTGGCGCTGGGCGCGGGCAGGTACTTTTTGAGCGGCGCATTTTCGATGCGGTCTTCGGAGGCGTAGCGCGCCAGAGCGCGGCTCTTAGCCTCCGCGGCAGCTGATGCGGGCTTCGTAGCTGCAACTTTCTCGGCCGCAACCTTCTCAGTAGTTGCCTTCTTCGCGGAAGCTTTCTGTACAGGTTCCTTCTGGGCGGGAGCCTTCTTCACCGGGGTCTTCGGCGTGGGTGTTACCTTCTTGACAGCGGTTTTCGGTGCGGGGGTTTTCGGCGCGGCGGCCTTGGAATCAGTGACCTTCTTCGCCGGGGTTTTGGAAGCGGGAGCCTTCTTTGCGGGCGCAGTCTTCTTCGCTACGACCTTTGTGGAGGCCAGTTTTTTGGGTGCAGGCTTATCAGCTTCTACCTCGGGCGCACTCTTCTTCGGCGCAGACTTCTGCTCGGCCTCCTCGCTCGCTTTCGTGACCTTCTGCGGGCGCGCCGAAGTAGCCCGCGCGGCAGTTTCGCTCTCCTGCGGGCTCGGCTTGTTCTGAGCTAGTTCCTTCTGAACTGTTTTTTTCTGAGCTGGCTTCTTCTGAGTCGGATTCTTCCGCGCGGGTGCTTTCCGAGCCGGTTCCTTCGGCTGATGTGCTTCCGACTGTTGTGCTTCCGGCTGAGTTGCCTGCCGCGCCGCCAACGCAATATCGACCAGCTCGTAGATAGCGTCGTCGGTCATGGTGTGCGCGGCGGGACCCAGCGAATGCTTGAGCGTCTTGAGCGCCTTACGGTAGGGGGCGCTGGCGCGCTGTGCCGCGCGTTCGCTCAGCTCGGCGCGACTCACCTCGCCTCGGGCGTAGGCGGCAAGATCACGCACGGTCAGCTCTGCGGTGGTGCGGAGCTGCTCATCGCTCAGTAGCGGCGCATCCTGTGTTGCCTGCTGAGCTCGGGTCGCAGAACCGGCGCGGGAGGCAGGCGCAGAACCTACGGGCTCACCCTGCACTGTCTCAACCTTCGCAGGCTTGGTCTGCGAAGCCTTGCTCTTCGTAGCCTCAGCCATTGCACTTTTAGCCGACGCAGCTTTGACCGGCACACTCTTGTTAGGCGCAGGCTCGGGAAGCCCCAAGTCCAGGGCTTCCTGCTGCGGGTTTACGGATCGTCGGGCGGGGCTCATGCGCCGCCCTCCGCACCGCACGCGTGGTCGGCGTGGTGGCCGTCCGCGAGGGAGGAAATACGCTCATCCGACCACTGACCGTAGCCCATAATCAGCTCGCGGGCGGGGTCAATGTCGGGAACGTGCACGTGCAGCGCCCAGAGTCCAGCCGCCATATCCAGGGGCGTAATGAGCAGACTGTCGCCCATAGCTTCAAGTTCGGGGCGCAGCTGCGCCAGGGCGAGGGGCTCGCAGGTCAGTGTGCCCATGAGCTCCCAGCCGCTCTGCCCCGCATGTTCTGCGTGCTCACCTTCTACGTGCTCGGCAGGTTCAGAGCCCGCCCGCACCGCATCCGCAGCAGAGGGCGCGTGGAGCATAGACTGCACCTGCGCCTCGTTCAGGGTTGCACCCTCCCAGCGCGGGTTGGAGTGCACCACGGCAAGGTAGAAGCCGAGCGCGCCGGCATCCACGAAACCGGCAAGTTCGGGTGAGGGCGGGAACTGCGCGGTACGTTCCAGGGCGGCACGCATCAGCGCACGTCGGCGCTCTTTCAGCGCTTCGTCAGCAGCTTCTGCGTCCTGTAATGCATCGTAGTGTGCGTCCAGGCGGGCGAGCTCCACCATGACCGACAGCATCGTGGAGGGCACCATCTGCTCCCCCACGCTGGCGCGAATACGCTCAGCCGCGAACGCCATCGCGCGCGCCTCCGCATGGGCGTACTCCAGCTTCACTTCGCGGTGCTTCGGCAGGGAACCGCCAGCCAGCACACGCTCGTAGTCTGCCTCCAGGGCACGCACGAGCGGCAACTCATCGGCAGCGTCACCGAGCTCCTGCGCGAGGTTTCCGGGCAGGAACCAGTAGCTGCGCACCGCCTCCAGCGCCCAGGCACAAAGCAGGGTACCCGAGTTGCCGCGTGCCACGCGGGATGCGCGCATAATCGCGTGCTCATAGATGCCACCCAGTTGAATCCACAGGTGGGCGAGGGTTTCGGAGGCGCCCGCCGCCTCGGGCGCGTACGCATCTTCTTCGCCAGACAGCTCCCCGCTAGGCAGAACCTGCTCCATGCCCCGCTCAAATTCTTCAGTCAGGGTCAGCAGGGTGTGGGCGATATTGGAACCGGTGTCCTTATCGGGCACCGGGAACCCGTTGAGGTCGTTGAGCGCCTCGCGGTAGCGTTCGATGGTGGTGCGGGCGGCGGTAGACCACGCTACGCCGAAGCGGTAGGCACGCACGCAGGCGCGGCGGTAAATCTCGCGCTCTTCGGTGCGCTGGTTCTGTTCTGCGTTCACGCTACCCTCCCTATCAGTTTCGCGTAGTTCTCGACTGGTTCTCGGCTGATTTCCCAGTCAGTTCCCGACCGATTTCTCAGCGCCCGCGGCACGGGCAGAATCCAGCCTATTTCGTACTTCTATTCTAAGCAATTTCGGTTAAATGTACGGTATTGCCCGCCGCCCATCCCGCGGAATGAAAACACGGACAGAACACACAAACCGCACGCACCTTGCGGCGCCCGGTGACTTGCGGCGCTCGGTCAAGCTTCTACGCGGACGCTCCGTAGTGTTCCCAGCCCATGCCGTCCAGGGAGCGGCCGTCCATCACGACCGCCGCGCCGGTCACCGCATTGTGGCGGCGTTCGGCACCGTAGAGCTCGGCGCTCAGACCGCGCTCCGGGGCGTCCGCCACGCAGGTTCCCAGGGGCACAAACTCTTCGGGTACCTCACCGGGGAAGGTCGCCAGCAGGCCGTGGTCTTCCCCGCCGACCAGCACGAAGGTGCGTGCCAGGGATGCGGGGCTCTCCCCCGCCTCATTGCGCTCACCAATCGCCAGCAGCAGGCGCGCCAGCGGTAGCAGCGGCTCGGCGAACGCATCCACGGCGGCACGGTCGAGGCGCATCTGCACCCCGGAGGCGGCGGCAACTCGCCCAGCGTCCTTGACGAGTCCGTCCGAGAGATCCAGCATGGAGCTTGCCTTATGCTGGCGTGCCACCTCTCCTGCGGGGATGGGGCTGACCGGGTGGTGTTGCGACTCGACGGCGCGCTCGCAGACCGCGAGCATCTGCGCGGCCTCTTCGGGGGTGAGGGTGCGGGCAAGCTCGATGAGCCCTTCGGGAAGAGCGCCAGCAGGAAGAGTGCCAGTACCTTCCGGTTGTTGCCGGGCCCACGCCCGGCTCACCGCACCCAGCGCCGCCTCAGCATCATGACCTGCGGCAACGGCACGTAGCAGTGCCGTGGCGGGCAGGGAGAGCGGGTTGAGCAGCAGGCGCAGACCGGCATCGGACCAGGCGGTACGTCCCGCCAGGGCGATAGTGTCGCCGGGGCGTGCGCCGGAGCGCAGTACAGCGCGATCCGTGTAGCCGAGGGCGGTGACGGTCACCGACATTTCGGTGGAGTCGCCAATATCGCCGCCGCCAATCACGCATTCGGTGGCACCACAGGCGTTGATTCCGTCCACAATGCCGTGGGCGAAGCCGTCGATCCAGCCGTAAGGCGTGCTACCGGGCAGGCTCAAGGAGATGAAGAGGCTCGCCGGGCGTGCGCCCATGGCGGCAACGTCGGCGAGGTTCTGGGTCGCGGCTTTGCGCCCCACATCGTAGCCGCTGCTGCGGGCGGGTTCCAGAATGAACTCACCGCCTTCACCCATCCGTGCGATACCGCCGGGCCAGAGGTTCATGAAGTCCTGGTCCTCAACGAGAGTGTCGGTGGTGACCACGGTACGCTGACCGGGCGCAGGCGCGGCGAGGACGGCACAGTCGTCACCGGGACCCACATCGAGGGGCTCAATGTGCCCCGCCTGGCGTGCCGTAGCGGCAACCTGCTCATTGTGGGCGTTGATAATCGGCATGAAAGCGCGCAGAACGCGGGACTCCCCCAGCTTTGAGAGAGGTGTCTCTCGCATGGGGTTGTCCCGCGTTTCGCTAAAAGTCTGAGGATTCACATCCTCTATTATCGCGTATTCTTACGCGTTATGTTCGCCTTATGCTCCGCGGCTGAAGTAGCGGATTGCCAGAGCAATCAGCACCAGACCGATGAGCGAGAAGAGAATCAGCGGTGCAATGCCGGAAAGTCCGGAATCGTCCGCATCCGCGTTCTTCACGGTCTGCTCCTGAGCGGCGTTCGCACCGTCAGCCTTTGTCACGCTCTTTGCGGAGCGGCTGGCGCTAGCCGAGGTGGAGGAGCTGGGTGACTTCGAAGCCGATACCGAGCTTGAGGAGCTCGAGGGGCTTGTCTCCTGGGAGTGGTCCTCGTCGGTCTTATTGCGCGAGAGGTATCCAGCAACCCAGTCTGCCGCACCCGGGATGGAGTCATTCGAGCCGTTATTGGCTGCGATTCGTCCGAGGGTGGTGCCGCCAGAACGCAAGGGATCATCATCACCGTCATCGGCCCTGTCATTCGGTGCCTTGGTGCTCGGTGAAGAGCTTGAAGATCCCGAAGAGGAACTTGAGGATTCAGAGGAGTTGCCCGGTCGCGGAAGCTCAATGGAGATGACGACATCTTCCCCCGAGGTTTCCTGACGGTTTCCAGGGACGGCCACCGGGTTGTTCGCCGGAGGAATCGGGGCAACAGGCTCAGTCTCAATCGGGGTAACGATCTTGGCGTCTGAGCTGTCCTTGGTGTCCTCTACCGGAGCTACGGGAACTACCGGAATCACGGGGATTTCTGCATCCTTAGTGGGTTCCTTGGAGGGTTCCTGAGTCGGCACGGGCACTACCGGAGCCTGAGTCGGCTCCTCGGAGGGTGCTTTGCTCGGCTCCTGAGTCGGCTCGGGAGTCGGATCCTGAGTAGGTTCCGGAGTTACGTCCTTGGTCGGCTCGGGGATGGGCTCAGGAGTCGGATCCTGAGTAGGTTCCGGGGTCGGTTCAGGAGTAGGTTCAGGAGTAGGTTCAGGAGTGGGCTCAGGAGTCGGATCCTGAGTAGGTTCCGGAGTCGGTTCGGGGGTTACATCCTTGGTCGGCTCAGGGGTAGGCTCCGGAGTAGGCTCAGCCGTAGGCGCCGGGGTCGGATCCTGAGTCGGTTCAGGGGTTACATCCTTAGTGGGCTCAGCGGTAGGCTCCGCGGTGGGAGCTGCGCTGGGCTCGGCAGTGGGCTGCGCAGTAACATCCGGAGTGGGCGTCGCATCCTTAGAGGGCTCTACGCTAGGACTCGCCGTAGCGGTAGCACTCACAGAAGCGGAAGGCTCAGCAGTGGGCTGCGCAGTAACATCCGGAGTGGGCGTCGCGTCCGGAGTGGGAGTAGCGCTCGCAGAAGGTTCAGCACTGGCGGTGGGCTGAGCGCTAGAAGAAGCGCTAGGCTGAGCGGTGGGCTCTGCCTGCGCATTGTCAGTCTTATTGTCTCCCTGGGCGGTGGGCCATGCGCTTACGGTAGCAAGCGTAGGTACTGCCGTCTGAGAGGAAGATGCCGCGGTCGCGGCGGGGTCCAGGGTTTGGCCTGCGGTGCCGACAGGGTTCGGCGGAAGCTGTGACGCTGCCTCCTGCACATCTTGAGCAAATGAGGCTACGTATGGGCTTCCGGAAGCAACCAGTGCTGTCGCCAGACTCGCAGAGACCACCTTACGGTTTCGTTTTCCCAAAGGTTGTCCTTGACTTTCTGATACGTTGTGAGTGAATAGATACCCAATCGCTAGGGTAGATTGGATATGCTTTCATCTATTCTACCGAATCGGCTTTTTCTTCATTACTCACTTTAGCGCTTTCATACCAATCTTTGAGCTTCACGATGTGCAAAGACTATCAACAACACCTTTCCATCACCCAGAAGCATCATTTCATGCACTTATGAGCAGAATTACGTTTCACCTTATCAACACCGCTTTAAAACTTGCACTCCCCTATTTAAGGGACCCCGAGGCGAGTTTAAGTGATTTTTCTCATTGGTGAATCTAGAGCGATTCTCATCAAGATTTAGAGGCTAATACGTACCAATTACCCCGCCCACACAGACATTAACTTGCCCACCGCGCAAAAAACGCCCCGCCGCAATTCCTCAAGAATCCGCGGCGGGGCATCTCTTAGCAGGGGCTACTCCCCCACTGCTACGTATTCAAAAACTTAGCGCAGACCTAAGACCTAGCGCAGACCCAGGGGGCGTTCCATCGCCAGGGTCAGCAGCTCGCTAATCAGATCGGTGTAGGAAATACCGGTGTTCTCCCACATGGTCTTGTACATCGAAATCGGGG
>ERZ773045.1429-NODE-1429-length-10596-cov-5.552035_pt1 | contig 10596 bp, 7 predicted proteins | sample MGYA00580635_ERZ773045 | MGnify/ENA primary metagenome ERZ773045 (study PRJEB29015, sample SAMEA2738115) | human oral metagenome | biome: human oral; feature: human-associated habitat; material: saliva | place: China | collected 2261 ...
CCCGAACGGTTACAGATGTTTTGACATCTTTATCCTCATCCTCCACTGTCTCCTGTCCATGCACAGGTGTTGCATGGACGTAGGTGGGTGGGAATAAGAACAAAGAACTTAGGAGAATGGCGGATAGGTAGTATCTTATCCGTCTTTCATAGTTCACTTTTGATTTGTTCATATAGTCAGATTACAAATGGTTTTTAATGAATAGACGCAATTCTCCCTACCTTTACAGCGGAGAAAACGAGTCTATAAGGGTTTACTCAGGCTTCAGACCAAGACGCAGGTGTCTGCAAATAAAGTCAGCCTTACACTTTCAATTTCTACGATTTACGTCTGCAAAAGTAGATAAAAGATATAGGTCGCACAATACTTAATTTTGGTGATTTTGGCTAATCATTATTTCTTGGTAGTCGTAACATGGGTTCTTCTTTCTATCCTAACAATCTATTTTGTAAGAATAAAGTCATTGTTCAAATTTAAAAGGTGCTCTTTACCCTTCGAATTAACGCCCTTTAGGCTTCTAAAAGATGCCCTTTAAGGCCCTTACTAACGCCCTTTTGAAGTCCAATTAAGCACCTTTTATGTTGCAAATTTATAACCGACTGATTTTCTGTTGATTGCAAACTTGCTTTTTTATCCGTGTTTTGTCTTTATTTATAGCTGTTTTATTCGAAATTATGTAATGATTTTTCAAACCTTTGTTTGCGGATTTTTAAAGGCTAAAAAGAAATGATTTTCAATGTTAGAGGGTGATAATAGGGTAGATTGTTGACAGTCTTAGCTATGTTTTTGTTTGATAAGTAACTTCGATTCTTCCGTTAAAGCAATACGAAAATCGTTCATACATTTAGCGGAAGAACCAATAATTCTTTTGCGTTTCTATGATAAGGAAGAACTAAAATCAGAATTTCTCGTTTGGAGTGACATTCTTACATTTGGGTATATATAAGAATTTTCAGAGTAAAAATGTCATCTTAAAATGAACACATAATGATTTATTACTTGGTCTTATCGTTTCGTCTTGCCAAATAAATCAGCGTGTGTTCCTGTATTCATCATGAGCAAGGTCAATTGTCAAGAGTTTATATGCCATCAGATGCCTAACTTGGAAAACAATTCATCTGCATTAGCATACTCGTTGACACGCCCTTGTTCCTTGTCATTAAGTGCCTGTTCGTAAGCGGTGTGCTTAGTTGTGGTTTTATGTACCGTCCACCCCATACGCTTTACGAGCGACTTCAATAACGATGTATCAGCCTTGGGTATTTCCAAAGAGAATGTGCTTGTTGTGGTGTTATTTGTATTCATTACTTGTCCTCCTGTATTTTCATTTATATTGCAAATATAGTTTTTTCTTTTGAGAGTTGCAAGAGAATAAAAGAAAAAGCACCAAATGATTGCTCAGATGGTGCAAAATAATATTAAACATTAGAAACGTAAGGCGGGATTGGCTTGTAAATTAATCTGTTGAGCATACCCTTGACTGGTAAAGGACAATATACTCATATACACTTGTCTTCCAAATGTCTTCCTCAAACTATGGCAGCTGAAATGTCTTATTTTCAGTCTGTGCCTCTGTTTGAGTCTTTTATCAGCCTACGTATTAAGTTTATTGCTTCTGACCATTCAAGGTAGTCTGCCGTTGTGTTGCCATATTTCAAACGCACAAGAAACTCCTCGCCTGTGAATACCAAAGTCGGGGACTAGCAACATTCTAATTGGTGCGGAGCCTCAACACTAACTGTGCGGAGCCTCAACACTAACTGTGCAAGGCTCCCGCACCACATGTGCGGAGCCTCCGCACATAGCTTATAGTTGACAAATGAATAAACTACTTGCAGACAGGGTAAATAAAGACAGAGTAAACTCTTAGTAGTTAACGAGTTAACGAGTAAAAAAGTAGAAAAGTTATTTGTTGCGATAAACCACAGTTAACAGCAGTAATCATAATTATGAATTTTGAATTATGGATTTGCAAGGGGGGGTATAAAAAAAAGAAAACGGCAGAGCAACTACTCTTCCGTTATCTCCGAATAACCACCGTCTCACGACGATAATGTTTCTACAATCTTTACCTAAAATATAACTAAAAACCTAAATCTATTACTAACCTAAACAAATCTTCATTTTCAAAAATAATCCTGAGCAATCTCAAATACCTGTAAAGTCTAATACCTTGTAACCAGATATGTAACTCTTGAATTACGATGCAAAGATACTGCAATTATTCCAAACTGTCAAGTAGAAATACGAAAAATATCCATATATCGATTAATTATTGATTTATGTCAACGGTATTAAACGATGAATCAGTCTTGTTCTTATCTATTCAGACTCAAGCAGATACACTGGAATAATGGCGGAAGCCTTCTGTTTAGCCAATTGATAAGCGACTGACACGCATGGCATATATGATTGCCCACTGCAGGAGGTGATTTTCTGACGAAAGTGATTGTTTTTATAATAAAAGTTGTACTTTTGCATCGATAATAGTTGGTTCCTTTTGTCCTTTCCATCTTCCTGAACGGCATTAGGATAATGTTACGTCCGCTTGAAGTGCGCTTACAAGCAACACGATTCTCCATATCGCACGAGCGTTCCTCAGACGACTCCTTTATGGAGCAGACGACACGATGTAAGAAATAAAAACAATGTAAAGCACAGGAAGAAGGAAACAGGTTGGTAAATTGAAGGATAACATCTCGGTGTTGAAACATCAACAACGCACGTCTTTCATGGTGTATCAGGCGGCGAATGGGTAAAAAGACATCTCCCACAGTATCTATCAGAAATCAAGACAACAGCACATTTCCTGTTGAAGGAATATACTTTGGGATAAGCCTACCGAGCAGCAAACACGGCGATACACACTATCAAAAGATTTTAATTATTGCTTTCATCTAATAGAAAAGAAACTATGAGTAAGCAAGTTTTTCAGACAGACTCCCGTCAGCGCTGGAGTTATTTCAAATGGACCTTACGCGTAATCATCACGATTCTCTCTCTTTTTGGAATCGTCTTCCTCGCCATGTTCGCCTTGGAGGGTAGTCCGCAGATGCCTTTCCGGCACGACTATCGAAACGCCATCTCAGCCTCATCGGCTTATACGAAAGATAATAAGACGGCAAAGCTGTATAAATCTTTCCGCGACTTCTTTAAAGAGAAGAAGATGCACAATAACTATGCGAAGGCTACCATCAAGAAGCAACGATTCGTAGGGAAGGCTGACAGCCTAACGCAGAAATACTTCAACGAGTGGGACGACCCACGGATTGGCGTTCGCTCAGCATGGTATGTCAACTGGGATAAGCATGCGTACCTCTCTCTGAAGAATAACATTAAACATCTGAACATGGTGTTGCCAGAGTGGTTCTTCATCAATCCTAAGACAGACAAGGTGGAATACCGGATTGACAAACAGGCACTTCGGCTGATGCGACGGGCTGGAACCCCAATTCTGCCAATGCTCACAAACAACTATGACTCCGACTTCCGTCCTGAAGCCATTGGGCGTATCATGCGCAACGATAAGAAACGTATGGCACTCATCAATGAGATGGTTCAAAAGTGTAAGCAATATGGTTTTGCGGGTATCAACCTCGACTTAGAGGAACTTAACATCGCGGATAACGAACTGCTCAACCAGCTCGTCCGAGACTTCTCACGCATCTTCCATGCACACGGACTCTATGTCACGCAAGCCGTAGCCCCTTTCAACGAAGACTATAACATGCAGGAACTAGCGAAATATAACGACTACCTCTTCCTCATGGCTTACGACGAACATAACATTGAAAGTCAGCCGGGTGCGGTTAGCTCACAACGATGGGTAGAAAAAGCCACCGACTGGGCTGCTAAGAATGTCCCTAATGACAAGATTGTCCTCGGTATGGCTACCTATGGTTACGACTGGGCGAATGGTGAGCGTGGGACAACCGTATCCTTCGACCAGACGATGGCTATCGCACAGGATGCTGACGCTAAGGTGAGGTTTGATGACGATACCTACAACCTTAACTTCTCCTATCAGAACACTGACGACAAGAAGGTTCACCAGGTGTTCTTCACCGATGCTGCCACCACCTTCAACATCATGCGCTTCGGTGCAGAATACCATCTGGCAGGCTTCGCCCTCTGGCGCTTGGGTACTGAAGACAAACGTATATGGCGTTACTATGGGAAAGATATGTCATGGGAGAACGTAGCAAGGATGTCTATTGCGAAGCTCATGCAACTCAATGGTACCGATGATGTCAACTTCGTTGGTGCAGGTGAGGTACTCAGCGTGACGTCAGAACCTCATCCCGGACGTATCTCCGTAATGATTGATAAGGATAACCGACTCATCTCGGAAGAGTATTATCGTGCCCTTCCTTCTACCTATACAATACAACGATTAGGAGCATGTAAGGACAAACAGCTTGTCATCACCTTCGATGACGGACCAGACAGCCGTTGGACACCAACCGTGCTCAGTACGCTGAAGAAGTATAATGTCCCTGCTGCCTTCTTCATGGTGGGACTGCAGATGGAGAAGAATCTGCCCCTGGTAAGGCAGGTTTATGACGCTGGGCACACCATCGGTAACCATACCTTCACCCATCATAACATGATTGAGAATTCTGACGACCGCTCTTATGCAGAGTTAAAGTTGACGAGAATGCTCATTGAGAGTGTTACCGGACATAGCACCATCCTCTTCCGTGCACCTTATAATGCCGATGCTGACCCAACGGAACACGAAGAGATATGGCCAATGATTGTGGCTGCACGTCGGAATTATCTCTTCGTTGGAGAATCTATCGACCCGAACGACTGGGAACCGAACGTCACTGCTGACCAGATTTACCAACGTGTCATCGACGGCGTACACCATGAGGACGGACATATCATCTTGCTTCACGATGCGGGTGGTAGCACTCGAAAGCCTACCCTTGATGCCCTACCACGTATCATAGAGACGCTGCAGCGGGAGGGTTATCAGTTCATCTCCATCGAACAATACTTGGGTATGGACAAGCAAACACTCATGCCTGCGATTAATAAAGGTAAGGCTTACTATGCGATGCAGACCAACCTCTGGTTAGCAGAGATGATTTATCATGTCTCAGACTTCCTGACAGCGCTCTTCCTGGTATTCCTCGTCTTGGGCATGATGCGCCTAATCTTTATGTATGTCTTGATGATTCGAGAGAAACGTGTGGAGAATCGACGCCACTATTCTCCAATCGATGCTAACACCGCACCTGCCGTTGCCATCATTGTCCCCGGTTATAATGAGGAGGTGAATGTCGTGCGCACGCTCACAACCCTCAAACAGCAGGACTATCCTAATCTGCATATCTACTTCGTTGATGATGGTAGTAAGGACCATACGCTCGAACGAGTGCGGGCAGCTTTCAACAATGATGACATGGTCACGGTGTTGGCTAAGAAGAATGGCGGAAAGGCTTCAGCCCTGAACTATGGTATTGCGGCCTGTCCTACAGAGTATGTCGTTTGTATTGATGCTGATACACAATTGAAGAATGATGCTGTAAGCCGACTGATGAAGCATTTCATTGCGGATAAGGAGCAGCGTGTCGGAGCCGTCGCAGGAAATGTGAAGGTCGGGAACCAACGGAATATGCTCACCTACTGGCAGGCTATTGAATATACGAGTAGTCAGAACTTCGATCGTATGGCTTACTCTAATATCAATGCCATAACGGTTGTGCCAGGTGCCATCGGGGCTTTCCGCAAGAAGGTGATTGAGGAAGTGGGTGGCTTTACCACCGATACCTTAGCCGAAGACTGCGACCTGACGATGAGTATCAACGAGCATGGATATATCATTGAGAATGAGAATTATGCCGTGGCAATGACTGAAGCACCAGAAACCCTGCGTCAGTTCGTAAAACAGCGTATCCGCTGGTGCTTTGGTGTGATGCAGGCCTTTTGGAAGCATCGGTCATCACTCTTTGCGCCTTCCAAGAAGGGTTTCGGTCTGTGGGCTATGCCGAACATGCTTATCTTCCAGTATATCATCCCAACGTTCTCCCCACTGGCTGACGTGCTGATGCTACTCGGACTCTTCAGTGGTAACGCCTTACAGATATTCTTCTATTACCTTATCTTCCTCATCATCGATGCGAGTGTGTCTATCATGGCTTACATCTTTGAAGGCGAACGCTTATGGGTTCTTCTGTGGGTTATCCCCCAGCGTTTCTTCTATCGCTGGATTATGTATTATGTCCTCTTCAAGAGCTATCTCAAAGCAATCAAAGGCGAACTACAGATGTGGGGCGTGCTGAAGCGAACAGGACATGTGGGGGAATAGAGAAGGAAAGAGAATGGGTATATCAAAATGCAAATACCATTTTGATAACCTTATAGTTTGAAACAATTCATTAAAAAAAGACCGTTTCTGTACTCAATTTTGAGTCTAGAAACGGTCTTTTCTTTGCTTTAAGAAAATTACTTATCGTTTGAAAGTTGTCAAGTTATTAATTTGCCTTCTGACACACCCTCATGTTCGTAGTCGCTATTTTACTGCCTGCCTCGTTACTGTCTTCCCCCTTCTACCCGCAGCTGACCTCAATCTTAATGCGGAGCATAGCACTGACAATACGCAGGACTTTTACTTTTTCCTTCGTTGTAGTAGGGGTGGTAAGCCATCGCTGTTCATCAATCTGCACCTGATACTTCGTTTGCTGTGTAGATGTTATTAATTCGCTTTTGCCCCATGGAATATGTTTACGCACGATATCATTGATACCCATCTTCTTTATCGCCTCAAGATAGGTTTCTGTAGCATTGCCCTTGCCTATCGTCTCACCATCGGGAAACGTTACCTGCAGCCTATCACGATTTCTCTTCCTTTTCGAGGTATCGGAATCAGTATGAACATCAAAATCTGCACCCACTTCAACGACAAGTCCTAGGGAGAGCTGATTACTGATAGACCGCAGCTGCATATACCTCGTATCTGCATCAGACTGTGTGTTAACATACCAACCATCGCAGACGGGTTTCATCCATTCTTCATACTTTGGATAGATGGTCTTTGACAAGAGTGGGAGGTGGCACATCGTCATGTCAATCAAAGGGAATTTGTCAGAGCCTATCTCGATAAAAGTGGCTATCATCGTTGATAAAGAGCTCTTACAGCAAATCACTTTCCCATCGGGAAAGGTGATGCGAAGACGCTTTTTCTTTGTCCGTTGACGTAATTCATCTTTTTCATTCATAGCTTAATATATTGTTATAGTTTATCAATTCAAAGTTTTTCAAACGATATCTGTCCATCAGTTTCTTCTTCTCACGGTTTGTATATATCATATAAGGTTATGTGCATCATGTACTTTATCTGCCCCTGCAAACTTTGTTAGTGAACAAGTGAACAAGTAAACGAGTAAACGGGTAAACAAGGTGTATGCAAAAATGGCTACAACTCGTAAACTTATCTACTTGTGAACTCGTAAACTTGTTAACTCGTAAACTTGTTAACTCGTAAACTAACAAAAGGGGTATCTAGCATTTCACGCCCCTCCCTTTGGGGGAGGGGTCGGGGGAGGGGCCAGTTGGGCCAGTTGCGCCAGTTGGGGTTGCTGTTTTGTTTTTTTTAGTTCTTACAGCAAGCTCTCGCCGAAGATGGCGTTCTTAATATCCTTCTCGTGCTCAAAGACGAAGCGGGCAACAATGGCACTAAGCAATGCTGTTGAAGGGAGTTTCACGCTCGTAGCGGACTTCAGGCGATCGAGGACACCCTTGAGGTCTGAGTCGATATAGACGGTGGCCAGACGAGAGTCGCGTGCCTTATAATCGCGTGCCAAGTCGAGGAATATCTGCCAGCTATCCTCACCACTATCCTTTGCTAGCGAATACTCACGTGCCAGCTGTCGGCCTTCAGCTTTCGGCAACTTCTTTGCTGCAGGTGCTGTACGATCCTTGCGGTCAGCAGTCTCTTGCTTTGGATCTATGCGTCCGAACTGACTTGATGGTGCTGCAGGTTCAGCTGGCTCAGCAACGGCCTGTGTTGGCTCATCATACTGCGTTGGCTGCTGTTCCTCAACCTGAGTACGAACCTCCTGCTCAACACTGTTTGTATCATACTGTGCAGGCTCATTAGCTTCCTGCTCATCCGCCGTCGTCTCCTCTGAATTGGTAGTAGGATTTGGTCTTGCACCCTTCTGTACGCTATGTGCCAAGTCGGTCATTGCACCAGGCATCATAACCATTGTTTTCTTCTTCTTAGCCATTGTATCTTTATGTCTTTGTTTTTACTTTATTATATATAGACGTGGGACCTTATCATTTCCTTTCTCTTGATATGTCCCCTCGTCATCGTCTCTCCCCTATTGCGTCTTTACGAAGTCCTCTCAGTCAGAATCGTCTGACATCGTTTGTCTAACCAATTTTATTAGATTTTATTTATCTAATCAGTTTTATCAGACCCTATTTATCTAACCAGTTTTATCCAACTTCATCCCGTTAGGCACTCCCCTCTCCCTTCGGAGAGGGGTTGGGGGTGAGGCTTCGTTTTGGGGATGAGGCTTCTACTTCATCCTCCTCAGCATATAATCAAATGCCTTTTTCACTGCGTCGCGCTGTGTACCGAGCAGTTCGAACGTGTTTGTGCGCTTCAGTGTCGCACGGCTATTGACAACGGGTGTGACAAGTCCAAAGTTACCAAACACCTCATCAGTTCTGCGCCACATCTCCTGCTCTTCAGCCGTACCAATACGTGGGTCGATGCGGTTTGGAACGAAGAACAACTTCGCATTCATCTGTGGATTGTGTTCACGCAACACGTTGAGTACCTGCACGAAGACACCAGTTGAGTCGAGAGCCTTATCCTCATATTCGTAAGGACAAACGATATAATCAGCACCTACGAAGAGTGGTGCCAAACCGTCCTCGCTGATGTTACCTGGTGAGTCAAACAGCACGAATCCTTCTACTTGTGAAGCTGAATCGACCAGTGTCTGCATTGTCTCGACATCGGTCACGTCGAAGTCCTGAACGTTATAAGGTTCTTCCTCACCCTCATAGATCAGCTTATCCTTTCGACGCTGCATCAGAATCGTCTTCTGCAAGTCGGTATCGATGATACAAACGTCCTTACCCTTTGCAGCGAGATAGTTGGCAAAGAGGATGCACAACGTGCTCTTCCCTACTCCACCTTTCTGATTTGCAAAAACAATTTTCTTATTCTTCATTGTTTATATATTTATATTTTTAATTTCTTATCTGTTTCTTTATTTACGTATTTGCGTGTTCGAATATTTATATTTTCATTCGTTCATCTATTTACGTATTTACCTTCTCTGCTTCGTCCACCTTTGGACTCTTTCGAGTTGGCTGCCTCTCTCCCACTGCTCTCTTCGTGACAATTCTCACTTTTTGGAGCGAAGAAAGGACTTATCATTACTTTTCTCCTTTCAAATTGCTTTTTTACGCCTTTCGTGCGCTATTTCGTCTCCTTTCATCAACAACGTTGATAGTATTGAAAATATCATATTGACATTTATTCCTATCATTATTGTTTCTTTGACAGCATAAACGCTTACCTTTTAATATATATTCTACTCAGTACGCTTTCTTTCTGTCATCTCTCCCTCACTCCATCACCTTTCATTTCTGCGATATTTTTAGTTTCCCAATCCTCTACCCACAAATTCTCAAATTATAAATGAGCTTATTCTTCTCTCTCGTCCGAAAAACTGAACTTCATTCGCCGATTGCTCAGACGAGATAGATAGAGTTAATTTATTTGTTGCTTTTGAAATGCTGCCTAATCGTTCTTAACCATCGTGGTGCGTAACACGCAGAATGGTGCTAAAGCAAGGGCAAAGTTTATCAAACTGGTTAAGGTGTAAATGCTCGAAATATCTGACATCGTAGCACCGCCAACACATGTATATACAAACAAGTAAGCCAAATCAAGCACCCACGCCAACGCCTGACAACCAAACAAAGAGGCTCCAAACAAACGAATCTTACCAGCATATTGACGCACTAACTGCACACAGAGAACCAACTTCGTAAGAGCAAGTATCATAAATGCTATTTGCGAGAAACGTGTGAAATACGTAGGAAGCCCACCATGAAGCAACGCACTCATTTCCTCCTCTTCAGTAAAAAGGAACATTGGTAAAGTACCAGCAAGTAACAGACAGAAAATGAGCACCATCATTACAGTGACAGTAAGTTGAGCAGCTTTGTCACCATTCTTATTTGAACAGCGACGGAATAGTTCAAGCATGATCAACTTTCCTGCAGCAATCACTGCGTACTCAATAGCTCGAATGTAATCATTTTCTTGTAGAACTGCAAAAGCATTCGTAAATACTCCCTGCCCAGCATTTGGCGCAGACGTCCATCCGTCAATCAAATTAAGAACACTGAAAGCAATTAACAAGCCCAAGCTCCAATTCAAAATCTCACCCTCTTTAGGTGTAATAGAAAAAGTCTTTAATTTCATATATATTTATATAAATGTTGAATCAGATAAATACACACATATTGATGTGGTTATATTTTTATACTTGCAAATATACACTTATTTATCGAAACAAGCAAATACATCTAAACATTTTTAATGAGAAAAATAAAAAG
>ERZ773045.1434-NODE-1434-length-10571-cov-7.283663_pt1 | contig 10571 bp, 6 predicted proteins | sample MGYA00580635_ERZ773045 | MGnify/ENA primary metagenome ERZ773045 (study PRJEB29015, sample SAMEA2738115) | human oral metagenome | biome: human oral; feature: human-associated habitat; material: saliva | place: China | collected 2261 ...
CGCCCGCGGCGGCTGTCCGCTTTCCTGATGGTGTCCATCGGTGTGGCCTCCTGTCACACAATGCGCCAACGCTGACACCAGAGAGATTAGACGACCACCGCCCAGCTATCGCGCGCGGGCACACAGGCAATTGAGACGACACCGACTATAGTTGCAGCATGATCGGTACCCACGTTGTCCAGAAAGCATTAAAACAGCAGGAGCCGACCACCCCATTGACGCGTAGTACTTGTACTGACTCTCGGAGAGATGAAACTCTCCCGAAGATCATCAGCCTCTTTTCAGGAGCAGGCGGTCTTGATCTCGGATTCCAGCAAGCTGGCTTTCCGCTAAGCTTTGCTGCGGACATCTCAACCGCTGCTGTCCAGACCCACCGCAGGAATTTTCGGAAGACACTCGCCGTCGTCGCAGACCTTACTGAGCTAGGACCGGACGGGGTGCTTTCTTACCTTGAACCGCTCCTATCTGACGGGGAGAGGATTGGAGTGATCGGCGGTCCCCCGTGCCAAGGATTCTCACGAGGAAACACTCAGTCAACAACAGAAGATCCACGTAATCAGCTTCCACTGTTATATCTACAAATTGTCGAAGCACTACAGGAGAAGTACACCGTCGAGTTCGTCCTCTTCGAAAATGTACTCGGAATCCGCGACTCGAAGCACCTCACTACCTTCAACGGAATCCTTGAGAAGTTCAGCGACATCGGGCTTACCGCAAACGCCGAGGTCTACTCAGCTCTCGATTACGGGATCCCACAAAAGCGCAACCGCGTGATCATCACCGGATTCCGAAACATGTCCGTCGCGCAGGCATTCAAGCCTCAAAAGATACAGTCAAATAAGTTGACAGTCCGCGCGGCTATCGAGGGTCTTCCAGATCCGGCATACTTCGCACGGAACCTCGAACGTTCCTCGATTCCTTTTCATGAGAACCACTGGACGATGCGCCCTGTCTCCAAGAGATTCCGGCATCCCGAATCAGCCACTCCGAGCGGCCGCAGCTTCCGCCGCCTTCAGTGGGACGAACCGAGTCCGACGGTAGCCTACGGCCACCGCGAAATCCACGTACACCCATCCGGGCGTCGGAGGCTCAGCATTTTTGAAGCGATGCTTCTTCAAGGCTTCCCACGAAAGTTCGTCTTAGAAGGAAACCTGTCCGCGCAAGTCGAACAGGTTTCCAACGCGGTTCCACCCCCGCTTGCACATTCGCTCGCCTCAGCGATTGCGAAGGCGCTCAGCGCCTCAGACAAAGTCTGAGAAGTAACCCAACGTGGGATCATCAAATGTCCCAATAACGAGCCCGCGATCTAGGAAACGATTGAACTCCTCGCATGAGGTCTCGGGTAGAAGCGCACATCCATGACAGGCTGCCAGGTTACACGAATCCGGTCCCTGCCCCTTCTCACCCGCATCCATACAAACCGGGTCAGTGGAGCACCAACGCGCTCCCGTAATGGCGGATACAAACACTGATCGCAGATTCTCAGGACGCGACATACGAACGAGGCCACCCATCGTGCCCTCTGAATCGCCTGCGGCCGTATAAATCAGAACTCCAGCCATCTCACGCCCTGACTCCGTAGACGCATATAGCCGCTCACGGAGGGATGCGGAACTGTACCCACAGGTGAAGACCAACTCGTTAATGAGAAGATGCGCCAGGGTATGAAGCAGCACTAAGCGAGGTGTCAATTGACGCTCCGCTCTACCGGATCGCGTGTAGTGGTCAATGATCTTCTGAGTCCGTGCCTGAACCCCCGCTCGCTGTTCCCATTCCGCCAATCGCTCGTGGTCCAGCTCCAGATAAATACCTTCGCCCTTCACGACGTACGCAGGCAGCCAATCACTGTCTGGAGTTTCAGGCTCCCTCCGAAGGAGCGCTTTACCTGCACTGAGTCCCAGAGGCGCATCATAAACGCGAGTAAAGCCCCGTAACACACGAGTTTCGCGTAGTACGTCAACCGAACGGACTCTATCGATGCACGACTCTAGATCGCCATGCAAACCAGGATCCGTCGCTGACAAATAAGCGTCTGCAGGGGTTTCGCGGATCAATTCATACTCGGGAAAACGCCATTCTGCATCACCAGTAAGAGACTCCACATCGTCGCTTTCATCAACTTTGCCCGCTTCAGACTTCTGCTGATCGCCAAGAAGATCGCGATAGCCCGCAAGTAGATCATCATCGGAAAATGGCTTCAACAACGACCCTGAAACACCCACTAGCATCTCCTGGCGCAGCTGCTCGGCTGTGATGTCCAAACCAAACCGTTTATACACCATACGCATCACCCCAACGACCTGCGGGCGACGCACTACACCATGCAGTGCCTCGCTCACAGCACCCACCCTACGAGGGATATAAATTGAAGACTCAACCTTTGGGAAGTAAACGTTCCCTGCCGAGCGAAGCGCGCCACGAATAGGGAGACCACATGTTGTCTCCTCCTGCGCGAGCCAAGGACGAGAACCAGCACACAAATACGGTCGGCTATCACCATTCAAATAAGCACTTACATAGGTAGTGTCTTCACCCATACGCGAAACAGTCTCGGTGATGTGAGCAAGACTCCTCTTAGCCCCGCACGTGCATTCAATCTGTTGCGCTTCAAGCCCATCGCCGCCAACAGATTTTAGTCGTAAGACACCATTACAAGACACATTGTCAGTCTTATGAACCCACTTATCAAAGGGAAAGTCATCCAAATGACCGGCACTGCAGATAAGCACAAAGGGAACTTGGGACATTCTAGGCCGCTTACCCTGACGATCATGTTGATGATCCGGGCACAAGGCCGCTCGCGACCATGTTAAAGTAAGCCGCTGGAGCCGTTTGCAATAGATGCAAAAGTGCCAGCGCGGAAAACGTAACGCTGGAACCTTTAAACCAACATTATGATTTTCCTTTCCCTGCCCTCTCTGACGGTAGTCTGGCGGTAGACGAAACTCACTGACACGCAAGCGCGACTGAAGACGCCAATCATGCTCCTGATACTCCTCAATTGCAAACATTGGGTCAGTAGCATCCGGGAACCAATGATCTAGACCCGCAGTAATCACAGATGTACCGTCCACTTGGACGCTCATCGAACCAACCCCGAACGGAGTAACAAGCTGCGCACGCCTCAAAACTCCCTGAACCATCACTTCTCCTTCACTTGTGCATCATCTCTGTTGTATGCACGAGAAATTTCAAGCCGACATTCAGAATCAACGTTTCTCATACTCGTGGGAACATCCCAAATGGTGGCTTCACTGTCGAGATCAGGCAATGTTCCAGAAAAACGCATAAGCCCCTGTACTGGATCGCCCCACGGCGAAGGGTTGGCATCCCACCCCGTCCGCTCCCACGATACCCACTCCCGCTTCCGTTCAGCTGCAACACGTTCTACAACTTTTACCTCGTGGCTGTCAGCCGCATCCGCTCGTTCACAGATCAGCTCTATGGCTCTGTGATATGCATCTTCTGGGAACGGGTAAGGCTCCATATCTTCACGACATGTTTGACGAATATATGCAATGACTGCAGCATGGAGCGCTCGACGCAGGACTGGCGTAGCGAATGGCGTCAGCGACGTCGGCTCAACTTGAGCATAGAGCTGCTGATGATAGGTCAAAAAACGCTCATAATGGCTTCGATCTCTAGGCTTAGCCGCACCATATAGAACGATGACCAGACCAGGACTCACATCAGCCCTGCGCCCGACACGACCCGACACCTGTATATATTGCGCAGTCGTCTTCGGCTGACCAACAATTGTCATGAGAGCAAGCCGGTCAATATCGACGCCCACTTCAATAATGTTAGATGCCAAGCAAATGTCGATTGCTCGTTGCTCCTTATGTCCTGTCACATATGCTGTTTGGAGCTGCTCAATGGCTTTTGGAATTTCATCGGACCGACGGCGCGAGGTCAGTTCCATCGTATTTTTTGGCCACCGCGGATCGATCCGATCACGCTTTCTGAGACGCGTCAAGTAATCAGGAACGTCGGACTGCAGGAGCGACACAGTATTACCGAGCTCACGTAGCGAATTCAGGAAATTCAGGTTTGTCCAATAGCCGTCGCGGACAGACTCAGGCAGCTTCATTGCTGCTTGCAGCGTTGAAGCGCACACTCTTGTTTGAAGTGTCTGCATTGAGCCGAACGACGCACTCATCACTCCGAGATAACGCCGACCGGGTTTAGGAATACCGTCCTCGTCCATATCTGGTTCTGCGAAGAAGGAACGCCCCTCCTCCAGACCATGTGGTGGGAATAGCGCGACGTCCTGTCGGCCATAAAGTGACCTGATCTGATCCTTATAACGGCGAATGGTAGCGGTTGACGCAATTATCTTAGGCTGGATTACATTATCTTCTCGCCTATCTACGCACAGTTCATGGATGATTGGCTCATAAAGCCCAACCATGGATCCCAGCGGACCAGAGATCAGGTGCAACTCATCCTGAAGGATGATATTCGGAGGCGAGCTGATTCGCACACCTTCCTTATCCAATCCAAATAGCCGTCTGGCTTCGGGGCGCCAAGCAAGCATTGCGAACTTATCGACAGTTCCAATCACAATTGACGGACGTACCTCATAGATGTCCTCATCTACAACATGTATGGGCAATCCCTTTTCCTTGGAGTACTGACATTCTGGATCTACGCACCGCAGTCCAACTTTGACACCTCCTTCTCTTTTTTCATATCCAAAGACATCTTGGCTGCTCTTCTGGCTCCGCCCACGTGGTTTGGGCCCCATTTGCGCACCGCACCAGGGGCAACGAAGTAATAGAAATTTATTTTCGGCCTGCGCATTCTTTTGAAGGTCATCAAGGGCCTTAACAGCCTGCTTCCAGGTGTTGGGCGTGGAAGAGCTTCCCAGCCAAATTCCGATACTGATCGATTCGCTACCGAGAAGATCCGGATGCTGACGTCGCATATCCTCGAGCACACAAACGAGTGTTGACGCCCTTAGGAACTGCTGTGCCGTCAGGAGCCTCAGCGTATACCGCATCAAGGTATCTGTCCCACTATCATTCGGATCCCGTAGGCGACGTGCGAGTATGCTGATGGCACAGGCGCCAAGATATGCTTCAGTTTTTCCTCCTCCAGTCGGGAAGAAGATGAGGTCCACGACTCCGCGATTCTTGTTTCGCGCGTCAACCAGCTCCGGTAGCGTCGCAAGAATAAAAGCAATCTGAAAAGGCCGCCACATTCCTCTCCCTTGAGGAACATCTGGGGTGGGGTGCGCGCCTTCCAGTCGATTGCCACCACGCTCAGTCTGGATTTCACGCAGCGGAAAGTTTGATCGAACCTGCTGATAGAGCATCGCCTCATTAGCCCAACGGAAAGCCCGTCCTGCCATAGGATTACTACACACCAGCTCCCAGCCCGACTTCATCCGGTTGAGCGCATCATCAGCCTCGCGCATATGCCGCTGGGCAGCTTGATGGAACCGTTCAGGCAGGTCTACGATCTCAGCTTTCCGCTCGTCGATCCATTCCGCGTACAGCTGCAGCAATTTTTCAACCTGCTCATGACCTTCCGCTGTACCATCGGCAAGCTCCCGCATGCTGACAGTGAGCGCGCGTCGCTTACCTTCACCATCAAGAAGATACCGCCCATCTTTATCCTTCAGAAAAATGTTCGGCGTGAGACTCACAACCTCATGTGCTGGCATTGCAACAGCCCTTAGCTGCACTACACCACCACCAGCGTTATGGCCCCACTCGGCAGCACATCCATGCCCAATCGCATAGGTACGCTTATTGCGGTAGAGAAGATCAGTAGACTCCTCCTCTTCGTGACGACCGAGGCGCTCCACTTCAGGATACGGTTGAATCACCAGACCATCAGCCGGAATGACACTAAAGCCCATCTGGAACATTGCCGATTCAGGGCCTTGCCCCCTTGTTTCGTTGACAACCGCGATGGTCACCAGGCGCAGATCTGACTCATCACTGCCTGGCAAGGGGCGAGAGAACACCTGAGTCGTGGGCGTTATAGCGGACCGAGGACCTTCACTTACTGTATCGACGCGCCTAAGACACTTTGACTGAGTAAGCAGGACATCTTGGTTGACAGATCCCACAAGTACGAAAGGACGCCGTAGCCACCAGTTAGCTGCCTTAGTCCTGCCGGGAATGTGCGCGCGTATCTTTTCATAGTGCGCACCGGTCACTCGAACTGCGAAACTACCACTTTCCTGGACACGGCATAAAAAAGTAATCGCCATTGCAGATGGCTTAAACTTGTTCGCATCGGCGAGATCAAAGTCATCTGAATCTGCATTATCGTAATCAAGCTCTCCTGAGACTTCTACGGGAGGGCAGCTAGGTTCCTCATCTGCGTGCGACAGTCCCAAGATTCCGATGGCAGAAATGCTTTCAGAAAACGCTCCTTCCCGGGTTTCACCCCCAGCAGGAGGACCTCCCGGGTAAAGAACTCCGACACCATAACGCGACAGCGGCGTACTCGTCGTCAAAATCTCCTGATTAGTAGCAGCATCATACAGCTGCCCATAACTATCTTCTTTTATTTCGAAATAGATATTCCCCTCCGAGCATTCAACAGCTGTTCCAGGTGGAACTTCCATTTCAAGCGGCCCAAATAGCTCGCGACGGAGTTCATCTTCAATAATCCGCCTTGCACTATAATCACTCATAACGTCACGCCTACTTCCACTTTCACCATTGACAACACACCTCCAGTATTTCTTGAGAGCAATTCATAACTCGATCTTGAGATGAAATTAATCAGGGAAATCACTCCAACCACCGTCCCCCATTATCTTCAATGAGAAGCCTTGTCCTACTCCTTGCAACCGGATACTTAAGATGCGAAATCGCTAAGACGCGAGTCGCGCAGATGCCGCGAACACCTACATCACGCCCACCAAGACTGACATGGCCAATGCGCTCAAGCTCTCCAAGATCGATATACTCAATGATCTCCTCCAACTTTTTGCGAATTCGTTGACTCTCACGCCTGAGCGCACTCTTCAACATGTCGGCATTCTTAAATGTTGATTCCACAGGCACACCAAGCCAATCTAAAAGTAATTGGAAATCTCGTTTACTCTTCGGACGAACAAGAATAGGATCCGTCCACGCGCGCACTTGTTCACACGCTTTGACGCCGTAAGCTCTCAGTTCATCCTGAACACACCAATGCCCGCGGTGTTCAAGCCGATCACCAAGCCGACGCTTCCATCGCGTTTGCGAAGCTGCGATATCAGCAGCTCCATAGCCAAGGCTATCGATCGCAGCCTTATACAAGATGTCACGTTCGGACACACCTTCTCGCAATAGCAAGAAGCTACCTTCAGTCACGGATTCAACATCCGTATAGGTAACTCGCTCACCAACAGGCTGACTTGGATCAAGCGACCGAATTCTATGCCCATCGTCCAACCACATCGCAAAGCCGCCACTGAGGTACAGCTTTCTTGCACACACCTCATCGCTGTTGGGTACACTACGATCAGTCCTAGCCTTGCCCCATATCGGCTGCGGAACAAACTCTTCGAGCACATCAATCTGTTCCACAGCCGACTTGTTCGCTACCTCAACAGTTTCTGCTTCACGCACGCGCGTCTTAACTACAACTGCCTTCTCTGCAAACTCTGCGAAACTTGATGTCGGCAGTTTGCGACAACGAAACCAGTCAGACACTAGGTAACTGACTTCATCTGCAACTGCAGCTGTTGCAAGTGCACGCGGATAGAAAATCGGCGGCCCCACGACATAGATCTGCGAACGCTCAGAGACAGCACTAAGCGCCTGGCGCGCGGTCAATACCTGCAGATCATCACGTTTCAACCACTCTCTAACCTCAATGACATCTGATCGATTTGCTACAACTACAACACATTCTTCGGGCCCGACATCGTCGATCCAAACTGGAAGTTCATCCGCAAAGCCCGAGTCATTGCCCGCAACGCCTTCCGCAGCCTTCGAAAGCTCATCCCGGAGCTGATCATCTAGTGCACCTTCCATTAGCAAACACTGCTCGATAACCCGTTCTGCAAGAACTTGCAAGCGACCATCCAAAGTTACCGGCTGCGCATGAAACAGCCTTTTCCAACGAAGTGCCTTCGCCGGACTTATAAGTTCCTCGAAAGATAGCGCATCTTCCCCCAGAGATGTGACGATGTTGCGGAGGGCCTTATCGAACCGAGCACCCGCTGGATCAGGGATGGCTTCGATGACCACCGGGCCAACCGAAGCTCCATCAACTCGAGCGGAGATTCCATAGCGCCGATTCAGCGATTCAAGACGATTCATCGACTCACCTCAAAGGCCATATATTCAATACCTGACAACATCTTCCACCCATTCACACCACTAAGAGAAATGGGAACACCTCTGGCATTCCTGTACTGCAGAATGTACTCTTCAGATGTTTCGTTCACTGTCGAGCGATCAAGTATACAAATGACAATCTTTGCGCGAATGTCCTGTAGGTACTTGATAGCCCCATTACCATCTAGAATTACTGTCGACACCGTATTAGGCAGACTTAGGCAGGCATCCCTATCAACGTGCGAGACAATCCGCGTGTGCCAGGCAACGGCCCCTTTATCTCGCGGCAATAGTACGGTTCGGATATCATCGCTATCAAGAACAACATCTTCCGACTTACGTATACAGGCATCTAGCTCGCGGTCTAACCACTTGCTGGTACCAATGATCGCAAGATCTGCCGGCGCGGAAACTAACCATGAATCCCAGTCACAATCCATACCTGCCATCCGCGCCAGCGATCCTGGCTTGGGGCGCTCTTGACAACACGGAATCTTTGTCGGCTCCATATCATCTGAAAGCACATTAATTGCAGCGATTTTGTCGATACACCAGGTGCTTTGATCAGAGACAAGCACCTCCCTTCCCATTTTTGTATCGATGCGAAAAAACTTTGCTGCGGCTATATGCTTCTTATCACTCAGACATACCTTCTGCCCCGGCTCAACTCGCTCTAAGACCTCACGCGGATCAGGCACGTTTGGACGTTTTGCACCTAATACCCATCCACAAGCGATTAGCGCCGCAGCGTAATCACGTTGCGGGACTGAAAGGGCCAGAACAAGCTGCTTATCGTCAAGCGTTGATGCGTAGTGGGCAACTCTCAGCCCACACGAGACCAGATGATCGATCCACTTCGCTTGCACACCGACCGCTGCCACATCCTCGGAAAGGGTAAACATCAAATCACCAACCCCTCACCACATCACATCAACGTAATATCGACCCGGAAAACGCACGCAGCACGTCGCTGCCATAGACAACTCGCGTCATAACCTCGTAGCTCCATGCTTTCGCACCACGACAGACACTCCTTTGCGTACTGAACTCCGCATGCCCCGCTGCACACTTGATACTTGTTGAGTATATCAGCGCCAGAGCGTTACGTCACACTTTTGGGTTCTCACTAGTCCGCTGACCCCCAGCTGTCTACTCCCTATGCTGCAGATTCATCACACCAGCTACTACCGGGCTTTTCAGGAGCGCGGTGCAACATGCTCCACCGTTACCACCGGAACGAACCTGCCCATCAACCCCTACGCCGTCTAGTCATTACTGCAACGCGCACTGTCTACGCTATGAATGACTCTGTTAGACCTGTACTACAGAGCTCTCGCAACATCGCGCACATGCGTTCGTGTCTATTCACATCGGCACTCTGATCTGCGCCCACATACCCGGCCACCCACGGAATAGTAGGTCGAAGCATCAAGGGGGTAGAGCACAGAACTGCTAGGACTACTCGGCGCCTCCTCCTCGCATGCGTTCAACGCACCTCGATGGGCAGCAATTCGCCCAAAGCGCAGGCAACCTCGCCAATACCCGCGCATTTCCAGCACTTTTCAGCGAAGTGGTCTGCAACTTGGGCGCCAGCCCCACGTGAGTCATGGCTTGCACACCGTTGATCGGGGAAATTGCATCCTTAGAAATCCGACACGCCGGCGACACGCCGATAGCCGCCTTCTAATGCTGCAAAACCCCCCAACCACCGCTGGTGCGGCTAGCGCACGAGGACCACACCTGAGCCCATGTGGATAGATTGGCTGGATGCCGATAACCTCTCCGCGTACGCGGCAGGTCTCGCCGGTCTAGAGGGCAGTGACGCAAGAAACGGCCTGGCCTCAGTGTCAATGGGGGCTTCGGGACCTGATTACGGTGCCGGTGGGCGCGAAAAAACTCGCCCAACGCGAGGCCATGCGCGCCATTTCCGCGAAAAAACTCGCCCAGCACGCCATAAAACGCTCATTTTAGGCCATTTTGCCCGCGCTGGGCGAATATTTTCGCGCTATCGCCAACGACAGTCGGCGCTGGGCGAACTTTGTCGCGCCCATGCTGCTTACCGCGCCGCGAGATGAAACCGTCAGCACCAATGCGGGAACCTCAGGACGCCTCCATGAAACCCATGACGCCTTTGCTCGATGAAATAGCAGCAAAACCAGGTGTATCTGGCCTGCAATGGTGTCGTCGGTTTCACCGGAGACGGAGCACACGCCAGCAAAGGCGATGACGGTTTCACGTGAGATGGCGGCCGCACCGGTGGGCGGCGGCAGGGCCAGGCTG
>ERZ773045.1436-NODE-1436-length-10564-cov-21.567323_pt1 | contig 10564 bp, 9 predicted proteins | sample MGYA00580635_ERZ773045 | MGnify/ENA primary metagenome ERZ773045 (study PRJEB29015, sample SAMEA2738115) | human oral metagenome | biome: human oral; feature: human-associated habitat; material: saliva | place: China | collected 2261 ...
AGCCCTCGCCAAACGGACCAAAGGAGATGTTGAGATTGCGTCCTAAAATCTCTTTCTATTTCATTCATAAAAACTCCATTTTTGACTACAATAAAAGCAGACTTTACTCTGCTTTTTTCTTATGCTAATGCTTCTGAAATTTTTTCAGCGAAAGCTTCGAGGTTCTCGATATCTTCATCTTCAGCAGAAAGATCAACCTTGACACTATCTGCTCCTTTAGTCGCCCCTGTGAAGGTGAATTGATTTTCAAATTCATCAACTGAGTGACAGAAATAATCGTAGAAAGTATCTCCTGAACCTACAACACCAAAGATTTTACCTGACAAATCGAGATCAGCCAAATCTTCGTAAAAGTCAACGATTTCATCTGGCAACTCACCATCACCATAAGTGTAAGTCGCTACAATACAGATGTCCGCATCTTCAAAATCAGCGGCATCAACCGTTGTACACTCGTCTACATCTACAGTGTGACCCAATTCTTCCAATTTTTTGGCAACGATATCTGCGATTTCTTCCGTGTTACCGGTCATACTGGCATAAACGATTTTTGCTAAAGCCATAATGTCCTCCAAAATAATAAATTAGCTATATTATATCATATTTCTTCAGAAAATAAATGACCTAATAACTCAAAAAACTGCCCCGATTGGCAGTTTTAAATTGACATTAATTCTTCTTTTTAGACTTTTCTTAGGTGAGTGCGGACGCTAGCGACTTCCTTCGGAATTCCATAGCTAAGTTTTGAGCCTAATGTCTCAAAACTTCCGAGTGCCTAAAGCTTTTAAACTTTAGGCACTTTTCTCACAACGAAAAGTCTTGTCTACAGCTCGCTCTGAAATTATTAAAGGAACTATCTCATTTCATCTACAGAAAATAGTCTATGTTTTGATAGCCAAGTCACTTGTTAGAGGAAACTAAAACTGCCCATCAGGACAGTTTTAGATTTTGTAAAAGTTCAAAATGTCGGTAGACTAGCCATAAGCCAACACCAACTAACAGAATGATAATCACTGCTCTCATGAGACCTCTAAGAAAAGTCAAGAGCCAAGTGAGAAGCATAGAGGTGATTAGCCAACTCCATCCAGAAGCACCGTAAAGGGTTTGAATACTCTCTATGGAATGACTTGTCAACGTTTTTACCCAAGTGGGAATATAAATCCAAATGCTATCACCTGATAAGCCCAAACGATTGGCAATCATGGTTCCTGTTGTTTGCAACCAAGTAAAGACCCCAGCATTGAAAAGAAAAAGGAAGGTTTGCATGGGGTAACGTCTAGCAAGGCGTTTCAAATAGCGCATGACAGCCCCTCCTTAATTAGCATAAAGAGCATGGACCGTATCAATATCCACCTGTTGAATCCCGTAATAAGATCCAGCGGATTGCATAACGGATGTCTTAGAGTCATCATGGTCTAAGCCAATAGCATGTCCCAATTCGTGTTCAGCCGTATTAACAATACGCTTGTGAGTATAACCAAAATCACTATTCAAGAGGAAGTAACGATTTAACTTTACATCCACATGAGTGATGCGATTGGTCAAAACATTGGTTTGACTATCTGCTAAACCTGCTGCCTGTGAATTCGCATCGGAATAGTCTGTCGCAACAATGTCAGCCGTTGAGGCATCATCAGTTAAAGTAAAGATGAAAGCACCCGTGTTATTCCAGTTGGTGATAGCTTCCTTATAGGCGGCTACCAAGGTTTCGTCTGTAGATTGTATATAGATGCTGGCTGTATTTTGCGCCCATCTAGCTCCGTTAGACTCTGGAATAGTATCAGTCGTTGATAGGTTAGAGACAACTTTCTCAACGTCACTAGTACTGGTACCACTAAAACCTAGCTCTACTTGATGAAAGGCTTGGTTAATGTTTGTGGCTAAGGTACTTGAAGAGTTATTGGCATAGTAGACGAGTCCATAACCAATAAGGGCTAGAACTAGGGCAAGTTTAAATATAGCCCAAATAAGATTCCAAATAAATTGTAAAAGAAGTTTGGGAATATAGAAGATTACTCTGAATAATTTTTTCATTATTGAGCCTCCTTTTCGAAACTTCCCTTAGTATATCAAGCTCTAATAGTTCTGACAAGTAAAAAATATCACTTTAAGCTTTTATCATCTCTTTGATAAGATGTTACAAACTTGACCTATTAAGACAAACGTTCTTCTTTAACGTAATCAATAGGTAACCATTCTAAGTAGGCTTCTAGTTGTTTTTCCCAATAATACCATTCATGTCTTCCATGGTCCGTGCGGTAGTCAATGTCCAAACCAAGAGCTTTCAAATCAGCTACTGCTTTGTTTTGTGAGTCAAAAAGGAAATCCTCAAGACCACACCAGGCAAAGAATTTGGTTTTCTTGTCATGTTGTTTGGCTAGATTGACCAGTTTATGCTGCTCAATGTCTTTTCCTTCTAAATCTCCAAAGACACCTTGCCAGTATTCCTTAGACTCACTCGTTTCATCAGTAATCATCTCCACTGATAATCCAAGGGCACCAGAGAAGGAACCCGCACAAGCAAAGTTATTTGTCGTTAAGGCGAGTTTGAAAGACCCATAGCCACCCATAGAAAGTCCAGCGATAAAAGTCTTTTCACGCTTCTTAGTCATACTTGGGAAGAAACGTTGCATGACTTGAGGAAGCTCCTTGGCAATGGCATCGTAATATCTTACGCCGTATTTAGTATTTGTATACCATCCATTTTCAGAATTAGGCATAATGACAATGAGGTTGGTCTTACGAAGGAGACGCTGAATATTGGTACGGAAGGCCCAAGAATTATGATTGCCCCCCATACCATGAAGAAGATAAAGGACTGGAATGTCCGTATCACTTTCCGTTTCAGCAATCTGATCACGATCCGGATAGATGACATCTACTTGACGGTATTGCCCTAGAACATCTGAAGAGTATTCAATTTGAAAAAAAGCCATTGATATTTTCCTTTCTTAATGTTAGAAAAGCTGGGACAGCCCAGCTTTTTCTTTTAGAACAAAGTCTTATTGAGACTTTCCTCAATTTCTATGGTGCAAGCGTCACGCTCACACTCTTATATTTTAATCGGTTATTAGCGGACTTCCATAACTACTGGAAGGATAGCTGGGCGACGTTTGGTTTGGTCAAAGAGGAACTTAGCTACATCGTCTCGGACAGCTCCTTTAAGTTCACCCCAATCGAAGCTGTCTCCTGCCAAGTAATTTTCAACGGTAGCATTGACAATGTCAGCAGCCTCACGGAGAATGTCACGGCTCTTCTTAACATAGACGAACCCACGTGTATTCACACGCGCTTTAGAGACAATCTTACGTTCCTTCTTGTTCACAGTGATAGCTACGATAAAGATACCATCTTCAGACAAGACCTTGCGGTCACGAAGGACGATATTACCCACATCACCAATGGCATTACCGTCGATCATCACATCACCAGCTGGAACAGCTCCTTCATGAAGGAAACCTTGATCTTCAGACAAGTGCATGATATCACCGCGTTTAACGATATAAATATTTTCTGGAAGAATACCAACTTCCAAGGCTAACTCTGCATGGGCTTGAAGGTCACGGTACTCACCTTGGACAGGGAAGAGATACTGTGGACGAAGGAGATTAATCATCAATTGAAGTTCACGAGCATTGGCATGTCCAGATACACGAAGGCTCTGCGTAATCATCTTAACAGTTCCACCAGCCTTATAGATAGCGTTGTTGACACGTGCCACTACAGCTTCTTTAGCAATGCTTGGAGTTGTTACGATATAAACCAGATCTCCATCCTTAATTTGAACGTAACGGTGACGACCAACAGCCATCTTTTGGAGACCATCGATTGGTTCACCCATACGACCATTTTCAAGGATAATCAACTCGTGGTCTTCAAACTTGTTCATGTCTTTTGGTTTGACAATAAGTTTTTCATGCTCCACAGTCAATTTTTTGAGACGGATGGCCGTGCGGACAATATTTTCAACGTCAAAACCAGTAAGAACAACGCGACGTCCGTGATCAGCAGCTGAATCGAAGACTTGTTGAATACGTACCAAGTTTGAGGCAACTGCAGCAACAATAACACGTCCTTCTGCATCGGCAATGACTTGGTCAATTTCTTGACCAACTTCTGCTTCCGAAGCTGTTTGTTCAGTACTTGTCGCATTTGCTGAGTCTGACAAGAGGGCCAAGACACCTTCACGTCCAATTTCAGCCAAACGACCTAAATCAGTTTTGTAATAAGGACGTGCAGCTTGGTCAAACTTGAAGTCACCAGTATAAACAATATTGCCTTGGTCAGTGCCAAGAACAATCCCCATTGATTCTGGAATAGAGTGGGTTGTTTTAAAGAATGAGACTTCAGCATCTTCAAATTCAATTTCAGTTTCTGCGTCAATAACATGGAAGTTATTGAATTTCTTAACGCCAGCATTTTTTACAAAAAGCTTAGCCAACTCAATAGTAAGTGATGACCCAAAGACTGGTACTTTGACGTCTTGCAAGATATAAGGTAGGGCACCAATGGCATCAGCATGTCCGTGCGTCAAGAAAATCCCTTGGATACGATCTCTATTTTCAATCAAGTAATCTAAGTTAGGAATGACAAAGTCAACACCTAGTTGTTCATTTTCAGGATACTTTAGACCAGCATCCAAGATAAAGATAGAGTCGTTAATCTCAACAATATAGAGGTTCTTAGCATTTTCACGTACTCCACCTAGGGCAATAATTTTAATATCGCTCATGCTTGTTTTTCTCCTTTTTAGTTTGACTCTCTTCTAGAGCCTATTTTTACAGACGGTCCAAGAAGCTGAACGTTCGTGCGAACAGTCTCCTTGTCGATTTACAGGCCACAACAAAAAGTTGCATACTCTTTAAGTATACAACTTTTTAGCTTATTTTACAATTTAGAGTCAGACGATAGTTACTCAAACATAGCGTAGTAGTCTGTGATATCCAATTGACCTTTTTCTTCCTTGGTAAGGTCTTTAATGATTTGGCCATCCTTCATAACAATAAGACGATTTCCGTATTTAAGAGCATCTTCCATATGGTGAGTAATCATCAAGGCTGTCAAGTGGTCGCCCGTCACAAACTCATCGGTCAACTCCATGAGAGCCACACTTGTCTTAGGATCCAAGGCTGCGGTGTGTTCGTCTAAGAGCAAGAGCTCAGGACGTTTAAGTGTCGCCATCAGAAGACTGAGTGCCTGACGCTGACCACCTGAGAGGAGACCTGCTGGTGTATCTAAGTGTTTTTCTAAACCATTACTGATACGTTCAATCAGACCTTGAAATTCCTCTGTGTAGAGATGAATTTGACGTGATTTAAGACCTCGTTTTTCGCCACGGTATTTGGCAATCAAAAGATTTTCTGCAACCGTCATACGAGGAGCTGTCCCCATTTTAGGATCTTGGAAGACCCGTGAGAGGTACTTGGCACGTTTCTCAGCAGGCAGAGCCGTAACATCCTCACCCATGATGAAAATATGACCATTGGTCAACATGAGGGTCCCAGCAATGACATTGAAGAGGGTTGATTTTCCAGCACCATTTCCACCAAGAATGGTAATAAAATCACCTTCTCTAATGGTAAGATTGACATGGTCCAGGATGGTTTTTTCGGTATCAAAACCATTATTAACCTTAACAGTCGCATCTTTAAGTTCTACAATAGCTGTCATCGTGATAAGGTCACCCCCTTAAAGAATTTTCGGCGTAGGACAGGCGAGATCAAGCAAATGGCCAGAACAATCGCACTAAAGAGTTTGAGGTAGTTCGTGTTAAAGCCAAGAGCGATAACTGCTGTCAAAAGGAACTGATAGAGGATTGAACCAATACAGATGGCAATCAAACGTTCCAACAGAGTCAAGTTAGTCGCATAGAGGACCTCACCAATGATGATGCTGGCAAGACCAATGACGATAACACCAATACCTTTAGAAACATCGGCATAACCGTCCTGTTGGCTAATCAAGGCTCCTGAGAGGGCAATGATACCGTTTGAGATAACAAGACCCATCACTTCCATATTGTCTGTGTTGATACCAAAAGATTTGGCCATGTCTCTATTATCACCTGTGGCAATATATGCTTGACCTAGGCGCGTGTTAAGAAAGGCAATCAAGGCAGTGATAACAATGGTTACAGCAATGAGACCAACAATCAAGAGGTTGTAGTCCTTGCTGAAAGGAAGTAAATCTTGAATAGTCTTAATATCAAGAAGTCCTAGGTTGGCCCTTCCCATAATCATAAGCATGACTGAGTTAAGAGAAGTCATGACCAAAATCCCTGCCAAAATAGTAGGAATTTCTCCCTTAGTATAGAGGAGACCAGTCACAAGTCCAGCACCACAGCCGGCCAAAACAGCAACCAAGGTTGCTAAAATTGGGTTCCAACCAAAGTTCATAAGAGTTACTGCTACTGCCCCACCAAGAGGAAAGGAACCTTCTGTTGTCAAATCAGGAAAATCCAAGATACGGAAAGTCATGTAAATCCCAAGACCTAGGATTCCGTATAGAAGCCCCTGATAAATAGATGAAATAATCATAAGTCCTCCTTATTTATCAGCTTTAACAGCGATGTCAGACTGTTTAAGCACATCGTCAGGGATGGTGATGTTGAGGTCTTGAGCAACTTTAAGGTTGAGCGTTGGAGTACCATCATCAATAACATCAACTGGGACATCCTTAACTTTCTTACCTTTAAGAACCTTAACAGCACTACGAGCTGTGGCTTTTCCAAGTTCATATTGGCTTTGAGCAACTGAGGCCAAACCGCCCTCTTTCACCATAGTATCGACAGTCGTATAAACTGGAATCTTAGCTTGGTTGGCTGATGAGATTACTGTTGAAAAGGCTGAGGCAATAGTATTATCTTGAGGCGTCCAGATAGCATCTACCTTACCAGTCATGACTGACATGGTTGTATTGATTTCATTGGTTGATGGTACGGCATACTCGACCACATTTAGGCCATCTTTTTCAGCGAATTTCTTAAAGCTCTCAACCTGTGATTTGGAATTATCCTCGCTTGAAGCGTAGAGAATACCAATTGTCTTAGCATTTGGTGTCAATGATTTGACCAATTCCACTGTCTGCTTAATCGGCACTTGGTTAGAGGTACCAGTGACATTGCCTTCTGGATGCTTGAGGTCCTTAACCAATTTGGCCCCAACAGGGTCTGAGATAGCTCCCATAATGACTGGAATGTTCTTGGTAGCTGCCGCTAGTCCTTGTGCTGCTGGCGTTGCAATACCGATAACGACATCATTCTTGTCATTGACCAATTGTTTAGACATGGTTTGAATTTTAGACTGGTCTCCTTCGGCATTTAGGAGGGTGATTTTAACCTTGTCCCCCTTATAACCAGCTTCCTTAAGACCATCCTCAATTCCCTTCTCGATTTGATCCAGGGCATCGTGAGTCACGAACTGGAGGATTCCTACTTTGACGACCTTATTAGCATCTTGGTGCTCTTTTTTGAAAAGATCTGTACCAATAGAACCGAGCGTCAAGATAGCTAAGAAAACCAAAGTCCAAATTAAACGCTTGTTTTTCATATGTGTCTCCTTCTATAAATTCTTCCTTTCTATTGTAAGTCATTTTCAGTCAATTAGCAATATTCTTAATTTATAAAAATTACCTTTCTCAAAGAAAAAGAATCGGAACACGATGTCTGATTCTTTTTCCTATTATTACTGATATTGTGCCAAGTCTAGCTTCATAATATAAAAGTAAAGGTCGCCATATTGTCCTTTGTAGCCAATATCATGTCCGTTTATAGTCACCTTAGTGACTGGCGTTGAATCCGGTAAGGCAATCCAACAAGCTTGCTGTGCTCTGACAAATTCATTGTAATCTTCAAAAGAAGTGTGTTTTTCTTGCTTTGCAGTATTTAAATAAGTTACTTCAATCATCGAGGGACCTCCTTTTAATCCTTTAATTAAAGTCTAGATTACGCTTCCTAGTGAGTAAAGTCAATCATGACGACTTAAAAAAATTAGCAGGCTAGCCCATACAAATAGACCCCATAGCAAATGCCATGAGGTCTATTTTAATTGGAATCTGGATTCTTAATGTCCTATACGACCGTTAAATCATTTTAACGTTTGCGTCGTTTTCCGCCATAGAGTCCAAATCCAGCTAGAAGACTTGCCAAACCAAAGATTGCAAGGTTTGAATCCTCACTACCAGTTTCTGGAAGTTGAGCTGTCTTATCACTTGGATTGATAAAGTGAGCTTCTTCTTTTGTTTCTGGAAGTACTGGAGCCTTAGGCTCTTCTGTTTGTGGAGCTGGCTGTGGCTCTGGTGTCGGAGTTGTATCCGGCACTGGTGTTGGAGTCACAATTTGTTTGTAGATGTGTTGAGTATTACCATTTTCATCTACAATTGTCTTCACAAATTCATAACCTGGGATTTCTTTCTTAGGTTGTTGGCCATCTTCGGTTGGATAACCAGGGATTGGCGTACCATTTTCATCAACGTATGACGTCGTTACTTTCTCGTAGACATGTTCGATATCACCATTAGGTAATTTCTTAGTTTCTACGAAGCGGTAACCTGGAATTTCAGCTTTTGGCTGTTCACCATCAACTGTAGGATATCCTGGGATTTCCTTACCTTCTTTATCAACAAACTTAGTGATTGGAAGGACAGTTGGTGTGTAGGTAGCTGAAGCCTTAGTTCCGTTAACATCTTCACGAACCACTGTGACTGCTGGGGCAGTTCCTGTAAATTCAGTTTCTGGTGTGAATGTTACAGTGCCATCGGCAGCTACTGTGTAAGTTCCGACACCTGCAATAGTCTTAGTTGTTGAGCCATCTTCAAAAGTAGCTGTTACTTGGTTATTCATTGGTACACGGCTATCGCCCTCAGTGAAGCTTGGCTTACCTGTTTGCGTTTGGCCTTTGTTTCCAATTGAGGTAACTGATTCTGCAGTTGGTGTTACTGGTGTTACGGTTGGCGTGTAAGTTGCTGTAATGGCTGTACCGTTCTTGTCAACACGTTTCACAGTTACGCCTGTACCTGTTCCTGTGAATGATTTCTCTGGGACGAAGGTTACTGTTCCGTCTGGAGCAACTGTGTAAGTTCCTTCACCTGGAATAACTTTAGTTGTTGACCCGTCTTCAAAGGTAGCAGGTACATCATCATCCATTGGGACACTTGGGTTACCAGGCGTGAAGCTTGGTTTACCTGTTTGTGTTTGACCTTGGATGTCTGTAGATGTTGCAGGTTCTGCTGTTGGAGTCACAGGAGTAACAGTTGGTGTGTAGGTTGCAGAAGCTTTGGTTCCGTTCTTATCTTCACGAACCACTGTCACTGCTGGTGCTTCACCAACAAATGATTTTTCTGGGACGAAGGTAACTGTTCCATCTGCTGCTACTGTGTATGTACCAACACCATCAACTGTCTTGGTAGTTGAACCATCGTCAAATGTTGCTGGAACATCGTCATTCATTGGTACACGGCTATCGCCTTCTGTAAATACTGGCTTACCAGTTTGTGTAGCACCTTGGATATCTGTTGATGTTGTTGGTTCCGCTGTTGGAGTAACTGGTGTCACAGTTGGGGTGTACTTAGCTGTAGCTGGTGTCCCATTCTTATCTACACGTTTAACGGTTACACCTGTACCTTCTCCTGTGAATGATTTTTCTGGGACGAAGGTTACTGTGCCATCAGGAGCTACAGTGTAAGTACCTTCTCCTGGAATAACTTTGGTTGTTGAGCCATCTTCAAAGGTTGCTGGTACATCATCATCCATTGGGATTGCAGGGTTACCAGGTGTGAAGCTTGGTGTACCTGTTTGAGTTTGACCTTGGATGTCTGTAGATGTTGCAGGATCAGCAGTTGGTACAACTGGAGTGATCTTCGGTGTGTAAGTTGTCTCAGCAACTGTTCCGTTTGTATCTTTACCTTGAACCTTAACTGGCACAACATCACCTGAGTAAGATTTATCCGTTGGTGTGAAGGTCACAACACCTGTTTCTTTATCAACGGTGAAGGTACCGATCACATCACCTGCTGGTGATTTCGCTTCTACTGATGCTGCTGGCTGACCATTTTCGTCAAGAAGAGTAATGGTATCCTTGTCGATTGGTGCAACTGGGTCACCTTCAGTGAAGGTTACAGTTCCAGTTTGAACCACACCTTGAGGAGCTTCTGATTCAGCAGGAGTTGCTGTTGGTGTTACCGGTGTCACAGTTGGTGTGTACTTAGCAGTAACTGGAGTACCGTTCTTATCGACACGTTTAACCGTTACGCCTGTACCTTCTCCAGTGAATGATTTTTCTGGAACAAAGGTTACGGTTCCGTCTGGAGCAACTGTGTAAGTTCCTTCACCAGGAACGGTCTTCGTAGTTGAGCCATCTTCAAATGTTGCAGGTGTATCATCATCCATTGGAACATTTGGATTACCTGGTGTGAAGGTTGGTGTACCTGTTTGCGTTTGACCTTGTTTGTCAGTAGATGTTGTATCTTCTGCAGTTGGTGTAACTGGTGTTACGGTTGGTGTATAAGTTGCAGAAGCTTTTGTTCCGTTCTTATCTTCACGAACCACTGTTACAGCTGGTGCAGTTCC
>ERZ773045.1438-NODE-1438-length-10561-cov-3.312774_pt1 | contig 10561 bp, 16 predicted proteins | sample MGYA00580635_ERZ773045 | MGnify/ENA primary metagenome ERZ773045 (study PRJEB29015, sample SAMEA2738115) | human oral metagenome | biome: human oral; feature: human-associated habitat; material: saliva | place: China | collected 2261 ...
TAGAATTGCTAAACAAGCGATGTATCGTAGAAATATGCGATTAGCTGAATTAAAGATAAAGAACATCATGGAGTATAAACCAACTAAGAAGTCTGGTATGGTTTATATTACTGGCAGAGATTACTTAGAAACTGATATTATCAAAATAAAGGTTAATTCAGTCGAAAAGGAAATGACTGCAAATGAATTAGTTGAATTAGTAAATACCGAAACAACTAGTAAGATTGAAGTTTGTTTAAATGGAACAGACTGGATTGAAGTAAACTATAACTGTGTAAACTATATTTACTCTGATGAGATGAAAATGTTGGTTACGATTGTAGACGAGCTGGCAGAGTTAACCCAAATGAGTGGTGGTAAAGACCAAAAGTCAAAAGACCAAGACATGCTAAGAACTGAAATTGTTAGTTTAATAGCATCTATTACTCAGTTAGGAAGAAGTTCAGCTATTCATGCCATAGTTTGCACCCAGAAACCTAATGCATCTGTTTTGCCTACGATAATTCGTTCAAATCCACTAGCATTGGACACATTAGTTGTAACAGATAGTGGAGATAAACTACTGAGAGATATTACCTTAGAGGATAAAGTATTTGGAACAGATAATACGTTCCATAGTATCTCGGATATAACCCCAACACATACTCCTAAGACTGTTTATAGAATTACTTTTACAAACGGTTCTGTAACTTGTTCAGACGTACATCAATGGACTGTACAAAACAAAGATAATACTTATGAGTATGTAACAGAAACAGAAGATTTATTTATTAACAAAGATTGGTATATTGAGAATGAAATCAGATTCGGAAGATATGAAGATAACATTAGGTTAGTTGGAGTATCTAAAGTGCCAACCGTTGAGTGTGCTTGTATTACTACAGACTCATTAGACAGCCAATTCTTAATTTATACTGATGATGGGAATAAAATATTTACACACAACTGTGGTTTAAAGTCTTTATAGACCACATTAAATCGAGTAAATTGCGGGAAACCCCTTAGAGCATAAACAACCAAGCAAATATAGTGATATATTTGTGGCGAGTAGTAACGGACTCGGTATGGTAACATCGTTTATGATTGGGAAATCAAACGCATCGAAACTTCTCACTGATTTGAGAATGACGTTCAACGACTATAATCTCGACACATTATGTGATGGTATAGTCTACTCCCTGAGGAAATATTGGGAAACCAAGGGTATATAGGTTAGAGGCTTTTGTGGAAGAGCCACTGAAACTGGGGCAAGTTTAGTAGCCTTAGATAACAACTTAGCAACAACGATTGATTCAACATATCCAGGTATGGGTATTGTGCAGAGTGGTGGTAAGAACGAGTTTATTCGTTACTACTTTTCTAAGTTTGAAGATTTAGAAGATTACTATAAAAAACGTGGTCTTGATGAATTAGGATACTCTCCTTTAGATGCTGATTATACTGGTGCAGATGCAGTAGTAGAGGATTTAGAGGGGGAAATTGAAATAACCGTTCCAAGAGATAAGACAGAGTTTGAATTTGAAGAGGACCGTGTGGAAATTGATAATAGAGATGACCAAAAATGGAGTGAGGTATAACACAAATGAGTGAGTTTACATTTAAAGAGTTTGCAAACAAGGTTAGTAATGGTGTACATAAGTTAGTTGAAACTGATTTTGAAACCTACTTTGAATTTGTAAATGATGGGGTTAGGGTATCATTAGATGAGTATTATGGGGATAAGGAAATGAGAGTAATTTGGAGATGTGAGTTTTTCAATCATGAATTATCTCTCTCTGATTCTTCTATTGTTTCAAGAGATAACTTAAATGAGTTTATTTTATTCTTAAACGAGATGATTGATGCTCGTTTCCATATTAATCAACATTTGAAGAAAATTGAGGAGTTAAGAGTGTGAAGATTGAATTACCAGTAAACATTGAGATTACAAACAACTTAGTTGGTGGTAAAAATGTAACTTATAAAGATATTTCTGTAGACCCTGGATTGGATGAATTAACAATAACAGTTGAAGTTCAGATTGATGATGAGGACTTTTCTTCTTATGATAGTTGTCCATTAAATGCAGATGGAACTGTTAGAAATATTACGTTTAATGCATACCTAACTGCTACATATAGAATACCTTTATCTAAAATAACATTTGACTACTATCAAGATTGTGAATATGTTGGAGATTTCTGTGTAGATTATCTGGATATTTTCGAGGATGGGGAAGAAATTTCTGATTCTGAGATAGAAAAAGCAGTTAAAAACGAGTTAGAAACTAGATTTACAGACAATATTGAGTTTTGTCTTGAATTAGAATAGGGGAGATATTGATATGAAAAGTATTACAACAAACGAGGAAGCAGTACAAGTATTAGATACAATCATTTGTGATTGTGGTATTACTGAGGCAGATGTAATTACTGCACTTGAAAACTATTTACCAACAGATGATTTAATTGATTTTGTTGAGTATTTAGTAAAAGAATTTGATATTGATTTAGAATAATATTGACTTTTATGTAAAGTTGTGGTATGATTTAACCATGATAAGTGAAATTAAGAGCTTAGAAATTGAAAAGATTGCGAATGACGAAAAGATAAGAGATTACTTTACTTCTATTAAGGTGTTTGGTTCTGCAATTACAGACCGTTGCACAGAAGATAGTGATATTGACTTATTTGTTACATTAAAAAAGCAGTATGAAAATGATGTTGACTCTAATCGTGCTTATTGTTATTTATTAACACTCACATCATCTGATAAAGATATTTTCTTTGCGCATGAGCAGAGTGGTGAATTTAACCCACAACTTTACAACAATATGTTAAACGGTGAGGAAATTTTAAAATAAGGAACAAAGGAGTTTTCATAGTGGACATTGAAAAACTTTTAGAAAATACGGGGTTAGAGGTAGTTCGGTCAATCTATTCCTTGAATATCGTTGAAGGTAACTTTGCAAAGGTATATCTATATTTCACCCCATTAGAAAATAATCATTATAGTGCATCGTTATTCTTTAAGGATTACGCGGGGTACATCACACCTCTAGGAGGAAGTCGAACATTAGTCTACAAAGATTTTGAAAGGTTAGTGTTAAACATAGATACAATTTCAAATAAAGTTACTAATCTATGTGAAAAGACAAAAGATGAATTTATTGAGGAATTTAGAGTTAATAGACCAACAAATGATTCAGAACAGGAGACTGACACTGATGAATTTAATCTAATTATCTATAATGTAGAAGTTGGTTCTGCCAATAGTTATGGAGATAGTTGGTACTTATCTGTTTACACTAATAAACTAGAAACTGAATTAACTGCTGATTACTATAACAAAGAAGAACTATGTGAGGTACTTTATAAAAAGCAAAAGATGTTCCTAAAACAAGTAACTGACATAGTGTTTAATATCGAGGAAATATAAGTATGAGAATTGAAGATTTCTTAGAAAAATATGGTGATGAAGCCCATAAATTGAATGGGGGATATAGTCTTACTGTTTTCTATGGAAGATACGGTGAATTGCAACTAAGTCTGAAAGAAATAGATACAAAACTATTTGAGGGAGCTTTATCTTTTAAATCTTCCGACGGATTATATGGTGAATTGTTGGCGATAGGTAAGTTTACTCATAAAGAGGTTGAAAACTTACTATCTAACTCAGAGGACATTTCTAAACAACTACAAACATTTTGCGATAGAGCAAGACATCCATTCTGCGATGAAATTGAACAGTATGTTGAGGACAATAAGTTATCAAACAATCCACCTAAATTAGAAACTTTTAATTTATTGACTTGTATGATTTATATTGGAAAAGGTACTCAATGGCACGAGTTAAGTGATAGTATAACTGCAAGGTACGAAAAATTTAAGGTTAGTTTAGCAGAAAAAGTATTTCAACTAATTAAGGGGACAGAGTAATAATGATACCAAAAATGGATACAAAGGCTTATTTAGATGAGCTACTTAGTCTAGGAAGATTCTTTGGACTTAAAGATGGGTTATACGTATTGAGATTGTTTGATGGTAGGTTACTTGATATAGTGATGTACATAACTATATTAGATGATGGAACATTAAAAACTGTGACAGGGGAAGTGAGTTTGAGAACAGATAGTGAACCCCTTATTCATACGGAAAATATGTCTGTTGAAAGAGTGTGTAATATCATTCGAAACCAATCTTATATTGCAGCAGCGTTGACTAGAGTTTGTAATGATTTCTTGGAAAAAGCAGTTGGGGAACTCAGTGAGGTTGAAGAATCAAAAGTAGTAGGAGATATAAATTTAGATTATTGTAGGGTTGTATCTCTTGGACAGTTTGAGGTTGAAGTCCTGTATAACAGGGGTAGGTATGAATGTACGGTCTATCCAATGCGTGATGAACCACAGAAGTTTTATACAAGGGATATAGATAAAGTAGAAACACTATTATCTGAGATGAAAAAGAAATATGACACTACTGTGAAGAGAGTTATAGAAGAAGAACTCAGTAAAGTAAAATAGGTGATTGCTTTATGTTAATGTTAGAGGCACGTTCTACTTATTTCTACGAAATGGGGATAGCTCAGTATGATAAGTACTCCAAAGAACGTTTAATGAAAGATAAAGACCTTTTATTATGCATTGGTTATATGTTCGAACAATCAGTAGAACTTATTTTAAAACAGATTGCATTTGACTGTACTCAATCATATCCTGAAGTGCATAGAATATTCATAGTTGTAAACTTCATTAAAGATAACATTACTCAATCAAAACTTCAATCAAGAAAAGAGTTATTGAGGGTGTTAGATGAGATTGAACAAAACTCAAAAGTGTACAACAGTCTTAGTTATGCTGCAAAATATGAGCCTGATGTAAAGTTCTCGGTTAGACAGTTAGAAGAATTGATTGAAATTAATGAACGGATTTTACGTTGGTATCGTAAACATGGTCTAGCAAATGAGGAATACAAACATGGATAAGGAAAGAGAATTAAAAGAAGTATTGAATGAAGTAAAGAGTATGGATAGAGATGAATTTGTAAAGTTCGTACTATCCCTACAGGAAGAACCAGAAGAAGATAAAGAGGAGATATAGAAAATATGGTATATTTAAGATTAATTATTACATCAGCAATTGGATGTGTATTGGGAAATTTTATTTCTCGTTGGTTTGAAAAGTTAGGTCTATTTAGTAAGGCTGACAAGATGGTTGTTAAGGCAACAGATTCCCTTTCAAAGGCAACAAGTAACGCAGAATCAGAAGAAAATAAGTAATGTTATTCTCTAATGAGATTGGTAGACATGTAGTAGTATATAAACCAGACCATGAGAAGATGGACTATGATGGTATCATTGGATATTGGTCTGGTGACTACTATGAAACAATGCGAAGATTTGATTGGGATTTAGCAAGGATGTTAAAATACACCACTAAGTTTAAGGAATTTGTATTTAGTGATGTAGGATATGGTTTTAATGATATTTTTAACGAGGTAAGTAGCTATAAAGATGATGAGTGGAAAACCGACATCTGTTATGGCGACTTAATATCAATTGACGATATTTTTTACTTTGTAGACCAAAATGACAACAGTGTAGTTGAACTAGGAAAAGTCAGAAAGAAAGTATGCATCTAGTTTTAGACGGAGAGAGGAAAAGATTTAAGTGAATAAGTTAGTAAAAACAGTATTTTGTGCAACAATGATTTTAGGGATGAGTGCTTGTAGCCCTAAGAAGGTGGAACAACCAAAGAGTGAACCTGTAGAGGAAAAGACTGCAGAAGAAACAAACAATTCTATTGTAGGTAAGTGGGAAGTATCCTACGTTACTGCAAAGGGGAATAAGTACTCATTAGAAGATTTAAAGAAGATTTTTAGTGAAGAACAGTATAACCAGATTCTATTAGGGTTTGAGTTTACCGATAAAGATGTTAGTATGACAGTAAACGGTAATCCATCTGGTACGACAGGTTATCAGTTAAAGGAAGATGGTACATACCAATTGGAAACAGGTAAATTCTCCTTTAAGATGGTTGATGGTGAATTACAGTTAGTTCAGAATGATTCAACAATTCATTTTGTGCGAGTAAATTAATGGTATGCAATAGCATATCTTTTTTATTTATGAGAAAGGAAAGTGTATATGGGAACAATTAGATGGCAACCAATGAGTTCAATCTGGACAAACAACCCAGCAGGAACAATCGTAGTTGGAAGCAGTGGAAGTGGAAAATCTATCTTCCTTTTAAGTACTTTAGCCAATACATTAAGTCTAAGACAACGAATATTAGCAATTGACCCTAAGAACGATTTAATAAAAATACAGAATGTTTATCCTAATGTTAAGATTGTAGATATAAATAATATCCGTGATGGGGCATTAAATCCATTTACATTCTTAAAGGATATAGATACCTCTGTTATTCTTTCTATTATTGAGTTGATTTGTGGTAAACTTTCTACGGATGAAGAGAGAGCAGTTACACCAATTATTCAGGACTTTGTAACTAGATTTAAACGAGATGGTAATTATGTAGATATGCAAGATGTAGCAGAGTACTTATTCTCTCGTGATAATAGTTTTGCATCTAATTTAGGTGCGAGATTAAAGGCGGTATCTGATAGTAAATATGGTAAACTGTTATTTACAAGAGAAGAGAACGTAGAACCATTAGAATTAAGTTTAACTGATAGTTTTGTAATCTCTTTACATGGTATGGACCTACCAGACCATACAGTTAGTGTAGAAAACTATACTGCTAGTCAAAGATTTACAAGTGCTATTGTGTACTTATTATCTTCTAAGTTATTGGAGATATTATCTTCTAACAATAAGATTCCAACAGTATTCTGCTGTGATGAGGCACACTTGTTATTTGGTAATAAAGCTATGTCGGCTATTATTGATAGATTCTTAGTAATTGGAAGAAGTTTGGGATTTGCGACAATCCTTGCCAGTCAAGGTGTAAGTCATTTTCCAAAGGGAATTGCTAACCACATTGCGACTAAGTTTATCTTTAAGAGTTCTATGGAAGAAGCAGGCTTATTCTTATCTAAATTTGACACAACACAGTTAGGGGATAATCCTATTGATAGAGAAGCTATTGTAGGAATGGTATCTTCAAAATTCGTAGCAGGTGATGTATTTATGATAGATAAGAATAATAATAGTGGATTCGTACACGTTGTTCCAAATTATCCATTACATGTGCTATCTAGTAATCCATTGGACAAGTTAAATAATGCTAAAGATTAGATTTACCTTTATTGGTACAGTTAAGAAGTTTGGATTTATCTTTGCTACAAATAAGACTTATACAACCTATGCAGAGAGTAGTAGAAAAGCAATAACAAATATACTTTATCAGATTAAACAATTAAATAAGTTGTCAAATGGTGCAAAACTAGAGTTGTCAGGTAGACTAATTTGTAATTACTCATTTGATGATGAGATTATGATAGTTAAGGACAATGTGATAAAAGAACCAGAGTGTGAACTATTAGACATGTACTGCAAACAAATTGGAGATTCTAATAAGTATAAGTTAAAGAATGTAGATAATACATTTGCAGATGCTTTCCATGACATTCTTGGTTCAGATAAGTTTTCAAGAGAGCAATTTATTGAGTTTGTTAATACTTACGTGGAAAAAGGTAGTACTCATGATGAATACGATTTTGATGAGGAAGAAGGAGTATCTTGGGAGAACGGAGAAAGGTTTGGTAATCATAGATGACAATGATATATTTTAATGCTAGTAAAGTGGCACGTTTTAAAAACTACTTCAAGCCTGATACCTATAATTCAATGATGGTTCAATCTGCATATACAGAAACAAGAATTGTACCAATGCAATTATACGATTCTTATGACAAAGACCTATGCTTATTAGACAAAGTGGTTGTTTTGTCAGTATATGAGGGTGAATTTTGTATTGAGATTTCCTTATATTGCAATGGTGAAGAACATTTTACGGTAATTCAGGTTAACCGAGGAGATAAAGAAGAAGATATTATCTCCACTATAAATGACTACTATTATAGTGTAACTGGGGAAAATATTAGACAGAGTACATTAGATTCTTCTTATACTCAATATGATTTGATTATTGATAATACAAAAGAGTGACTTAGGTATTGACAAATGTATGGAAGTTGTGTTATGATAAACACATAAGTTGGGTATTTATACCCACCAGAAAGCGAGAAAAATAGATTAATGAATAAATTAACGAAAGTTACATTAGCAACACTAGCAGGTGTATCTGCGACATCAGTAGTTTCTACACCAGTATTTGCCGAAGAAACAGAAGATGTTCAAAAGCAAGCTGAACAGGCTGTAGAAGCACAAAAGCCAGTAGTTACAACTGCACAAGCAAATGTTGATAAAGCACAGGTAGAAGCTAATACGGCTGTAACTAACCAACAGGCAGCACAAGAAAAGGAGCAGACTGCAAAAGCAACAGTTGATAACATGGAAACTTCTGTTGCAGAACATACAGAGTTAGATAAGCAAGCAAATGCTTATGACCGTGAAGCAGGTAAGAAGGATATTGAAACTAAGGAAGTAGAGAGTGCTGAATTACAGACTAAGGTTGATGAAGAAACTAGTAAGTCAAATGAAGTTAAGGTAGTATTAGATGATGCTATCGGAAAGCAAGCAACTGCTCAGTCTGACTACGATACAGTTAAGGCTGATGAAGATGCTAAGAAGGCACTTGTAGATACTGCCACACGAGAAAAGACAGATGCAGAAACTGCTAAGAATACTGCTGACACTAACCTTGCTAGTGGTAAGGAAGAATTAAAGAGTGCAGAAGCAGAAAAGGCTAAATTGAATGATGCCAATGCTAAGCAGAACTTACAGTCGGAAATTGACAATATTACTTCTCAGATTGAAGCAGGTAAGCCAGTTAAGGTTCAAAAGGAACAGAATGTTACTGCTAAGCAGGGAGAAGTAGATACTGCTAATGCTAAGGTAGAAACAGAAACAGCCAAGAAGAATGAACTAGATACTGCTAAGACTACTGCTGAGACAGAAAAGGCAAGTGCAGAAGCTAATAAGGTTGAGAAAGAAAATGCTAAGAAGAGTGCTGATGAGGCGTTGGAATTAGTGAAGAAGAGTGCTTCTGATAAGAAACAACAGGTTACAGCACAGACTTCTAAGGTTGCAGAACTTGAACAAAAGGTTAAGGATGCAGAAAATGGTTCATTGACTACTGAATTAGAAAAGACAATGAATGAAGCTAAGAAAGTATTAGATAAGGCTGACCAAGCAATTAAGAAGGGTACATTGGGTTGGTTTGAAAAGAATAACTCTGACAAGGCTGTTAAGGTTATTAATGACCATAAGAATGACCCATTTATGAATACAGAGGATTCAACAAACAGAAATTCTCGTACAAACTTAGACAACGCTATTGAAGGTGTCAAGAACATTATTGCCACAAACAAGTTACGTCAAGCAGATAATAACTTTACAGGTTTAGCAGACTTAAAGGTAGATGACTACTTAATGGCTACTGCGGCGGCTCGTAGTGCGGCTACAGAGGCTATTTGGAAAGAAAATCCAAAGGCAAATCCACACAGTAAGATTTATACAGTTGCTGAAAACTTAGCGTTTGGCTCTAAGGGTGTAGATGCTTCATTATTCTGGTTATATACAACAGAGAAATTTGCTTATGAACATAAGGATTTATCTGATGCAGAATATAAGGAAGCATATAAGCAAGAATTTAATGGCCGTAGCCCATTAGACCGTCAATATGGTCACTACATGAATATCATAAATCGTGGATATACAGTAGCAGGTGCGTTACAAGATGTTGTTGGTACTCGTTATGGTTTAGTAACAATTCAGAACTTTACATTTGAAGCAACACAAAATGCAGTTGATGCACAGACATACTTAGATAACCTAATTGCATATAAGAATGAAATTGAAACTGCAAAGGTAGAATCGCAAAAGGTATACGACAAGGCAGTAGCTGAATATAATGAAGCAGTTGCAAACAAAGATAAGCTAGTTGCAAAAGCCAAGGAAGAATTAAATGCTGCTAAGTCTGAACTAGAAAAATTGAAGGAACAGTCTAAACAGTTAGATAAGCAAGTTGAAACAAAGACAGCTGAAGCAACTGCGGCAGCTACTGCGTTGGTAACTGCAACGCAAGCCGCTAATGATGCAAAGAATAAGTTCGATACTGCAACTGCTGCAGCACAGGTACAAGATGCCAAGGTTGCTATAGCTAAGACTGCAAAGGATAATGCAGATCATGTGCTAACACAAGCAAAGGCTAAATTAGCAGAGACCACAAAGAAATTAAATGATTTAAATGCTGAGAAGGAGATAGTTACTAATAAGATTAATAACTTTGATGGTGAGTTACAAAAGTTAAGAAATAAAGTAACAAAACTTACACAGGAAGAAGCAGAACTTAAGGATGTAGCGGATAAAGCTGTAGCAGCTTATCAGACAGCCACACAGAGTCTCAATACTGCAACACAGAATAAGAATACTGCGCAAGCTGCATATGATGCTGCACATGCAACATATTTAGCAGCTAAGACTGATTATGAAACT
>ERZ773045.1439-NODE-1439-length-10560-cov-9.414469_pt1 | contig 10560 bp, 9 predicted proteins | sample MGYA00580635_ERZ773045 | MGnify/ENA primary metagenome ERZ773045 (study PRJEB29015, sample SAMEA2738115) | human oral metagenome | biome: human oral; feature: human-associated habitat; material: saliva | place: China | collected 2261 ...
CCATTGTCATATACCTTATTAATATTTTTCAATGATAGACTTGCCATTCTTATTTCTCACTTTCTTGCCAACGTGCATCTAAATCCACTTCAAACATTCGTTTCCATGGCATCTTTACATCCATGATTCTTATTTCCGAAGCGATAGAAGATAAATAGTGTTCTGCAAATTCTTGTAGTTGCTTATGTACCATCTGACTTACCACACCATCTTTTTCATTCACATCAAAGTAGTTCATTCCTGCAGGCAGATGATTCTTTACATGTGTTCTAACCCTTGCACAATATCCCGCATCTTCAAGATATCTTTGTACAATGAAGTCCATCTGATTTTGTGATTGTCCATAATATAGGTAGTTTACTGCTTCAGCAATTGCTGTTCCAATTGTATTTGCGGAAGTATTCCAGCCTGCATATCCACTCATCTTTAGAAGAAGCCCGTTTGTATTTAATAATTGGATTAGAGAAAGATCTGCACCATTTGCGTATGCATTATCTGCAATTGAAACAACCTTCCCTTCTGCCAGTCTCATCTTAATAAAACGTAAGAACTCTGCTAGATTACGATCAATCGAATAACTTGTATGAATAGAAGGTTGATACTCTGCCTCTTCCATATTTTCAGATGGAGCACTAAGAGCCAGAATAATATCCGCTTGTTCAAAACTGAATGTCTGTTGACAACCAGCCGACAGAATATGATAAGAGACTGTAGAATCTAATGGAAATCCTTCATACAGTGGTACAATCTGCTTAGACTTCTCGCATGCATATTTTACATATACTTTTGGACATTCACCCTTTATGGTGTTTAACATGCGTGCAAATAATGTAAGTTCTACTTCATCAGCGCCAGGATAGATTAATACTTTATCAATTAATCCTAATTCTTGAATTTTTTCACGGATTACTTTTTGATCCATTGCAGGATATCCATATGTTGTGGAATCATCCTGTGGAATGACCAAACTATCTAAATACCCTTCTTGTAATAAGTCGATAACATTCATATTCATCTGACGATTAATTTCTCTACGTGAAATGAAGTCCTCGATATATTCTTCCGGAATTTCTTTGGTCAATTCACTGATACGTTGACCTTGTGAAATTCCAATTTGATGCATGTTTACTGCTTCGCCTAAATCATGAATTTGTTTTCCGTAATTTTCATAATAATCAGGCTCTTCATCTGAGCTAGAATAACTTGGACAACGCATGATACATTGGAATGCGAAGATTTTTAAGTTTGGATTTTCCTTCCTTAATTCTTTGATTGTCTCCAACTTCTTCATTAGACTTTCTTCATCTTGATGATGAATACGTGATGGAATTAACCCTCCATACAACAACATATCCATGGAGATAATCAAACCGTAGGCATCCTTACATTCTTTGCATAAGAATTCTTTGATAACGTGATAGTCTGCACCGTCTTTTTTAAAGCCTAATTGTTTAGGTTCAATAATTTGTATTTCTTCATTTTCAAATAAGCGCTTCGGGAACTTATAGTTACATGGTCTTTCATCCATGGGTAATAAAACAATCTTTTTCATAACATTATCCCTTTACAGCACCGCTCACTGCTTCAATATAGTTCTTCTGACATAAGATAAATACAACGAGTACAGGAATAATAGAAATGATAGTACCAGCTGCGACATATCCAAACTTATAGCTAAATGATCCATTTAGATATTGCAATGCAGTGGCTAATGGGTATTTATCTGGATCTTGTAAAACAATGATTGGCCATAAGAATGCATTCCAGTATCCAATAAAGTCAAAGATTACAATTGTGGAGATACTTGGCATAATACCCGGTAACATAATCTTCCACCAAATTCTAAATTCACTTGCCCCATCAATTCTGGCTGCTTCAATCAGTTCTCTTGGAACACCAAGATATGCTTGACGCATCAAGATGATACTGAATGTTTTCACCGAACTTGGTAAGATAACACCTAGTAGTGTATTTAATAGTTTTAGTTTGGTAATTGTTAAGTAGTTGATAATCATACCCGCTGCTGCTGGAATAATCATTGTAGAAACTAAGATTCCAAAGATAATCTTCTTTCCCTTGAAATTCATCGTTGCTAGTGGATATGCACACATGGATGAAAGTAAAACATCCAAGAAGATACCACCCACTGTAATAATTAAAGTATTATGTACATACTTTCCAAGATTCATGTATTGGATTACTCCAATGTAATTCGAGAAAGTAAAATCTTCTAACTTAAAATGTAAATCATAAATATTGGCGCCTGTACGAAGGGAAGATAGTAGGAGCCAAATAAATGGGCCAGCGCATAAGATAGCTATTGCAATTAAACAGATATAAGTAAATATCAAATTGACGATGTCTTTCTGACGTAATTTCTTTCTATTCATTATTTGACATACCTCCTTTCTTACCATATACAAACACTGCAATACTTAATGTGCTTGTAATAATTGCCTGTAAAGCTCCGATTGCGGCTGCGTATCCAAATTGGAAGTCACCGAAGGCCTTTACGTAGGAATAGTAGTTGATAACCATTGTTGCGTTATTTGGTCCACCTTTGGTCAATACGAATACAACATCGAATACACCAATCGCAGAAATAACAGAATTCAAAGTACATAACCAGATATATGGTTTTAATAATGGTATTTTGACTTTTATTATTGTTTCTAAGTTTGTCGCACCATCAATTTTCGCAGCTTCGATGAGTTCTTGTGGAATGCCTTGTAGACCTGCTAGATACATCATCATGTAGTATCCTAATCCTTGCCATAATGTTATAAACATTAAGCATGGCATCGCCGCATACTTATCACTTAAAAAGCCAAATGGTTGTGTAATCCAGCCGAAGTCCATCAGTAAGGTATTGATAATTCCATGCGGGTCAAAGATGAATCCCCAAATGATAGATACAGCTACCATGGAAGTAACAACTGGAATATAGAAGAGTGTACGGAATAAACTAATTCCTGGTATTTTTCGATTTACAAATAATGCGATTAGAATCGATAGAATCTGGATGATTGGTACGATGACTACAAATACAATTGAATTCTTTACCGCAATCAAAAACTCTCTATCTTGAAAGGCACTGATAAAGTTTTGGAAACCCACAAACTTTGTTTCTCCTAATACGGAGTAGTTATAGAACATCAATATCAAACTTCCAATGATAGGTATGATCGTAAAGACTGTAATAATAATCAAAGCCGGTGTCATGAAGGCATACGCCGTTCTTGTTTCTCTTCTTTTTCTTCGAGATACCATTTTATTTGTGAGACTCATGCATATCCTCCTAGTGTATAAATATGTTTCCCCGAGCTAGATTGTGCTCGGGGAAACATCAATCGTTACTTCGCTTCGCTGAGAATCTTGTTTACATCTTCTTCTGCTTGCTTGAGTGATGCACGGATATCTTCACCGTTGATGATGCTTGCTTCATAAGCCTTGTTAATGGCTGTAGCGATAGCATCTTGGCTAGCAATACCTAATGAGAAGTCCTGTGAAGTTAAGCTTGCCTTTGCGGACATAGCACTTGCTTCTCCTTCTAAAGTAGATGTATTAGATGTGAAGAATGGATCTTCAGATGCCTTTGTTGTAGATGGGAAAATAGATACAAGTTTGCAGAATGCAAGCTGATTTTCATCATTTGTAACATAGTTTGCGAACTTGATGGCTGCTTCATGATTCTTGCTTGCTGTTGGAACAACCAAGTTCATTAATGGATTTCTGCTTAAGCCATTAGAACCTGTTAATGGTGTAGATACATTGATGAGCTTGTATACATCTGGAGCTTCGTCCTTAATTCTGCCTAAAGAAGAACCTGATGAACTTACGATGGCTAATTTACTTGATTCAAATAGCTTCAATGCTTCATCCCATGAACCCCAGTTTGTCTTAGGAAGAACACCCTTATCTGTTAATGCTTTGTATTGTTCAAGTAATGCTATTGTCTGTTCTGTATTGAAAGCTGCTGTCTTACCATCTTTAGATAAGATATCGATATTTTCAGATACTAACATATTGAAGAATCCTTCAGGTAAGAATAGGTATGCGCCTGTCTTATTGTAGAAGTCTTCTGCTTCTTTCAATGCTTCTGCGTATGTATGTGGTTCTGTGATTCCACCCTTTTCCATTAATGCCTTATTGCTAAACATAATGTCTGGTGATGCATACCATGGGAATGCATATACAGAATCACCAATCTTAGCTGAATTCCATAATCCTTCATTATAAATTGCTTTTTGTTCTGCTGTAGCTTCCTTGTTTAAATCAACAAGTGCGCCCTTACCAGCTAATGTTAATGCAAATTGTGTATTGAGGTTTACTACATCTGGTGCTGTTCCACCAGCTACTGCTGCTACTAATTTAGACTGCATATCTGCGTAAGGAATATCTGTCCAGTTAACCTCTACATCTGGGTTTTCCTTCTCATAGTTTGCAATCATTGTTTTAAAATAATCTTCGAAATTTGCCTTTAGATCGATTGTCCAGAATTCGATCTTTGTCTTGTCTGTGCCTGCTTCTGATGCTTTCTTGCCACATCCTGCTAAGCTACCTACGGCTAGCATAGCCGCAAATACTGCACTTAATAATTTTTTCTTCATGTCTTTCCTCCTATGAATTATTTAAGTGGTTGTGATGCCTCACAGTTTTGATGTTGAAACGATATGTGACCATAGATTATAATTCAGTCTTTCTATCGAACTATCATCAAAATAGTGAAAATCTAAATGCTCTTCTTCTAGTTCGTCTATTTTTGTAACCTCTCCTTTCTGATATGCCAGTAATTGCTCACGTACATCGATGACTCTCTGCTTTAACCCACCCAAACGCACAGCTTGTACTTCAAATCCTTGATTGTGATTTTCTAGATACCATTGTCGTTTAAATGCTTCATAGAAAGTTTCGATACGTTTGATTAACTCTGGAAGTATTTGATTAACAATCTTATGCAAAGCTTGTAAATCGTTTTGTTTGTATGCATGGTATATCTCATTACCTAAATTAAGTTTTAGCTCTAGTACTTCAATTAGTGACTGTACTGTTTTGAAGTAATAGAATAAATCACTTAACTCAATCGATTTATTTGAAATTTTGGGTAGTACAGATTGAATTTCGCGAATCATCGAAGTTTGTGCAACAGAGTCAAATGTTCCCTGCAACAAATCGTTATATAAGAAGTACTTACTTGCATTGTTATGTGATAGTCCATCTTTGGTACATGGATTCACTTCGTCGATTGCCAAAAATGTTTCGAGTGGTATTCCCGTCAGTACTTCAAAGCACTTGTTACTCATGTGATTACCATAAATTTCATTTGCATTTACAAATAGTGCTGGAAAGATTGCGAAGAGTGATGTCTCTGCACCATCATCGCTCCATGCCGCAAAGGTAATTTCATCAATATGATTTTCGATACATGCTTGAATTGCTGCCTTGCATGCATGAATGCTATAGCGATTATGTGGGATAAATCCCGTCCACTTCCAAGCACCACCTACAAACGAAATATTCGGTGATAGGTTTTTATGTAGTTTTAGATTATCTGAATAATGTTGTTTATCTGTTGAGTAATAATCCCAATAAGCTAAATTAACATCTTCTGGAACTTTAATTTTCTGAATCTGTTCCTGACTTAGATTGTAGTAACTACCGTTTGCTGCAAGCCTAAAGAACATATCACTCCACATCTGTAGTTCAAAGTTATATTTACTAGCAATCTCTCTTACCGTTTGTAAATGTTGATTCATGATTTCCAAACGATTTTGATAACCATGCTCCGTTAGATATTTCCCTAGCCCTAACATAAATGCTTCATCCATACCAATGTTTACTTTTCTAGAATGAAACGCTTTGTCTAAAGTACGAAATAGATTCTCTAGATATGCATGTGTACGACTCGATCCAACAAGCAGAATATCATCCACATCAATCATCTTTTGATATTCTTCATAGCGAACAATTTGATTCAGATGGGCTAACGTTTGTACGTATGGTCGAAGTTCAATTCCATACTGCTGTGCATAAATATCTAACTCTTGAATATCTTTTATGGTGTATGCTCCTCTTTGATAACCAATATAAGTTTCACCATCAATCTTTAATGTATCCTCCATATACAAGCCTAAGAATGAATATCCCATAAAAGATAAATAACGTATGAACTTCTTTAGTGTCATTATCTTAGGTACTGCATTCCTAGAACAGTCCAGCATCACCCCAAGGTCTTTTACAACACTAATTTCAACGTCATCATGCATGGCAGTTGTTAACGCAAGTAATGCCCGATTTCTTTGTGAGATAGACGAATACACAATTTCGATTCCATCATTACAAAAGTGAATTTGATAGCCATTTATAGGTTCTTGTTTACAAATGATCTTTTTTTGATTAATAACTTGTTGTAACCAATTATTTTCCTCTAAGAGGAATTGTAGATTCGTTTTATCTATCATTTCTTCCATAATTTCATTATAATTATGATTAGTTGAAAGCGCTTTCTTTTGTTCTACGTTTGATGAAAGTACTTTCTAAATAGACTTCTATAAAATATTTTCGTGTAATATAGTGTTATGAATTTATTGTCTAAACTTACATTTCTACCACCATACAATCAGGTAAATCATCATTATCAATTTCAGTGGTCTGCCTCGGGCTTTCAATTTGTATTTCTTGGTAAGTCTATTACATTACAGATAAGTAGTCATCATACACTGTATGGTCCTGTCATTTTAGCAGTATTTATTGAGGATGAATTGTATCAGAAAATTGACTTAAAAGAAGGTAGTCATACATATTCCCTCTCATTTGCTAAACCAGAAATTATGCATGTCAAAATTATTCAGATTACAGAGCTACAGTATGGTTTCTTTGCATTAGAAGATATACAAACTGATGGAGAAATCTCTAAGTTAGATAAGCCAAGCGAATCTATTCTTTGGATAGGTGATTCTTTATCTGCAGGTTATGGTTTAGAAGCAGATACCACACCACTTGTATTCAATACACACTTTGAAGATTGTACGCATGCATATCCTTATTTAGTTTCAAACGCATTAAACACTCTACCAATTATTATTGCGTATAGTGGAAATGGAATCATCTCTCGTTGGATTCCAGAAACCGAAGAAAAACCAAATACCGAAGATATTTTACCTACTATCTTTCCTTATGATATAAGTGAAAATCCCTCTTGGGTGATTATCAATCTTGGTACTAATGACGCTTCCTATACAAGAGGAATTCTAGAACGTGAACAACGCTTTCAAGAACTATATATTCATTTCATCATGAAGTTAAAGATAAAATTCCCTAACGCAAAGTTCTTATTATGTTATGGACTGATGGAAGAATCACTTCTTTCTTCCGTTCAAAAAGTAGCCTTAGAAACTTCTAGTCTATTTTTAAGATTTAATACCGCAACAGAAAAAGATGGCTTCTGTTTTGCAAGCCACCCTAATAAAACATCGCATCTAAATGCAGCACATACTCTCATCAATTTCATTCGTACATATAACGAGGAAAGCCTATGATTCGAAACATCCGTTTAAATACAAAAACCAAGCAAATTATTCAAAGTGTTTACCCTACAATGTCCTCTTTACAACAAAGCATTGCGGATTATTTCCTGGAAAATACTGAGCTTTTAGATTTCTCATCAAAGCGTATCAGTAAGATACTCTATGTCTCTGAACCTACACTTTCGAGATTTGCACAAAAGTGCAACTTTAAAGGTTATCGTGAGTTCATATATGAATACAGTAATGATCTGCAAAACTGCGAAGTAGATTCATCAGATGAAAACCAGTACATTAAAGAAAATATCCAGACGCAGTACTTCGATTCTCTTAAAAATAAGTGTATTGAGATTGCCGATCAAGATTTTGATCACTTGCAGGAGATTCTTGACCAGTCCAGAAAGATTTACATCTATGGCGAGGGTTTTGCAGCAACAATTGCAAATACATTTCAATATCGTTTAATCAATCTTGGTTACGATATTTCTATTATTCCAAATGTAGATTTTCTACAATTACGTTCACATCTCATCCAGCATAACGACTTATTCATTTATATCTCTATGCAGGATGAACCTACGATTGATTCAGTGTCCTTTACTCATCTACTGACACATGAACCTTACGCTATTTATATCGGTCAACCAAATGCAAAACTAGATAAAAAACCTACATTTACGGAGTTTTATCAGATTCCAAACGCAAAAGATACAGTATGTAGCCCACTCATTCCATTTATTGTCTTTATTGATTTATTGGCAAATTATATTCAATTTAAATCTCAAAAATAAAATCGATATAGCATATATTCTGCCATACCGATTTTTCTTTTTAGATACCGTCTTCGGATTCAACTTCTTCGTGCTGAACAAGTTCGAAGCGCATTACTTGAGTCTTACCTGTCTCAATTGTCTGAGCAGCTAAGGAATCAATATCACTTGCGAATCCTCTTGTTAGATTTGCTTCTACAAGCATACCTAGGTTTGAACCAGATAATACAACAATCTTGTACTGATCCTGTAGCTTCATTGCTAGTTCAACAGAAACCTTGAATGGAGAGCCACCAACTAAGTCTGTGAATACGAGGATTCCATCTGTGCAATCCTTTAGGGAAGCGAAAGCTGCTTCTAATTTCTTTTCGAGATCATCTGTAGAATCTTCTTGAACGAAGTCTACTGCATGATAATGTTCTGGTTTACCACCAATAAGTTCTACTGAACTTGTAAGGCCACTCGCAAAATGGCCATGTCCTGTAACAACAATTCCAATCATACTATTCCTCCTATTTAGAATATGGATATAAGATTACACCCTTAACAACACGGTTAACCTCGCCTGTTGGACATGGGTTATCCGGTGTGAAGTGATTGCGAATTGATGCAAATAGTGCCATCAATTGTGCAACTACGATAAAATCTAAACCTATAAAGATATTATCCTTCGCTGGTGTATCGAAACAATAATAATAGTTTGCAAGAGATTTGGCTAGTTCACATGGTGCATTACATACAACCATAATGCGATTGTCTTTACGCTGACCTGACATTTCTTTTAATAAATCAAGTTCATATTGTCTTTGGTATTCACCATCCGAAAGATATAGAACTGTTAATGTTGTATTATCAATGATGGACTTTGGACCATGACGGAAGCCTAATGGTGTATCGAACATTGTCACAATCTTACCAGCATTTAATTCCAACATCTTTAATGCGGATTCCTGCGCAATGCCCTTTAGAGTGTTTGTACCTAAGTAAACAATTCTTCCGTAGTCGAATGCTTCATCAAATTCCTTGATTGTTGACCAATCTTCTTCAACAAGTTTCTTGGCAGCCGCAATCACTTCTCTTACAGCAGCGACTGTCTCGTCATAGTGTTCTAAACTAAAGCATAGTAATGTTGCTAGATACATGTTTGTAAAGCTTGATGTCATCGCAAAACTCTTATCCAATGTTTCTGGTGTTAAGTTGATTGCGAGGCAACGGTCGCCCTCTGCATCTGCACGCTTGCTTAAAGCGCCATCTTTATTACATGTAATGAATAGATGATATAGGTTATCATTCACTGCTTCTACAGATTGAATCGCACCTACAGATTCTGGTGAATCACCAGAACGACCGTAACTGATTAATAAAGTTGGCTTGTGCGCAGATACATAATTCTCTGGTGTAGCTGTTAAGTCAGTTGTAGCATAACTCTTAACTTTATAGTTTAATTGACGATTTAAATATGAATAGAGTGCATTACCAACAAATTCACTTGTACCTGCACCTGTCAAAATTACATCGTAATCTTCTTGGCTAGTAACCTTAGAGATGAATGCTTTGATTTCATCTGCACGAGAGCGTACTTGTTCAATTGTCTTTTCCCAAGTAAAAGGTTGTTGATAGATTTCAGTAGCTGTAAATGTTGCTTGTAATGATGCTAATTCTTCATTTGTATAATTAAATATGGACATTGTTACCTCCTTTTGTACTTACCTTATCTAATTTGTATTATAGCAACCTGAATTTACGATTAGAATAAATTAACTGAAAGATGTCAAATCATTATCGAAAAGTATAAGTGTCAAAAGAGATAAATGAAATCAATAGTGCTATGATAAACATAGAAAGTTACTTATGAGGGAATAAAATATGTTTATTAAAAGTAATCGTGTATGGATAGCCGGTGACTTTATTCCAGCTATCATTGAAATTTCTGAAGGAAAGATTAAAGGGATTTACGCTGCTGACGATCGTACTGCAGATGTAGATTATGGTAATCGTCGTATTGTACCTGGATTCATTGATATTCATTGTCATGGTGCGTATGGCTATGATACAAACTATGCAGAACCTGAAGGACTTAAGAAATGGGCTAAGGGAATCACACATGAAGGTGTTACGGGTTTCCTATCCACAACAATTACAGAATTAAATCCAGTCTTAACAAAGGCTGTTAAAAATGTTGCAGCTGTAAAGCGTGACCATGTAGCCGGTAGAGATGGTGCAGATATTATCGGTATTCACTTTGAAGGTCCATACCTTGATATGAA
>ERZ773045.1441-NODE-1441-length-10553-cov-15.594113_pt1 | contig 10553 bp, 6 predicted proteins | sample MGYA00580635_ERZ773045 | MGnify/ENA primary metagenome ERZ773045 (study PRJEB29015, sample SAMEA2738115) | human oral metagenome | biome: human oral; feature: human-associated habitat; material: saliva | place: China | collected 2261 ...
CAAATACACACCTTATTATTACCAAATACACACCTTATTATTACCAAATACACACTTAACTATTACTTTTTTATAAAATAGTTGTAATTAAAAAATGAAAGTGGTATAATCGATGTGTAGAATGAAGAAAGGAACGATAAATGAACGAATTAGTTAAGAAAGACGATAATTCACTGGTCTCTAACATTGAAACAGGCCAGTTAGTAAAAAGCAAAAATTTCCTTTTCACCAATCTTTCTCAAAGAATGAGTTTTAGTCAGAATGTTTTGTTTTCTCTAGCTTTACTACATAATGACATTGATGAAGATGGCTATGCTACCTCAACTTTTACTAAAAAAGACGTTGAACGTTATTTGGATATTGTAGATTATAAAAAAGGGCGTTCTACTCGTGTTATTGAAGATATAGAGCAGGTTGGAACTAATAGCATTGTAATGTTTGATGAACAAATGGTAACTGATCCTAAAAATGGTAAGTTGAAAGGGGTACTTATTTTTGCCCAATACACTTACAACCAAGGGGTTTATCACTTTGTTTTTAATACAACTAAAATCAAATATAAGGATCAGTACATTACCCCTATCCTTGATATTTTGCGAAGAAATGAAGTAAATCCAGTTGTCTACAACTTGGACATTTTTGCAAAACTAAACGCGAGCGGACAAGTCTTGTATGAGCAGATTTTACTAGCTACAAACGCAGGAAAACGTGAACTGGTCTTTAATTTGGAGGGCTTGCGAAACTTATTTGGGCTTGTTGGTGCTTCCATGCAGACTTTTGGTAATATCAAGCTAAAACATTTAGTGCCAGCAGTCGAAAAAATCAATAAGTTTGCAGGCGTTGGAGTTGTTTATAAACCTATCAAAGAGGGGCGGAAAATTACTGGGGTTAAGATTTACTGGACACTAGAAAAGGTAAAAATCCCTGCAACAGAAGCACAAATCAAGCTAGCTCATGAACTTTACGCCGAGCTTACTTTAATGAATGCTAAAAACGTTGAAGCTCTAAAATTACAAGACATTGAACGTTGTACTAAAAACGACGCTCAAACCATTATTGATACGGCTATTAAGGCCAAAAAAGAGCTTATCAAAAAGGCTCTTGAAAAAGATAAAGAAGCGAAACAATTAGAAGAAGCAATAAAAGCTAAACAAGATGAAGAAGCAGTAAAATTGGCTTCTATTGACGAATCAAAAGAGTTTGATGTGCTTGAATTACCTGAACTTGAAACTATTGAGAATATCAACGAAGCTAAAGAAGAGGAAGTTGAAGAGTTTAGTCATTTGGATTTATTCTTTAATAGATACCCAAGTATGAGCATTAAGAATAGGGAAGCATTTATAGAGCTTTCTAAAACATTTGATAGAGAAGAAGCTTTGAAAGTTCTTGAACTTGCTGATGAAATTAAGAAAGCTAAAAAAGCTAGATCTTTCAACTACACTCTAAAGATTTTAAGAGAATGGGCAGACAATGGCGTTAAGACTTTGAAAGACGCAGAGGAGTTTTATAAAGTAAACTATAACGATATTCCAGAAAAAACGACAAAATCCACTAAATCAACCAAACCAAAAGAAAGCAAATCCAACATTCCAAAATGGAGCGATATGCACCCAGACAACGCAGATAAGGAAGAACCGAAACCTACGCAAGAGGATATGGATAGACTTATCTCAATCCACACAAAGTTAGAAATTTTTAACACACCAAAAGCTATTGCAGACCGTGAAAAATTGCAAAAACGAATTGATGAAGCGCAAGCTTCTGAATAGAAAGGGGTGGTAAATGAAATTTTTTCTAAAAATCGTTGGCGTGGCGCTATTTAATGGCGCCGTTGGACTGCTATTTGTCTTACTTTATGGTACTAATTTACTTTTTAGCGTGATAGTACCACAAGTGTGGACTTTGGCGTATTGTATCAATCTTTCGAAGATGGAAAGGACAAAAAATGATGAAGGTTGAAGTAGTTGAAAATGTTGGCGGGAAAGCCTTTGATGGGGATGAGATTTTGTACAAAATCTATCGAGCAGTACGACCTCAAGCCGAGGCGATTTCACTAAAAGAAGCTCTAGAGTGGTATGAAAATACGGAATTGAAGCCAGTTCGTTTTGGTCGTTTGCGTTACAATGAGCTGGATTTAGACCAGATTGAAATTAGTTTAACACAAGAGGAAATCGATAACGTTATTAGAACGTACAAGAGCTTGAAGGAAGCAGAAACGGAAGAAAAATTCGAAGAGTACGAAGAACAAGACTACAGTATCTACGAAGCGCTGAAGCCAGCTTTTTACAGTTGGTTCCAAATCGCACGTGTTTATCTGACACGCCTTGAGCATGGAGAAAAGCACTTCCACAAGTATTTATTTGATAGGTCAGTGCACGAGTTTGAAGAACGGTATCTCAAGGAGTTTAAATAACAAAACAACTAATCATTAAAAATAAAAATTGGGATAAAACTAACATGAAAGTTTGCAAATATTTTATAGGAGACATCGGAGGCTAACGCTTCCGCTTTTTTTGCGCCCCTCTTGAAGCTAGCTTAATAAATTAGTCTCTTCTATTGCTTGATTTTAGTTCATCAATGGGCTATAATAAAAGTAACCTATACTCTCACTATAGAGAGGTCTTTCATTTTTTAAGAGGGCTGAAACCCTCTTTTTTGTTGCCTGCCCCAACTTGTATAAAATGGGGCGTTTTTGTTTTAATCATGCAAAAATCACGTATTTTTGAAGCTGAGACGATGATCCTGGAGCTTTTTCAGATACTTTTGTGATATATCCACCACTTGAAACATTTAGAGCGCCAAGGGTTCCGAGTGTTTTTCAGATACTTTCCTAAAGGAATATGTTTGTCCGAAAAAGTACAATTTTTCGGACTCTTTGTTTTAACTATGCTAAGAAAAACAGGTGTATTTAAAGAAATACACCTGTTTTTGTTGAGCTTATAGTGAGAAACAAGATCATGAATTAGATTCTTCTAGGAATAGGGAAGGAGATTTTTGGTTTGAATGAATAAGTTCATTAATTTCTTTCAAACCTCTGTTAAGTACAATCATAATTACTAGACATATGATAAGACAGAGGACTCCATTTTTTATCAAGTTAAATAGATACTCGCTAAAAACTGTAGTATCCCATATCCCATGTAATACAATAACAAGGATTAAGAAACGTAGACTTTCTCCACTCCATATCAAGTTCCAATTAAAGATATTATTATTTTTTTTAAGGACAATCATGATGGCTGCACCAGTTACTCCTGCCCAAGACACATGTCCCCCAATTGCTAACAATGCTCGTATGAAAGCATTATTAATCCCATATTCCATGATATATCCTGCGGTTTCAAATGCAGCGAAACCAGCTCCAACTGCCCCTCCAATTAATAATCCATTTAGTATATATCGTTTATCTTTCAGTTTTTTTATGAAGTAAGCTGTTGCTAAAAATTTACCAAGCTCCTCTATTAGCCCAGTCATCATAGAAGGAATTAAAGCACCTGTTCCAGAGGGTAAAAATGTCAGCAGCAGTGTAGTGATAAGTAAAGATAAAATTCCTCCTAAGAAAAATATTTTTAATACTGTCATTAAATCTATATTTCTAGGTGAATTACATTCGAAGAAAAAAAACATTACGGGTATAGGTCCTACCATAGCTGAAATAATCGCGTAAGCAGGCTCAATCCTTGTCATATTGAATTTAGAAACCATAATGTAGGAAGTAAGAGAGGAAATAAGTAATAACAAGAAAACTCTAGCAAAGTACCACGGTTTTGGCCATGAACTTGAAATATCTTCAATTTTGGGTGTTGTTGCTAATGATCCGCAAGCAAATACGTTTTCAGCTTCTTGTCTTGTGTGTGGCTTGAAAACCTGACTAAACAAGTCTCGTAATCGTAGCTCAACAGTCCCTGTTCCACCTGTCATAGAGTCTAATTTATTGGTAAAGTTACCTAAAAATTCATTTGCAGTATTTATTGCAGAGTTGTTTTCTCCGTTCATATTAGAACCACAGTTAGGACAGTATGGACTCCCAATATCATTAACAAAATTACATTTAGGACATGTGTTTTTTGTTTGACTATCTTTTTCCATAAAATCTCCTTTGAAATCAGTAGATATTTTAACAAAATTTTAACATATAAAACAGATGAAATCAAATGCCACTTGCTATTATATAGTGTAGTAATGAGATTACTATCAGTAACTCCCTAATCATGTTTTTTCTTAATTTGTAACTTGCGTAGCTAATTTTTTGTGGTACTAAAAGAGGAAGTCGCTTTTAAATAAATAACATGCTATAATTGAAATTGGCAACTAACCTCCAATCTGCCTAGAAAGGGGGAAAGCTTTATGTTAGAATTAACTGTACTTATTCTCGTCATCCGAGTGGCTGCACCGCTCTTATATGCCTATGGCATAAAATGGATTGAGAAACATTTTGACGAGGATGAAGATTAGTTGACCATTCTCAAGCAACGTCATTAGTCGTGAGTGACGAAAAAAACCACCTACATTATTGCCCTTTGTAGGTGGTTTTGCTTTATGCAACGAACTACTGTACTTGTCGTTATTTAAATTATAGCATAGATTGGTTTAAAAATCTAGAAATATAATCTATGCGAGTAGAAGTCGTAGACCATGAATGATAAAAATTTGTCGGTTGCTCCCGACACAATTTTTTGATCATTTATGGGCGAGACTTTTTTTCGCGCGGTTCGCGAAAAAATCGGTGCGTTGCTCGCGCCGACCATCTGGCCGCCTTTTTTGCGGACAGGCGACCAACTTTTTTTGGTCGCAATGGGGTGAATTTTTGCAAAGCAAAAAGAGGGTTCTCCCTTTGCTCCATGCAATGGCGTTTTCCGTTTTGGCCCGCAGGGACAATACGAAGAAAACGTTACTTTTGAAAAAGTAACAAAACCTGCCAGTTTAGTGAGTGCTAGGAACTAAAAAAATGCTCCATTTTAGGCAAGAAATGAGGGGCGAGAATAGCGATCAGCGCTCGCCTTTGGCCGTTTCGACGGCCAGTCGGCCAACGGACGACACTCTGCGAAGCCTTATTTTAATGAGTTTCAGGCCATTGGGATAGATTGCGATTGGTTTTTATATAAGTTCCATGAATCCATGATTTTATGGGCTTTATATAGTGCCACAATAGCGATAAAAATGGAAAATATACTGTTCCATTTTTTGAGCATTTTATGGGCTACATAGTAATCCATTCTATGATATGGACAACATATAAAATCCATAATCTAGCTTTTAATGGTCTCTATATGCTCCATAATTTAGATGATATATGGGCTTTATATAAAGCCATGAGTTAAGTCAAACATGGGCTTAGATAATGCCATAAAATGATGAAACAATGGTCTTATACAAGCCATAAAATAAGCAATAAATGGACTTATATATCAACCATGATTAAAGCTAAAAATGGAAAATATACTGTTCCGTTTTTAGCGTTTTAATGGCCTATATATTCTCCAAAAATTATTAAAAAATGGTATTTATATATCTCCCAAATCTTCAAAAATTATGGCTTTCATCTCTTCCATATTTTCCAAAAATATGGACTACTTAAAGAAAATACCTCTTTTCTAAAATCTTTTAAAATTCTTTTAAAATGCCTTTAAATCAACGTTTGAAAAGTTTTTTTATTTTTCTCACTAGTTGATCTTAAATTTTTTCCGTTTTCTGGCAAAATAACTATGAAAGAAAAAATGAATAGAAAGAGGTGTAGAAATGAAATCCAACTTGTCACTTAAACACAATGACAAACTGATGAATTTAAAGCATAACAATAGAGCTTTCGATGAAAAAGAATGGGGGCAAACAACTAATAAGCATATAAACAGAGAACTAACTAAATACAACACAACTTTCATCCAGGAACCAATAGAAAAAGCATACGAGAAAGCTTTTGGGGAAGCGCTAAAAGAATATAATGAAAAGCAAAAGAAAAAAAGCAGGCGCATAGATAACTACTACGAATACATTAAAGAGAAAGTAGATAAAGCAAAAGGAAAGAAAAAAGGAAATACCACGTACAATCTCCAAGATGAAGTAATTCTAACCATTGGAAACAAGGAAACGTGGGATAATATCCATCAAAGCTTCCATGACCACTATAAAGACCCTGAAAAAGCTGAACAAATGTTTATCCAATATAAAAAGCAGGAATCTGACCAAATCTTTAAGGAGTTTTTAGAAGAATTCCAAGCCAAACATAAGCACTTATATGTATTTAATGCCGTGTCGCATTATGATGAAGCAGGCGCTCCACATATGCACATGAACTTTTTTGGAATGGCGGAGGGGCTTGAAAAAGGCTTACGGATTCAGCCACGGACAACCAGGGCAATCGCCCAGGATCTGGACGGCGATTTTTACGATAAAATGCAAGCTACAAGCAAGGCTAAAAATGAATTTGAAAAGGAAAATCGCAGGCGCAAAAAAGCAGGGTTAGAACCATTACAAGCAGACAGGAAAGCTTTCATGAGCGCTAGTGCAGATGTTTATACTCAATTTCTAAGCGAATCTAAGCAGATTTTCATTGAGAAAGCACGTGCGCATGGCTTTGAGTATGTACCAGGAGAAACGAACTCAATTAAAGATATGTTTGAGTATAAAAAGATTGTGCAGAAAGCTGAACAGGAAGCAAAAGAAAAAGCTGAAAAAATGCTTGCTAAAGCTAATGCAAAAATCAATGAATACAAAGAAGCCAAGCTATCTGAAATCAATAAGGAAGCAAGCAACAAACAAGCTAAACTACAAGAATTAGATGAAAAGCTAGATACAAAACAAGAAGAATTTAAGGAGCTTCAGGAAGCTGCAAACACGGCTGAAAAATCAAAAGATGAAGCAACACGGCAAGAACGGATTGCAAGGCAGAATGCGGATTTAGCACAAAAGCAAGCTGATAGTTTCAAGGCTGAATTAGAGCGTATTAAAGCCGAAAATGAAGCTAAATTTAAACATTTAGATCATTTAGATGAAGATATTAAAGCCAAAGAGAATCAACTGGCCAAAATCAATGAAAATGTCAGGCAGTCGCAAGCAGTTTTGAACCAGGTAAATGAACAATTTGACGATAAAATGCTAGATTTAGAGAAGCGCCAACTACTTAAAAAATACGATGAACTCAACGGCATTAGCAAGTATGATGATAAAGACGTGCGCCAAAACACCTTTAATAGTAATGAACTAGTGATTAAAAAAGAACACTACGAAAACTTGAAGCATAAAGCCCAAATGTACGAACGAAGTTGGGACTTAAAAGAAGCTTTTATGGGCTTTAAAGATACTTTAATTCAAAAGATCAACGAATCTAGCTTAGTGCAATCTTTAAGAAAGACTATTAAAGGCTTAAAAGCTCAGGTACAGGCTTTAAAAAATGAAAATGAAGCTTTAAAAGAAGAGAAAAGGGAACAAGACCTATATCTTACCCCTGATCAACAACTACAAGTAAAACAATGGGTAAACCAGGGCAAAGAAAGGAGTGACCAGGCTTATCAAAGGTATCTGAAAGAGGTTGAAGAACAAGAACAACGGCTAAAACAACGACAAGGACAAAGCAAAGAGAAAGGCAAAACTAAACAGATTACAATCCATAAAAAGGAACGGTAAGGCTTTAAATAAAGAAAAACTAGCTAGTAAGCTAGTTTTTTTCCATTTTTAAATCCAAGTACCTGTCTAGGATTTTTATCTGTTGTTTTAGGTCTATCAAACGACTTTCAATGTTTACAAGACTTGAATCTGAGTTGATGGCAATGGCTTTTCTTTTAATTTCTAAAATCATATCTTTCATAAGATATATTCTATCATGGATAGCATGATTATTTCTTATTATTCCTGTTCTGCTGATTTTTGCTCCTGTAATGACTTAAACAAAGAAAAGAGGGTTTGTTGCCCTCTTTTTTGTTAGTTCGTCATTTCATCATATCTACAGAAATCACATAGATAGCTCTCGCTAGGCTCCAGCTCTGCTCCGCACCGAGCGCAGAACTCCTTGCCTGTTCTGTCGTAACTGTCGTATTCTTTCATAAGTTCAGATAAGTCAAGTTCAGGAATATCTAACATAATCGCATTGCCTCCTAGTCGGTCATTTCCTCGTTAACTTTGCTATCTTTCGTGATACTCTCCAGTTGTTCTTCCTCAAGCTCTTCAAAAGTCAAAACCACTTGTTTATTTACCGTCAAACTTTCAAGGAAATCAACTAGGAAGCTATCAAACTGCAATCCATTGCGCTCTTTATTCAATAGGCCTTTATCAATCAAGTTTTTAATGATCTTTTGTGTGCTAGGATAAGACACTCCAACGGCTTTTGCAGTCTCCTGGATAGTGTCTAGGTACACTTTTTGGCCATCAAGAACACGTGCATTATACCATAGGTGGCTTAAGATTTTAGGTGCAGTATCTTCATGGATTTCCTTGCCCTCAAGATAGAATTTCAATAGCATTTCAAAGAGTAAGCTCTTATTGATACTCTTATAAGTCATTTCAAGCACTCGTGCTTCATGCAATAAATTCTTTTTATCCTGCATTGAATACTCTACATGCACTTCCTCAGAGCTTACACGTGCTTTTCTGCCTGCCTTGGATTTAGGCTTGCTTTCTTTCGGATCTTCTTTCTTATCAACTTCATTGCCTGCAGGTGGCTCCGCCTGCCCTTCCTGTGGCTCTCTAGTAGCTTCTTTTGCCTTCTCTTGAGCTTCTCTCACGAAAGGTGGGATTTCATCTTTCTCTCTGATTAAGCCATCATCGAACTTATCTACTATCTCAACGTGCTTGCTTTTCGGCTCTCCAAACGCCTGATTTGGCTTGTTTTTCTTATGGTTGTTGTGAAATTGGGCTGAACCCTTGTCGTTACTAGGCTGAGCCTGTCTTACCTCTGCAGCAACAAAACCACCATCTGTTTTATCAAACCTTGCTCTCTGTACCATCTTAAAAACTCCTTTATTAAGTTTAATTATTTTTATTTTGCGTTGTAAATTGTTTTTCCATTTTTATACCTATATTATATCATCATTCAATCTAAATGTAAAGCGAAAACAACTTAATGAAGAAAACAATAAAACGTTAAAGTGTTTTAGATTATATTTAATCTTTTAAAAGTCGGTAAAACTCTATAAACCATTGATATTACTGGGTTTTATCTGACTTATAGTTGTGCCGTTTTCTGATTTTTCGTTATTTATTTTTATGTTTTCAGCTTATGGTCTTTCCTATTTCTACACCTATCCTCCCTGATTTTTGAAAATCTGTGATTTCTTAGTTTTTCTAAATTATTGTGTTTTATTATCTAAATCAATCTTCTTTATTTATTATATAATTTCATAACTTAATTTTATTAAATTGTTTAATCATCTATTTTATTAAGTTTAATTATTTTATAAACTTAATTGAATTTACTTTTTTAAATGATTTAATTATGTATTTAAAACCATTATAATTTATAATATTGTTAAGTTTAATTTATATATGAATACTTTTATAAAATTTAATGATTTATGTAATTTTTTTAAATTTAATTTAATGATTGTTTTATAATTTACAAAGATATTAAATTGAATTATTAAAATAAAAGCATTGATTTTCAGAAAAGTGGCTCGAGCGCTTGATTTTACTGAATTCCTGCGAAATTTGAATGTTTCGTGTTTTTTGATTTTTTGGACGAAAGTGCTGAAAACCCTTAATTTTATTGGGTTCGTGGGGTATTTTGTGTTAGTTTTAATTTTGTGGTAGGTTGATGATCTGGGGCAGGCTACTGGCTAGAGTGGTCCCCAGGAGCGTCAGAATGGCTTCTAAGGCGATTTTATAGGGCGGAGGTGTATTTATATGGTGTTTGTGCTTGAGGTGGCAAAATGGGGCTATATTCGGCTTCTAGGGGCTGATTATGCTAGGTCGTAAAAATAGGACCAATTTTATAAGCTATTTCTTTAGAAAATGAAGCTGAAATGATTAGGTGGTAGTTTGTATCGATTTTGTGGTTAAGTTCAAATTTCCTTTATCTGAATAAGGGAAAATGAGCTTAAAATCGATTGTAGGTTTAAAGGTAGGTCTAGCAGTGGGCAAAGTAATCTTTTTGTTCTAGTAGTTTCATTGTTTGTAAGAAGTAGAAGTCATAAAGAGAGAGGGAGCGAAGCGCTAAGGCGTTAGCCTTGTTAGCCAATCGTGGGAAAGTCTATTGGTTTAGATAGAGTAGATGGCGTAGATGGTATAAGTCATTAGACTAGCTTTATTTAATTAGAAAATGTTAGGGATATTGATTGTCTGATGAATTAGATTGCTTTAGTAATATTGAATCCTTTTATTAGTTAATCTTGCTTGGATAGATTCCTTCCTAAACAGACACTTTTATTTTAGGGAAATTCCTTCTTCCTCCTCTTCTATAAGTATGTAATAGGTAACAGGTAATAGGTATATGTAGTAGCGCAACAAAACCACTTTTTTGCCTACAGCGCCAAGGGTTTATGGGCATTTTTTTAATTCTAACTATTACCAAATACACACCTTATTATTACCAAATACACACCTTATTATTACCAAATACACAC
>ERZ773045.1443-NODE-1443-length-10545-cov-2.741563_pt1 | contig 10545 bp, 9 predicted proteins | sample MGYA00580635_ERZ773045 | MGnify/ENA primary metagenome ERZ773045 (study PRJEB29015, sample SAMEA2738115) | human oral metagenome | biome: human oral; feature: human-associated habitat; material: saliva | place: China | collected 2261 ...
ACTCCTTGTGCTCGACAAATATCTAAAGGCAGTAAACAGATGAAACACCAACCACGCGTGACAGTTGTCACGGTAACATACAATGCGCTTGATGCACTGTCGAAGACCATGCGGAGCGTTGAGGCACAAGACTATGCTAATATTGAGTACATCATCGTTGACGGGGCATCGTCAGACGCTACTCCGTCGATGCTTGCGCAGTATCACGGGCGTCTCGACCGTTGGGTCAGCGAGAAAGACCGAGGCATATACGACGCCATGAACAAGGGCGTGAAGATGTCAACGGGCGAGTATGTCATATTCATGAATGCCGGCGATACGTTTGTAGGCAGCGACACCGTCAGCCGTGTGTTTGCCGAGGCTGCGGAGGCAGATGTCATCTATGGCGATATAATGAAGAACGGAATGCGCAAGCGCTCGCTCTCACCACGCAACTGCCATAAGATGTATTACTGTCATCAGGCGGCTTTCACACGTCGGGAGTGTCTGTTGGAAATGCCTTTCGATGTCAGTCATCGCTTCTCAGCCGACTTCAAGCAAGCCAAGGAGATGTTTCTTGCAGGCAAGACATTCAGTTATGTAGATGTCGCCGTTGCCGATTTTGATACCTCCGGAGTGTCAAATGTAAACCGCTCGCAAGGACTGTGGGATAATGTTAAGGTAGTGTGCGAGACCGACTCCTTCATCAACCGCATGCGCTTTCTTCCGCATCTCCTCTTTCCGTTTATTATATGTAAAATACGAGGAAAATAACGAAAATGTTCGATTATTTTCTTAAGATATATTACCTTTGTTCCCTCAATTATAAACATTTAGGCTAAAAGGGAATACAAGTACGTAATAAATAATATGAGGATATTGTTTGATCATCAGACGTTTCATATTCAGCGATTTGGCGGAATATCACGCTATTTCTATGAATTGATAAACAGACTGTCGGACGATGATGTCAGTGTGGCATTGTCGTTCTCAATGAACAGATACATAAAGCATCATCCAAAATGCAGTCATACGAATGTGACGAAGAAACTATTCAAGGTCACTGAGGGTGTCTTTCGCCGGTTGAATAGGAAGAACTCACTGTCGAAGATAGCCAAGGGCGACTTCGACCTCTTCCACCCTACCTATTATGACCCGTATTTTCTCGATGCCTTAGGCGATAAACCATTTGTGCTTACCATACACGACATGATGCACGAGCGTTTCGCACAGTATTTCAAAGCTGACGACCCTACTGCCGGATATAAGCGTCTGCTCGCCCAGAAAGCCCGTTGCATCATTGCCATAAGCGAGAACACAAAGCGAGACATCATAGAGATTCTCGGTGTCGACGAGGCAAAGATCGACGTCGTATATCATGGATTCGACTCAAAGACAGTTGTCGAAGGACGTCCGGAAGGGCTTCCAGAGGAATATATACTCTATGTCGGTGAGCGCAGATGCTACAAAAACTTCGACTCAACGGTGACGGCTTTCATGGAAGTAAGGAAGACACATCCTGACTGCCACCTCGTTCTGACCGGACGCAAGCTGTCGAGTGCCGAGCGCAGACAGTTTGAGAGACTCGGTCTGACTGATTTCGTAAAGATATATACCGATATCAGCGATGATGTGCTCCTGCAGCTCTATCGCCATGCACGCCTCTTTGTCTACCCTTCGTTATATGAGGGGTTCGGCATTCCAATACTTGAATCATTCTCGCAGCAGTGCCCGGTAGTGCTGAGCAACGCAAGTTGTTTTCCGGAGGTAGCAGGCGATGCTGCCGAATATTTCGACCCCATGGATGCACAGGCACAGGCTGCGGCGATGCTGTCAGTCATGGACAGCGAAGAGCATCGCAATGAACTCACTAAAGCAGGAGCGTCGCGGCTGAAGCTGTTTACATGGGACAATACTGTGAAAAAGACAAGAGAGGTATATAAGAAAGTACTGTTATAAAATATATGAACTATCCTTTAGTCAGCGTGATAATACCCGGATATAATCACGCACCTTATTTGAGAGAACGCATCGACAGCGTTTTAGAACAGGACTATCCTAATTTTGAGGTATTCCTTATGGACGATTGTTCTTCAGATAACAGCCGAGAAATAATGGAGGAATATCGGGGTAAGGAACATATAAAGGATATTCTCTTCAATGATAGAAACACCGGTAACACCTTCATTCAATGGAAGAAAGGCATAGTGATTGCCAACGGCGAATATATATGGATAGCAGAAAGTGATGATGTGGCAGAGAAGTCGTTTCTCACAAAGATGGTTGCGAAACTTCAGACTGTCGCTGACGCCGTATATGCTTTCTCACATTCAACCATTATTGAGGCTAATGGTGAGCTACTGCCTAATATTTGGGACAGCAGAAGTCGATATTCTCATGACGGCATATACGAGAGCCGTTTCTTCTGTCTCACCAGAATGATTTTCTATAATGCTCCTTATAATGCCAGCATGGTGGTGTTCAGAAAACGATTCTTTGCAGAGATAGCTGACGATTATCTGCAATTCCGCCATAACGGAGATTATTGTTTTTGGCTTCTTATGAGTATGAGGGGTAGAGTGCTTGAAGTCAATGAGCCGTTAAACAGATTCCGCCAACATGACAGGAAGGTATCTGCCGATGGTAAGGATGAGGCATTTTTAGAGAACGCCGCTATTGTTGATAAGGCAATAACACTACTTCGCCTGTCATCATATCAGCAGAGATGCCTTAAGGGAAAGTACCGCAAACGTTGGTTGCGTGCTAAAGAGAGCACGAGAGATGAGGCTCGCAGACGATCCCCGCGGGTATATGGAGGTTCGTTATTTGACTCTCTTGTTTATGATATTGATAAAATTATCAATATCTCACATTTCCACAATCGTTAACAACGGCTATTTCTCGCCTGGAAAACAAAACAATCAATGGCATGGCGTCAGCCGTAGTGGCGTGATTTATCACGTTCCTCATAGCCATTTCTCGGTATACACAAAGCAGTATTCAGAGAAAATCTTATCTCCAAACTTAACGTATCGTAAAGAAAAATCATCTTTGCGATTTTCAGCGAAATAGAAAATTAAAAACAGCGATTTGCCAAGTCTGCATAACATAAAGCCACGTCTTAGAGATACGACCAGAGCAGAAATAAGACTTATTCCGTGCTTTTTATCTCAAGAAACAGCGGTTCTTGATGCTAAAAACATCGGTTTCATCGGCAAGAAACGTAGGAATGAGCCTCAAGAAACGGCGGTTCTTGAAACTGATTTCTCTTTTCGTTGGCATCAAAAAAGTCTATTATTCTGATTATCAGTGTCTTTCATGTAATGCCAAAAATAAGCGTTTTTCGTTAACGAACGACAACTCGCCTGCAAATATCGGCTGTATGCATGCTTAGAACAGGCGTTTTGTTAAATTTATTCGCATATATCGTAGTGGCGTGATTTATCACGTTCCGCCTTGACAATCACTTCGTAACGCCTGTCAGATTATTGTTTTTGAGGATTGCGGAACATGATAAATCATGCCCCTACGGCTGGCGCGTGGCGGCTGTTTTATGGATTCCTTTCACGAACCGGGGTATTTCTTATATACGAAATGCAGGATAGCATAGTTTATCGGCACTGCCACTGCCATTGCAGCAAGTCCCGACAACTGTGCCGACAAGCCTGAGAAACTGAATATATTAAGGAAAAGAATCTGCACAAGATAGTTCACTACATGAGAACCTGCAAAACCCGTAAACCGTTTCCACGACGGACGGCTGTGGAAGGTCCAGTAGCTCGTGGCAAGAAAGTTGTAGCAGAACGACACGATGTAGGCTGCTGTGAAAGCGAGGTTCTTCTCCGAAACGTACAGCAACAGCCAGTAGACACCATACTGAATGCTTACAGCCACTACACCGTTGATGCAGAATCGTATGAACTCTGCCGCCTTTCGCTCGCTTGTATTTATATCCTTCAAATGCATGTGACGCACATCGTGAGAATGATGCTGTGCAAAGTTAAAGATTGTTTTGAAGAATACAAAATAAAAGTTTGGTTTATTCTTTTTATTGTTGTATATTTGCTTTTGAATTAAAACAACACCGGCGTCGACACATTGCCGACGCGTCAAATACTCATAACTATGGCACAGACAAAGAAAGCAGGCAACAAGAATACGCTTAGAGTGATTCTGGAGCAGTATTTCAAGGAGAATCCCGGCAGAACCGTTTCTTTTAAAGATATCTTCCGTGAGTTGAAACTCAATACGCATCCGCTGAAGATGCTTGCTATTGATATCATGGAAGAGATGGCATGGGACGATTTCATCACCCGTGTGAGTGATAACTCCTACCGTCTGCACGACATCTCGTCGCAGGTTATGACAGGCACTTTCATACGCCGTCAGAATGGAAGAAACTCCGTACAGATAGACGGCGATAAGGGAAAACCGCTACTTGTCACAGAACGTAACTCTATGTATGCCATGAATGGCGATAAGGTGAGAGTGTCGCTCATGGCACGCCGCAGAAACCATGCCAAGGAAGTAGAGGTGATTGATATTGTCGAACGTGCACGTGATATCTTTGTAGGCAGGCTGATAGTCGACGACGATATTGCCTATATGGTCAGTCAGGACGGTCTTTTGGCAAGTAATATCCTTATCCCGAAGAAGAAACTGAAAGGCGGACGCAACGACGACAAGGCTGTGGTGAAGGTCATACGCTGGCCTGACGCACAGAACAGGAATATCATTGGCGAGGTTATCGACGTGCTCGGTCGCAGTGGCGATAACGATACGGAGATGAACACAATCCTTGTTCAGTATGGTCTTCCTTATGTTTATCCACAGGCTGTTGAGGATGCTGCGAATGAGATTTCGGAGGAAATAACCGCCGAGGACTATGCTGAGCGTGAGGATTTCCGCGATGTGTTCACCTGCACCATTGACCCTGCTGATGCAAAGGACTTCGACGACGCCCTGTCACTGCGCCGCACTGACGACGGACAATGGGAGGTCGGAGTGCATATCGCTGACGTGTCGCACTACGTAACCGAAGGCTCGGTCATTGACAGGGAGGCACAGAAGCGCGCAACATCAGTTTATCTCGTTGACCGCACCATACCGATGCTCCCCGAGCGCCTGTGCAATTTCATCTGTTCGCTGCGCCCCGATGAAGAGAAACTCGCATATTCCGTCATATTCAATATGGACGATAATGCCAAAGTACTTAAATACCGCATTGTGCATACTGTAATAAAGAGCAACCGGCGTTTTGCCTACGACGAGGTACAGAAGATACTCATCGACTCCGGCGCCGTTGACGGCGATAAGGTGAATCCTAAGGGTGAGTATGCCGTAGAGCTGTGTCAACTGTGGAAAATAGCGAAACAATTGCGTGAAGCGCGTTTCAATAACGGCGCAGTGAAGTTCGAGAGTGAGGAAATGAAGTTTGAGCTCGACGAGAAAGGAAAGCCCATACGTTGCTACTTCAAGAAGATTGTTGAGGCAAACAACCTTATCGAGGAGTTCATGCTTCTTGCCAATAAGACTGTTGCAGAAAGCGTTGGTAAGGTGAAGAAAGGCAAGACAGCCAAGACACTGCCTTATCGCGTTCACGACAATCCCGACCCGCAGAAACTTGAGACGCTGAAGGAATTTATTGTAAAATTCGGCTATAAGATGAAATCAACGGGCACCAAGGGCGAGGCAGCACGCTCGCTCAATAAGCTTATGGCTGATTGTGAAGGACGTAAAGAGCAAAAGCTTATACAGACAGTGGCTCTGCGCTCAATGATGAAAGCGAAATATTCAGTACATAACATCGGGCACTTCGGGCTTGCATTCGATTATTATACGCACTTCACATCGCCGATACGACGCTATCCGGATACAATGGTTCATCGTCTGCTGACAAGCTATGCCAATGGAGGAAAGTCAGGCAATGTCGATTATTACGAAGAGCAGTGCCGTCACTCCTCGGACATGGAGCAGATAGCAGCTAATGCAGAGCGCGATTCAATCAAGTATAAGGCAGTAGAGTTCATGAAGGAACATCTCGGCGAAGTGTATGATGCTCATATCTCCGGCATCACGTCTTATGGTATCTACTGCGAGATTGATGAGAACCATTGCGAGGGCATGGTGCCAATGCGCGACCTCAAGGACGACTACTACGACTTCGACGAGAAGAACTACTGTCTGCGCGGTACACGTCGCGGCAATAGATATCAGCTCGGAGATGCCATTCGCATAAAGGTGGCTAACGCCAATTTAGAGAAGAAACAGCTCGATTTCGTCCTCGCAGAGTAGAGCTTCCCGGAGGTCTCTACGACCAAGAATATCCTGAGAAGAAGAAAAAACATCTGTTGTCCACACCAGAAAGATGTGCTTCTTTCCGCGCTGTGCAAAGGGGTTTTCCATAAACAGAGGGTGAGTGTTCAGAAAGAGTTAGGGATCTTTCCAAAGAAATAGTTTTGTTGCTTATGGGAAAATTCGTAATTTTGCCTGCAGAATGTTGATCCCCTCCTTTATTTATAATGCTATAGCGCATGAGAAAGTTGAAGACAATAGAGATAGAACGTCTGTCAGTTGAGGAGTTTCATGAGTCGAGAAAGATGCCCTTAGTGGTTGTCCTCGATGATGTACGCTCACTTCATAATGTCGGTAGTGTATTCCGTACAGCCGACGCCTTTGCCGTGTCGGCGGTCTATCTATGCGGAATAACAGCCCAGCCACCGATGCCCGAGATACATAAGACAGCTCTCGGCGCAGAGGATTCCGTAGAGTGGCGTTATTTCAAGACCACACAGGAGGCAATGAATCATCTTCAGGAAAAAGGTTTCTTCGTCTATGCCATCGAGCAATGCGAAGGCAGCACGCTGCTCCATGACCTTGATGTCGGTGCTGTTGTCGGAGACACTTCAGTCGGTGGTTTCGCTGTCATCATGGGCAACGAGGTGAAAGGTGTGAAGCAGGAAGTCATTGATATGTGCGACGGCTGTCTGGAAATACCGCAGTATGGCACGAAACACTCATTGAATGTCAGTGTCACCGCGGGCATCGTCATGTGGGAGTTTGCACGAAAGTTGATAATTGAATAATGATTATATATAACTGAAATGAAATAGCAACATGGAAACAAAAGCTTTTTCTTGTTGCTATTTTTATATCAATACGTTTGAAATAAGAGCATTTTGTCTTTTCAATTATTAAAAAAATATATCTGACTATCATAAATATATAAATGTTCATACTTTGATATGTAAAAAGACAATGAAAGCTTTGGAGTTTAATTAAAAAACACTATCTTTGCTATCAAAATGTAAAGTATAACGTGTTTTATCACTTTTAAACACTAAAATTAAATGGAAAAAATTGATAAACTCGACAGAAAGATTCTCAGCATCCTATCTCATAATGCGCGTATGCCTTTCAAGGATGTTGCTGCAGAATGTGGTGTCTCACGTGCTGCCATACACCAGCGTGTCCAGCGTCTGCAGGACGAAGCGGTGATAACCGGCAGCGGTTATGACGTGAACCCGAAGTCACTGGGCTACAGAACATGTACCTACGTCGGTATAACGCTCGAGCGTGGAAGCATGTATAAGAAAGTTGTGGACAAGATAGCCCAGATTCCGGAAATTGTGGAATGCCATTTCACTACCGGTCCTTACACGATGCTGATAAAACTCTTTGCCCGCGACAACGAGCAACTCATGGATCTTCTGAACAACAAATTGCAGGGTATTGCCGGCGTAGTATCAACGGAGACGCTTATTTCCCTTGAGCAGAGCATCAAACGCGAGATATCCGTACCGACAGAGGAATAGCATCCTCTTCTAAAACACTCCGAAAGGAGAACGAAAAAATGGATTTCAATTTGAATAATCATATTGAAGACGTCTGCAGCAGGTTTCCCGAAGGTAAAAGGAAACCTGTTATTGGCTTGACTTCAAACCACCATGACATCGACGCCGTCCTACGCGAACGCTACTATGAGCAGGTCGTTGCAGCAGGTGGTGTGCCCGTTATCATTCCGCCGGTCAGCGATTTAGATGTGATAATAGAGACGCTCGAGCATATCGACGCCCTTATTCTCACGGGTGGTGGCGACCATGACCCGAGGTGGATGGGAGAGGAAATATCAGAGTTACTCGGCAATATAAACGAGAAACGAGACCTGCCGGAACTGCTCATTGCACGACTGGCTTACAACCGCCAGATACCTATTCTTGGCATCTGTCGTGGCATTCAGACTATGGCGATAGCCTTTGGAGGGCATGTGGCGCAGGATATCTCGCTCGTAAAAGATAGGAAACCGGAACCACGGCTAAAGCATTCGCAGGACGAGGAACGCGACGTGAAGACACACGAAGTGAAGATTCTGCCACACTCCATGCTTGCCGATATCTATACGGATGACACTCTCATGGTAAATTCGTTTCATCATCAGGCGGTCGACGCTCCAGGCGATAAGTTCCGCGCCGTTGCCTGGTCGGACGACGGACTGATAGAAGCTATAGAGAGCACGGAGCACAAACCGATGATTGGCGTGCAGTGGCATCCTGAATGGCTTGGCGAGGAGGGCAGACAACTGTTCAGTTGGCTCGTCGACGAAGGCGCTGTTTATAAGCACGCAAAGGACTTGCACACGAAGAATATTGTGCTCGACAGCCATTGCGACACCCCAATGTTCTTCCCACAGGGTGCTGACTTCTCGAAGCGCGACCCGAAGATACTCGTCGATGTGCATAAGATGACCGACGGAAGGCAGGACGTAGCGACTATGGTGGCTTATATTCCGCAGCCCGTAGCAGGTCAGACATGGCAGGATGTGGCACCGTTGAAGTCGGCAGGACCAAAGGAATATGCCGATATAATCTTCTCAAAGATACGGACAATCGTCAACGCTAACCCGGAGGCAATGTCGATAGCTTATGATTTCGCAGATGTAGAGCAGAATAAGTCGGAAGGCAGGAAGTCGATAATGCTGGGCATAGAGAATGCTCTTGCCATAGGCGACGACCTCGAGAATGTCCCTCACTTCGCTAAACAAGGCGTGATATATATTACTCTTTGCCACAATGGAGACAATCAAGTGTGCGACTCTGCACGCCGTTCGTCGGCGACATGGCGAGGTGTGAGCCCCTTCGGCGAACAGCTGATACGCAAGATGAACGACTACGGAGTGACCGTCGACCTCAGTCATGCGGGCGAAAAATCGTTTTACGACGCGGTGGAGATAAGCCGTGGTGCGGTGGTATGCTCACATAGCAACTGCAAGGCGCTGTGCGACCACGAGCGCAACCTCACCGACGATCAGTTGCTTGCATTGGCATCAAAGGGTGGAGTGTGCCAGATAAATCTTTACGAGGGCTTCGTCAGCAAGAACCCCAAAGAGGCTGATATCATTCGTGTCATTGACCATTTGAATCACGCAGTGAAGATAATGGGTGTCGATCACGTTGGTCTGGGCACTGATTTTGATGGCGACGGCGGACTGCGAGGTTTCAGAGATTCAAGTGAGATGATGCTTTTCACCCGCCAGTTGATAAAGAACCGTTACACTGATGAAGACATTGCAAAGATATTAGGTGGCAACTGGATGAGGGTCATTGATGAAAACTTAAGACTACATATCGACTATGAAGAATAAGATAATAATATACGTATGTGCCGGTTTGTGCTTTTTGGCACTGCTCGCATTCATAGCCCAGCCTATGCTTGGTGCTTTTGGAAAGAAAAAGAAGAAGAGCACTACAGCCGAATATGTACAGCCGTTGATTACTTTCAACGCTGATTCCGCCTATCAGTTCTGTGCGGCGCAGTGTGAGTTTGGTCCGCGCATGATGAACTCCGAGGCTCACGACCGTTGCGGCGAATGGATAAAGGAGAAGTTCCGCCAGTATGGCTGCACGGTAGAGTCGCAGAAAGCCGACGTCAAAGGTTATGACGGCACGGTGCTGAAATCAGAGAATATCATTGCCCGGCTTAATCCTGATGTTAAGCAGCGCATCCTCGTATGTGCCCACTGGGACTGTCGCCCTTGGGCAGACAACGACCCTAATGAGGCTAACCACAAGACACCGGTCATGGGCGCTAATGACGGAGCGAGTGGCGTTGCAGTGATGATAGAGCTTGCCCGTTCGCTCAACGCGGCTATGGCAGACACCGCTTTCACTAACAAACTGCCGAATCTGAGCGATGTCGGTATCGACTTCGTGTGCTTCGATGCAGAGGACTGGGGCACGCCACAATGGGCTGACGTAGCTTCTGACGAGGACTCATGGGCGCTCGGTGCGCAACACTGGGCAGCGCAATATTCGGCAAACAAAAAGGATTATGCTTATTCGTACGGTGTACTGCTTGATATGGTTGGTGGCGAAGGAGCAAAGTTCTACGTCGAGCAGTTCTCAAACTATTACGCTTCTAAGATTGTGTCGCTTGTATGGACCTCAGCCGAGCAGATAGGCTATGGCTCAATATTCCCTAAGAAAGACGGCGGAGCAATTACCGACGACCATGTGCCGGTCAACAAGACTGCCGGCATACCATGCATAGATATAGTGCCATATTATCCCG
>ERZ773045.1446-NODE-1446-length-10541-cov-7.103853_pt1 | contig 10541 bp, 11 predicted proteins | sample MGYA00580635_ERZ773045 | MGnify/ENA primary metagenome ERZ773045 (study PRJEB29015, sample SAMEA2738115) | human oral metagenome | biome: human oral; feature: human-associated habitat; material: saliva | place: China | collected 2261 ...
TATCGTGATTTCCTTCCACCAACACGACATTTCTACGTTTATAAATACTTAACATGAAGTCAAGTACTTCTTTATTCTCAATCCCACGGTCTAACATGTCACCAGCAAACACGTACAAAGTACGATGGTCTAGCTCGTTACCAATTGCTTCATTTAAAACTGTATAGCAACCTTGAATATCACCAATGATTTTAACTTGGTCATACTCATCTGTTACATCCGCAATATAATAGTTCATAATCTCAGAAACGTCTTCAATCTTAGTTGCAAAGTTGTCAATTGATGAGTGTTGCAACAATGTGTAAATACGTTCGATTTCTTTCACTGGTACTCGTTTATGTTCTTCACGAGTATCATTTCGACGCATTAATTCGTCCCACTCAACGTTGAACTCTTTATAATACACTTGATAACGATATTTCTTAATCAACTTACGATATTTTGAAATCGTATTCTCATTTGAATGCGTTGCGTCGATGACCGTGAAGTCTCCATTTTTCATTCGTTCTTCTAGTGTTGACATCAACATCTTAGCAGCAAGCACATCATTCTTTTGTGGAATTACCATTGTTCCATCTTCCGTCAAAACTGGATTTGCTAGTAATTGTCTAAATCTATCCGTTTCCAACACATAGTTTTCCAAGTTATTTTCTTTAATCCAAGTGGATTTCCCCGCTCCCGGAGCACCACGTAATAGTAATAATGTTCTCATTTTACATTTCCTTTCAATTTCTAATCTCTAATATTGATAACAATGTTGTCATCATCTTCTCCGAATTTATTGATATGCTCAATCATCGCTTCAACAAATGCGTCTGAACAACTCTCAAATCGAATAGTTTCTAGATGACCATTTTTATACATGCAAGATTTTGTATTTACTTCAAACTCAGTCTTATCGCAAGCCAAATCACAATTATAAAATGTCAATTCACGAATGCTTGAGTCAGCCACTAAACGTGTAATGTCGTGAAATTTAGTGGACACGAATCCTACTGCTTCTCGATTCTTACATCCACGAAACATCCCCTTAGCTCGCAATCGTCCTCCAATAATCTTCGTCAGTCGGTCAGAATCGAAATTAGATTCATTGAACATGAAACTAGCGTCCACATCCACGTCATCAAAATTAATCCCATAACCGACCGTTTGTACATTCATCTGAGCAAACATCCCTTTGCAATTCTGGAAATCTCCTTTAAAATCACCATCTATCCAAATCATCTTTCCATTGAATACTGAAATTCCATTTTCGTCTAAAATTCCATTAAGATATGGTTTTTGTAGAGCACCTCCTAGTGGTAACTTAAATCTACCAATACCAATATGAATGTCAGTGTCAGTGTCAAATTCAAAAAGTCCGTCATCACTTGTCCCCACGTATCTTAGTTGTTGTAACGGTGATTCTTGAATCGCTCGACCAAAATCAGTCACGTCGTGATATTTTTCAATTGACATCTCTAGTCCCCCTTATTACCATTTTTAATCTTTAATTGTTATCATCAAAAAATCGTTCGGTTTACCATACTTCTTAACATTGTCTACTATCGCATTTACGAACACATCTGAGCAATTAACGATATTGATTTTCTCTGGTGAATCCCCGCTATGGATACAACCAGTTATCTCAGCTTCAAAATCCAAGTGATGACAAGCCAAGTCACAATTCTCAAATGTGAGCACTTTAATCTCGGAATTTTCCGTGATTCCATTAAAATCCAGAAACCGAGTATTCCTAAACAGCACTTCCTCCACTCCGGTAGAGTTAACAAACATTCTCGCTGCATTCAAATCTCCATCTCGTATCACAAGTGGTGATTTACTTGTTTTAACGTTCGCACCGTCAAACATACAGTTGACATTAATGGCGTTGTTGTCGAATTTAACAAAATCACTCGAAAAGTAGACACTCATATTTCTAAATATGCTAAGACCACATTCCATTCCGTTAAATGAGTTATATGTTAGTTCGATAAACTTTTTCTGAAAGACAGCATTTCCATCTTTATCTTTAATGTCGATTAAACTAATATTATGTAGTAACGGATTGCACCAAAGAGAAAAAGACTTGTCCAAATCCTGCCATTCGTAAAGTGAGTCTGTTCTTCGTCCTCCAAACTTAACTCCTCTGCCACTAGAATCTGCAACCTTTTGAGCAAACTCTGTCACGCCATCATATCCTATTCTCATTTACGTCCACCTTTCTTGATTATTGTCATTAACCTATAAAGTTCCTTATGATTTATTATATCACAGCTGTCAATAGAGTACAGACCTAAAATAAAAAGATGGTCTATCAAACCATCTTTAGTCCTTAATGTCAATCTTCAAATCTGGAAATGCATCCTTGTCTCTATTCACCAAGTCCACCATATACTCTACGAATCGTGGGTCGCAACTCTGTAATGTGAGCCACTTCAATCCTAGTGGTAAAACGTCAAGTGCTGATAGTCTTAAATCCAATGCGTTTGGTTCAATGTCTAAAAACTGACATTGGAAAAATGACATTACTTCAATGCTACTATTGACCGCTAGTCCTTCAAGACCGTGTAACGAACTACCATTAAATCCAAGTCCTCGAATTCCTTTAGTTGAATTAAATGCGTTTTTCACATAAAGCGAACCGTTCCGAATAGCAACTCCGTAGCTCAACTCATTAAAAACAACCCCACTAAACATGTTCTTAATAGATGTATTTTTATCCTTAAAATCAAGTTTTTCATCACTCACCTTAACTTTACAATCTTGAAATAATCTAGCGTAGCTATCAAGATTCTCAATTGTGACAGTACCAATGACTAGAGTCTTGTTACGGAAGACCGAAGCTCCCAAACTATTCACAATATTCTTCATCTGAAACGTATCATTTAACGAGTTTGGCATTCTAACAATGTTACAATCTTCACGTATGCCCCACATGTTGTTCTCTAACTTACCACCAAAACCAAATTCTTGATAGTCAGACTTCGTCACAATGTCAGCAAATTTAGTCATGTTATCATACAACTTATAATAAACTTGGTCTGTCACGATAAAACTCCTTTCAATCTAAAATCTCAATTTCCAATCGTGGGTACAAATCCCACTCGTCTTCAAACAATTTCATTACAGCTTCGACGAAATCTTTAGAACAGTTCCTAAGCATCAGCTTTTCAATCTTCGAGCCGAAGACTGTAAGAGCTGACATACCATCATAATTCACAAGTTGGTCGTTGTCTAGAATAAATTTACATTTTTTAAACTCAAGCTCTCTAATATCGCTACCAAGTGTCAATTTTCGCAAATCCGTCAAACTACAACCATCAAATGTCAATTTACTCAATCCTTTAGAATTGTAGAACATCGAATTCACTTTTAACGCACTATCGTCTATAGCCAAGTTACGATTTCCAGTCATAAATGTTGCTGATTCAAACATACTAGTTACATTAGTTGTTACTCTGAGAGTAAACCACAATCTATCCCATCCACCCCAGCGTTCAATTGTGCAATTTTTAAATGTGCTTCGATAATTAAAATCATAATGCACATCACTGCCCCATGGCATATGATATGGTAGTAATATTCGCTTATTCAATCCAGTTTCATTCGCTGAACAAACGGTTTCCAATGAATTGAGTGGTAATCTGAATTTAGTACCATCAGTACTCAACATGTAACCAGATGATGAATCAGCATAACCATCGAATAAAATGGTATCTCCCTCCGATATGTTCGCCATTTTTCCGAAATCAATCGCAGCTTCTCTACCAACACCAAATTCAATCCAATCCGACATATGTATCCTCCTATCACAAAACTTAATCTAAAATATTAATTTCCAATTCTCGAAAAAACTGTTGCTCTCGTGAATTAAGTTTTATCAATTCCTCAATCAAACTGTCATCACAACATATCAAGTTTACAGTTATCGTTTTCCTTCCGAATATCTCATCCAAACATCTTGCTTCCAATGGTCGTTCATGCAGTTTAAGATGCGAATTGTCTTTTACAACCAGTGAACATCCCTCGAACGTGACACACTCTACATCACTATTCGACGTCAATCCAATTAAAGATGATAGTTCACAGTTTTTAAAAGTCACCTCAGCTAGACCATTACTATCACCGAACATATGAGTTACTTTAATTGAACTGTCTTTAATTGTAAGTCCATCAGTGAATCCAGTAAAATTAGACTTGCTAAAGAATCCTTCCATGTCAAGTTGTGTACCTTCAATTGTAAACTCGTCATCTAAAAATTGATTGACGATATTACACTCAGCCAAAGTTCTCTTGAACTCAATGGACTTACCACTCTGCGTTGTATCATCACACAAGTAATTAAACCGTCCCGGTAAAATGATACTTTGTTTTAGTCCAAGTGCTGCAACCCTACGAACTTTACCATCATAATCATCCGCTGGTAATTCCATGTACAACAGTTCATCCTCATCGTCAATACCTAACATATAAGTACCATTTGCTCTACCACCCATAAATTTAACATACTCGTAATCAAACTCATTCATCATATCAACAAAATCAAATCCACTATTATATTCCAATGTTTTTATCAATTTCGTCACCTCTATTCAAAAATATTAATTTCAAACTCACACTCACTATAATCCTACTGTCTTGTACTCCTTAAACATTTGCTCACCTCTAATCTAAAATCTCGATTTCTAAATCCTTAAAATCAGTCACTCCGTCAAACATACTAATGATACTGTTCACGAACCCATCCTCACAGTTTTTCAACGTCAGTTTATCCATACGTCGGTCAAAAACCGTAAGAGCCACCCCTTCATTATCATCGACAGCTAACCAATTAGAGCAATTGTCAAATGTCACATGTCGAATGTCTGAATCTAAAAATACGTTAGTAATTCCAGTTAGTTCACAGTTTTTAAAAATCACATGTTGTAATCCTTTACTACAATAAAACATAGAATTAATATTCAAAATACTATCGAAAATAGTCAATTCACCATCCAAGATATGAAACTCTGTATTGTGAAATATACCGTTTACGCTAGTGTATTGACTGCCAAATGAAAGTTTATTTTCACCAGAATGTCCTATTACTAGAGCACCCTCGAAAGTGTTATCGTATGACATACCAAACATGTACATGTCTTCTGGTAATCTAATACCTCTATGTGGTAAATCAGTCCAATGCACTCCAACAATACGGTCGTTGACCTCTGGTAGAATAAATTCATTCTCGGCATAATCAATTGTGTACATATTTAATTCTTGAGAGCCACCATATTTCAGTGATGTAATACGTTGCTTCTCACACAAATCCTCATACTCATTAATAAACTCCTGTGATGTCCGAAAATTTTTATACATTCAATTCCAACTCCTAATCCAAAATCTCAATTTCTAAATTCTCAAAACCGTCAACAACATCGAACATTGCAATTATTGTTGCCACAAAGTCTGGCTCACAACTTTTTAATGTCACCCTAGTCATGTCACAATTAAATACATTACTCGCAATTCTGTAGTTATCTCTTAAAGCTTCATCATTTGAACAGTTCTCAAATGTCACATATCTTACATTCGAATTTGTAAACAAGTTATCAAAACCACTCAGCTCACAATTTTTGAAAGTCACACATAGCAAGCCATAACTACGATGAAACATAGATTTAACGTCTAATGCACTATCCCTAATTGTCAACCCGTATTCAAAATGCTTAAAGATTACACCTTCAAACATCCCGTTTGTGCTAATGTGCTCGTCTCCAAAATAGTATTCATTGTTTCCGTTCGTCAAAACATTTGCATACTTAAATGTGTTAGTATACGATAATCCACATCGAGACATGTCATCTGGTAACACTATACGCAAGCTTGGACATTCTCGCCAATCAATTCCAAGTACATCCCTATTATCACATGGTAGAAGAAACTTAGTACCATCGTCACTAATCACATATTCTGTAGTAGACGAAATTCCAAAGTAAGTCATACAATCTAACAACTGGTGAAAGTATAGATTATCAACTGCTGATACGAATTGCTCCTGTGTCTCAAACAACATTGTCATTCAATTCCAACTCCTAATCCAAAATCTCAATTTCTAAATTCTCAAAACCGTCAACTCCGTCGAACATTCCTAAAATCGTTGTTATAAATGTGGGGTGACATCTCTTCATCGTTAACTTAGTCATATGATGAGCAAACACCTCACTCGCACAACCAACATAGTCATTGATTGAATCCTCATCTAATTCGATAGTACAATTTTCAAATTTAATAGTCTCAACTTCTGAACCTACAAACAAGTCTCTTAACCCCATCAGTTCGCAATTTGTAAACCAGACTTCATCCAATCCATATGAGCAATAGAACATACTTCCAACATTAATGACACTATCCATCATTTCCAACGAGAATGGTGAATCACTATGAAACATCGCTCCATTAAACATGTGACGCACACTGACTGGATAATTACCAAATGATAGTGTATTCCTTCCTTGTATGCAATACAATTTAGCAGCGTGAAATACACTAGTCCAATGCAATCTCGATGTTCCTATCTTTGATGGTAAACCAATAGTATATGATACCTGTCGCCATTCCGCTCCCTGTACACAACTGCTTCTAATCGGAAGTTCAAAGATTCCAGTTGAATCGTCTAGAGAATACAATGTACTGTATCTCACTTTATCAAATCTCAATTCATTAATTTTAGCGTCTCCAATAGCTCTAACCAATTCATCGCCCGTTTCATACCACTTCCACATGTACCTATCTCTCCTCATCCTAATATCTCACATCTAATAATACCATATCCACAAATAGAGTACAGACCCAAAATAAAAAGACGATGATTTCTCATCGTCCTACACTGGTATGATTTCAACCACAATCTCAGCTTCTGATTCGTACCAACCCTCATCATCGATATCCAACCCACATTCGTTCACAATAGCGGTCATACGAACCTGCTCCACCGACATTGACCAATTCTTTCGTGCAAATTCTTGAAATTCATCAAACGTCATAATGTTGTTTACACCACGTACATGATAGCAAACGTCATTGGCGTACGTACGGTGACGTTCTTCTTTTGCAACTGTTTCTAGTAATAACATATATTCACCTCAAACATATTTTGACTGCACTTACAAGTTTATAATTCCATACCACACCGATGGACTACAATAATAAACTGTAAAGTGCGGTTTATAAATCTAGTACTCTAAAAATAAGTACTCATTAGACAATGAAAAATCATCGTCTTACACTGGAATTATTTCCATGATTGTTTCACCAGTACCATCAGCACGAGACACCCCTCGTGGTAGTACTAAATTTACAACCATTGACCCATTCTTTTGTGCGAACTCTTGGAATTCGTCATATGATAGTCTCAAATCTCCGATAATGTACACTACTTCGTCCTTACATAGTATCGTACGTTGTCCTGATTTTGCAACATCTTCCAATAGTATTGTTCCATCATCTAGCATCATGGTATCACCTCATCTAAAATATGACCGCACTTACAAGTTTATGATTCCATTCCACTATTGATAGACTACAATGATAAACTATAAAGTGCGGTTGATAAATTCATTATACTAAAAAAGAGTACTGGTGTACAGTACTCTTAATCATTTAGTTTTCATTTTTTACGTTTACGTGAACCGAAGTACGCACCCACTCCAGTTAAACCTAGTACACTAGCGACACCACCGATAATACCAACACTTGTGTTTGGTAATTTCTTAGTAGTTGGAGCTTTCTTCTCAACAGTAGCACTAGTTGTTGATACTTCTGTTGTTGATACTTCTGTTGTTGGAGCTTCTGTTGTTAGAGCTTCCGTTGTTGGAGTCTCAGTTGTTGGTGCTTCTGTCGTTGGAGATTCTGTCGTTGGAGATTCTGTCGTTTGAATCTCTGTTGTTGATGTTTCTACTTGTTGGTAAATGTATTTTATAGTTGCGTCGTCTTCAATTTCTCTTTTGACATAAGTGTATCCGTTGAATTCTTCCTTATTCCCAATTCCGTCAACCTTTTCTTTCAAGACTTTACCATTCACAGTTACCCAAACAGTATGTGGATTCACCACATACGTCGCAACTCGAATCGTTCCGATAGCTTCCACGTCGAATGTTTTTTCTTTTTGTTCGATATACTTATTCAATGCTTTTTCAAGCTTGTCCAATTGTGAATCTAATTCAGCCTGAACTGCTGCTTGGTACTCCTTAGCGTCTTTCACAGTCGGTACATCTTTTACAATGTCACCAATAATTAATTCAATTCCTAGTTCCTTAGCTTTAGCTGTTAGTTTCTCAAATCGAGTTCTATCAACGTCGAATGCTTTCTTATCATTCTCATTCGCAAATGCAACAGTTGATGCTTGACACACGAGAACAATCCCAGCTACTCCAAGACTTCCTAACTTAAATGATGATTTTTTCATTTTATCAACCTCTCTTACTTGAATTTGTAATACTTTGTTATTATAACAAAAAAGAGTGCTCGTATCAAGCACTCTTAATCATTTAGTGTTTATTTTTTGCGTTTACGTGAACCGAAGTAAGCTCCAACACCTGTTAAACCTAGAACACTAGCGATTCCGCCTGCAAGTCCTAAGCTAGTTGCTGGTAATTTCTTCTCAGCTACTTTCTTATAAACGTGCTCTACATCACCATTGTCTTTAGTCACAGTTTTCACGAACTCGTATCCGTTGATTGTTTCTTTTTCGTGAATTCCTTCTTTCTTAGGAAGCAATTCTTTTCCAGATTCGTCTACGTAAGTCGTGATTTTTGAAACTTGTTTATAAACATGTTCCACGTCACCGTTTTCTTTGATGTTTGTTTTCACAAACTCATAACCAGTGATAACTTCTTTTTCATGAGTTCCTTCTTTTTTAGGAAGCAATTCTTTTCCGCTCTCATCTACATAAGTAGTGATTTTTGAAACTTTCTTGTAAATGTGTTCAATGTCACCATTTTCTTTCTTCTTAGTTTCGATGAATTTATATCCCGGAATATCTTTCTTCTCTTTTTCACCTTTTTCTGGTGGTAAAAGTTTGTTTCCATTCTCATCTACGTAAGTTGTAGTAACAGATTTACGGTATACGTGCTCAACATCTCCGTTTTCTTTTTTATCTGTACGAACGTACTCATATTCTGGAATATCTTTCTTTTCTAAGATTCCTTCATCTTTAGGTGATAATTCCTTACCAGTTTTATCTTCTACATATGTTGTGATATTTGATGTTTTCTTGTAAACATGTTCGATATCACCATTTTCTTTTTTCTTAGTTTCAACAAACTTGTATCCCGGAATATCTTTCTTATCTTTCTCACCTTTTTCTGGTGGTAATAATTGTTTTCCATTTTCGTCAACATAAGTTGTTGTTGGTTGTTGTTCTAATGAAACTTCAATCTCTTTTAGCTCGAATTCTTTCTCGATAGCGGGAGCAGTTGGAATTTCTGGAGTGTGTAAGTTTACTTTACCACCACGTCCGAATAGGTCAGCGTACATGTATCCAACTGTTTTATCTTTCAATGTTTCTGCTAAAACAAAATCATCATGTGCTTTACCTGTAGCTAAGTTCGGAGTACCATTGTCGTAAGTACTTCTCCACGCATTGTGTCTCCAAGTAAATTTAGAACCTTTAATAACAGTTACGAATGAACCTTCTGGAATTGAAGCTGCGTCTAGAGCTGCAATTGTATCATTTGGGTCGTCAATGTTGATACCCTCACCCATATCTGAGTACATGTCAGTGTATGTACGTCCATTTACTTCATAAGTATGTTTACGTAAAGTGTTCTTTGGTACTAAATCTAAGATTTTACCATCTGATTGAACTGAGATACCTTGACCGTAGTCGATGTCAGTGTGTGTCAATGCAAATACTGGATTAATAGGATTTCCGTTCTCATCTACTAATTCGAACTCTAAGTCCAATCCTTTAAGCATTGTGCTATAAACACCAAGCTCACCATTCTTAGTAGAATCGTTAATCCACTTCGTTAGTGTAACATAACCCTCATTGTCATATGGTTTTTTGATTGAGTCCAACGCCTCTTTTAATAATGAGATGTTATCACTGCGGAAGTCGAAGTTTTTAACAGTCACAATTGCGTCAACACGTCTACCATCTAAGGTATCTCCGATATGCGTAACTTTAACTTTGCTACCGACTGGACTTGAGTCAACATTTCCTAATGGGTGATATGCTTCCTTTCCAATCGATGTTTCTCTATTAGTACCCTCTAGGTTTTTGAATTCTGTATCATCGTTCGTTGCAAGAACTCCCTTAAGTGGCGTGATTGATTCGTCGTCTGTGAATACATGAATATCTTCATAGTAAGCTTGTGAACCTTTCTTGTCTTCATTGAACTTACCATACACACGAACACCATCTTTATCAGCTAATAATGGATATTGTGCTTTGATTTCTTCTTCTTCGTCTTTCACTTTTTCAACAGCTTCTTTTACTTTTGCTTTATGCTGTTTGTCCACGTCAACGTTTTTCTGAATTTTAGAAGCCAATTCATCTAATTCGACTTTCGCTTCCG
>ERZ773045.1447-NODE-1447-length-10539-cov-7.456314_pt1 | contig 10539 bp, 11 predicted proteins | sample MGYA00580635_ERZ773045 | MGnify/ENA primary metagenome ERZ773045 (study PRJEB29015, sample SAMEA2738115) | human oral metagenome | biome: human oral; feature: human-associated habitat; material: saliva | place: China | collected 2261 ...
CCGTTAAGAATTTCATCGTGTCGTTCAAGTTATTATTCAATACATTGTTATACGTACCCGCGATTTGATGCAAGATTTGGAGATGTAACTCTGTCATCGCTACTAATTGATTCGCTTCGATGATGTTATCTTCCAACTGTTCTCTTTCAGAATCGTCGAGCGCCTTGAAGGCTTGTTGCGTCTTCAATTGCTCGAGTACAACCGCGTTTTGCTTCGTTGCTGAAACTAAATACATACCCTCAATTTCCAAGTCAGACAAGCGGAATAAATTATCCTTTGTCGTTTTCTTTCGAAGCAATTTACTAATATTTTGTTGTTCTTTATTTAACTTTTCGATAACTGGGAAATAGTTTTCCGAAATCGCAAATAAACTATGCAATAAGAAATTAAATACGCTCCAATGCATATTCTCTTCCAGTTCTTCGCGAATTTGATCAATAATATATTCATTTTTCTCATTTGAAATCGTGACGATTTGATTTTGTCGTACGATAAATGTCAACGGAATCGTATCGTAATGATTTTCTTCGCGCGATAAGTTGAGGACATTATAAATGACCACCAATGTCTTCGTCCGGCGATTATACTCCATATGCGCGCGTTCGTTTTTATCCAGCGCGTATTCAATCATCTCGTCATCGATTTCATACGTATCGTAAATGGATGAATATTCACTGATTAAATCTGAATTAATGTTAATCCAAGTATTGTTTTCGCCAAAATGCATGACTGCCATTTAAATCCCTCCTTCAACTAGAATGCTGTATTAGTATACCATAAATACCGCTAAACCACCTATTCATAGGAAACAAAAACACGCAACTCTTCTTTTTCAAAGAGTTACGTGCTTAAAAGTTCTATTGTTCAACCGTTGTCGCTTCTTCAGTAGTAGCAGCTTGGGTTGTTGCAGTTGTTTCTTCCGCTGTTTCTACAGAAGCGGTCGTACTTTCTGTCGTTTCTGTCGTTTCTTTCTCTGTTTCTACAGAAGCAGTCGTACTTTCTGTCGTTTCAGTCGTTTCGCTTTGTGTCGTTGTAGTCTCTTCGGCTGGTTTTTCCTCTGAAGGTTTCACATCTAGGATAGAGCTCTTCGGAGTGCTGTTATCTTTATCCGATTCATCCAGCGCCATTTCAGCGAAGTCTTTTGCCTCTTGGAAAATACTTTGTTCTTCTTCAGAAGCCGGTGTTAAAATTTCTTTCAGATTCTTTCCGATTGTCGCATCGACTTTTCCATCGAATTTCGCATGAGATTCTTTAACCGCTAATTTTGTACGATAAGATTCTATAATAAGGGATTCAACAGGTGTCGTCGCAAAGTTCAATCGTGAACCCATATAGCGCTTAATTAAGCTTGCCACTTCTTCACGAAGCGTAGCAGGTAATTCTTGGTCTAAAACGTGTTGTGTTAAGAAGTATAAGTAACGCATTCCTTCAATACTAATACGGTCGTTAGCATCACGCAAAGCTTGTACTAATGAACGAATCGCGTTCACTTGCTCTTCTGTATTGGATGCACGCGCTTTTGAAGCTAAGTCTTTTAACTCGTCAGCCGTTACGCCGTAGTCTTGTAAGTTCAACTCACCAACCATACGAACCGTTTCTTCGTGAGTCGCGTTCATCTTTTGTTCTTCAGGACTTACTTCTTCTGCAGCGACTGTCTCGTGATTAATCGTTTGCGCCTCGAAGCGTTCCAATCCTTTGACGAATCCTTCTGTTGAGTTCCCTTTTAATTGCACTTGTTCTTTATATTCGTTCAAGGCTACTAAAATACGGTTGAATGTCACTGGATCATCTTTGTATTTTTCACTGGCACGCGCTTTGACTTCATCGATTTTCGCAAAAACGTCATCCACGTTTACATCTCCTGCCACAAATGGCGGAACGATGACTGGAAGTTTATTTTTCTCATAGGCTTCGATACCGTCTTTATTAACGATATTCATTGAGTGACTATGGTCTCCATGCGGAATATCGAAGCGTCCATTCACAATACGAATCGCTGTACGAGAAATCCCCATACGTCTTGCGATTAAATCAATTTCCTGAGAAAGTCTCACTTCTGCAGGAATCGATGCATCAGAATTTGGCACCTCGAATCGTTTCAATGGAATGACCCAAGGATGAATATGGTTTTTATCTTGTCCTTGCTCCATGTTTTGGAACGCGAAAACTTTTCCGACATACTCACCTTTGTTGTTTGTTACAGATTCGAACTTAATCGTATCTCGTTCTACGCCGTAAGCATAGACGATGTAGTCTAAATATTTTTGAATCTCTGGCGATTGCAATGTCCACTCCTCAGCTTGCGGTGTTGCAATATCTGTTGCAGACGGCGTTACAGGCTGCGCGCTTGCTGTACTTGGTCTTGTTGGTGTAACGGCACCGATTGTACTAGCCACTCCTGTGTTGCTTCCACTAGTCGATGGTCTTGAAATTGGTTCATCGTCAAAGGCGAAAGAAGCACTGCCATCTCCACAGTCTAACACATCGTGGAAATGGTCTCCGTGTGGAATACGTATTAATTTACAGCTTCTCTTCTTGCCGTTTTCATCTTCTCTAGTCACGGTCTGAGCGTTTGCTAATTGTGAACGGTAAATAAAATGAAAGTGATCTCCATGGCGAACTACGAAGCCTAACTCATTTTCACTAACAATATCGTTTGGATTGAAGACGTAATTGTCTTCTACTTCTCTAGTCACTGTCTGTGCGTTTGCTAATTGTGAACGGTAAATAAAATGAAAGTGATCTCCGTGTCGAACAACGAAACCTAATTCATTTTCACTCACAATATCGTTTGGATTGAAGACATAATTGTCTTCTACTGTGCTCGTTGTCGCACCTGGTTTTTTCTGTTCGTAAATGGCATCTGCCGGTGGCGCACCATATACAAAGTGATAATGGTCTCCGTGTTTTTTCAAATACCCATTCTCGAAGACTTCTCCGACAATTGTCTTTGGTTTATTGTCTTTAATTTCTTTCGCTGCCTGTTCGTATTTTGCCATACGCTCGGCATCAATGGTTGTCTCCTCGGTTGTTGTGTCAGTCGATGCAGCTTGTTGCTGTGTTAATACGGCACCTGATGCAAATAGCAAACCTAGCGCAACTGCCCCTCCTAAAATAACCTTTTCTTTCTTGTTCATAATTCTCTCACTTTCTAAATCGTAAGTTTTACGTTTTAGAGTATACTCTTTGATAGAACCCTTGTCAACAAAATTCTTCAAAATTTTTTCAAACCCAAAAAAAGCCTTCCCAAACACTGTTGGAAAGGCTCGATATTAAGCTTCTACTAATGAACTTAAAAGATAAGCATCGACTAACTGTTGCGTTGCTTCAACCGAATCAAGATGCGTTCTTTCATAAGAGTGGCTTGATTCAATTCCCGCACCGAGTAAGGCGTGTTTCACTTCTGCTCCAGCTCGCATTGCTGCTGAGGCATCACTACCATAATAAGGATAAATATCTAATTTAAATGGAATATTCTTCTCCTTACATAGAGATACAAGATGTTGACGGAAATCAAAGTTATAAGGCCCAGAACCATCTTTCACACAGACAGAAACGGTGTATTCGTCTGTTTGTTGGTCATCCCCCATCGCACCCATATCCACGGCTAAAAATTCAACCGCTTTTTCTGGAATGCTACTGTTGGCTCCCGTTCCAGTTTCTTCAATACAACTGAACATGAAATGAGTTGTTACTGGCAATGTGATTCCTTCTGATTTGTATTTCTTTAATAAGGTTAATAAAATCGCTGCACTCACTTTATCATCTAAGAAACGGCTCTTGATGAATCCTGTTGGTGTAAGGATAAAACGTGGATCAAAGGATACAAAGTCCCCTACTTCAATTCCTAATGCACGCGTTTCGGCTTCGTTTGTCACTTTCGCATCCAAACGAACTTCCATATTATCTTGACTGCGCTCCACCGTTCCCGCTTCACGGTATACGTGTACGCTTGTTTGATGTAAAAGAATCGTTCCAGAAACAGTCGTTCCATTGCTAGCAACGTGAACTGTACAGTTTTCTCCTTCTATCATATTCCAAGCAAATCCACCAATACGGTCGAGTTTTAAGCGTCCATCTGGTTTTACTGCACGAACAATCGCACCAAGTGTATCGATATGTGCCGTTACCACACGCTGTTTCTCATCCATTGCTCCAGGTACTGTTACAACCACTAATCCTTTTGCTGTACGTGTTGGCTCATACCCCATATCCGTTAAGACATCGATTAAATAATCCTGCACATCTCTGGTATAGCCAGTTGGTGACGGAATTGCCACAAGTTCTTTCAAGAAGTTTACGGTTTGATTCATACTTTTTCCTCCATTTCACTGTAAGATTAGTATAGCACATTGCTGTTAAAATCAAACTGTTAGCAATTGTCAACCTTCATTAGCAACCATTTTTGTAAAAAGGCTTGCATATTAGAATTATTAGATTTATAATATATGTATATTACAACTTGAAAGGATGTATTTCATGAAAAAAGCAATGAAATTATTCGCTGTGTTATTTACAGCATTATTCGTACTATTAGGATGTGCGAAAGAAGAATCTACAGCATTCGAACTAAAGAATGGTCCGCATACTTCAACAATAACTTATTACTATAAAGGAGACGTTGTAACGAAGCAGTCTGCTGAAACGAAATACGTTATTTCTGAGTTACCAATCTCTGAAGACGAAGCAATGGAACAACTTAAAGAAGAGAATGAGGAATACACTAAAATCAAAGGGATTACTGCTACTCTAGAATCAAAAGACGGAGTGATTACTCAACTTGTAACGATTGACTATTCAGTAGCTAAAGTGAAAGATCTGCAAAAAGCTTTCCCAGACTCTTTCTCAGGAGATGGTAATGCAGTAAGTTTCAAAGCTTCTAGAGAATTGATTGAAAAAGCTGGATATAAAGAAAAGAAATAATTAAATAAAGAAGACCGGTAAAGAGATCTCTCTTGCCGGTTTTACGATACATAACAAAAAGTGAGGTAAAAATCATGAACAAAACAACAAAAGCATTCGCACTTCTATTTACAGCTGGTCTAGTATTAGCAGGTTGCGGACAAAAACAAGACTCAACTGCTACTACTCAAGCAAAAGTAGAAACAACAACAGCTGCGCCTACAACTGCTACTCCAACGACAGCTGCGCCTACAACTGTTGCTCAAGCAAAAACTGACATGCCAGCAGATGCTAAAAAAACAGTTCTTGAAGCTAGTGATGATGCTGTAAAAGCTGTGATGACGTTATATTATAAAGATGACGTTTTATTAAAACAGGAAAGTGTAACTACTTATATTGTTTCAAAAATGGAAGGCGAGAATCCTTTAGAAACACTTAAGAAATCTAGTGCGAAAACAGAAGAAAAACTGAAAGACTTTATCGGTAAAGGATTTGAGATTAAAACAGATTACAAAGATGATGTTTTCACGATTACTTATTCTTTCGATTACACTAAACTTGATATGAATAAATTAAAAGAAGTATATCCGACTTTAAATCTACGTGATGATAATACTCTTGGCTACTCTGAATTTAAAGAGGCGCTCCTTAAGGGTGGCTATAAAGAAAAACAATAGTAAAATTCTAAATTCAATAGGGAGAAGAGGGACCTCTTCTCCCCTTTTTTCAAAAATGAAGGAGAAGATGTATGAAGAAAACAGTAAAAGTAACAGCACTACTCTTTACCAGTGTATTCCTCTTCGGTGCTTGTGGACAAGAGAAAAAAGAAGAAACTACAGTTGCTACAACACAAGCAACGACAGTTACTCCAACGACAGCTACTCCAACAACTGTTTATAGTTTAGAAGATGCTCAAAAAGCAGTTTTTGAAATTAGTGATCGAGTTGGTACAATAACAATGACATTTTATTATAAAGATGATGTCTTATTAAAACAAGAATCTGTAGAGAATTATACACTGTCAAAAATTGATGCAGATAATCCTCTTGAATTACTTAAAAATTCTTCTGCGGAAGACGAACAAAAATACAAAGATCTTATCGGTAAAGGTTTTGAGTATAAATCAGAACACAATGATGATATTTTCACTGTTACTTATTCATTCGATTACACTAAAACCGATATGAAAAAACTCAAAGAAATTGAGCCAAATTTACGACTAACTGATGACAATACGGTTAGTTACTCTGAGTTTAGAGATAAACTTCTCAAGGCTGGTTATGTAGAAAAATAATAATATGATTTCAAAATAAGGAGTTTATTATGAACAAACTGACAAAAGTATCCGCACTCCTCTTTACAAGTGCACTACTCCTAGCCGCTTGTGGACAAGACAAAAAAGAAGAAATAACGGTCGCTACGACGCAAGCCCCCACAACTCAGGCAACCACGCAAGCGACAACGACTACACAAGTAACAACGACTGCTCAGGCTCAAACAACAGTCGCCAAATCGGATGCTAAAGATGGCCAAGTCGCATTTGAACGAATTAATGGAAACAACATCACGAAAGTCACGATTACCTTTAAAGATGGCGTGATTCAAAAAATGACTACCGATTCCATTATCGATTTTGACATATCAGGCTTGCCAGAAACCTCTAAAGAGGCTTTCAAACAAGCGTTGCAAACACAAAAGCAAAATATGAAACAAAGCTATAATCAACTCAAAGATCAAATTCAAGAAGTCACTGGCCTAAAAATTGATTTTCGTATGGAAGGAACTAAATACATCCAATCATATGAAGTCGACTATTCGAATGTAGACTTTGACAAGCTGCAAGAAATTGATCCTGATTTTACATCTAAAGAAGAGGCAACGAATTACGAGCAAATCATACAATCTCTACTCGATGCCGGATTTACAAGAGTTAACTAATCATAAACTTATAGAAAGGAATTCTATAAAATGAATACAAAAGTAAAACAACTAACGCTTTTAGCAACTGCAGGTTTCTTACTAGCCGCTTGTGGACAAGGTAAAAAAGAAGAAACAACGGCTGCGACAACAACTCAAGAAACGACAGCTGCTCCAACAACTGTTTATAGCTTAGAAGATGCTCAAAAAACAGTTTTTGAAACTATTAGTGTCAGTGGTAAAGACACTGTGACATTGTATTATAAAGATGATGTCTTATTGAAACAAGAAGTAGTAACCAAATTTATTGTTTCAAAAATGGAAGAGAAAAACCCTCTTGAATTGCTTAAAAAAACTGCTCAAAAAACCCAAGAAAAAATGAAAGATTTTATTGGTAAAGGAGTTGAAATAAAAACAGATTACAAAGATGATGTTTTCACGTTTGCTTATTCATTCGATTACACAAAATTGGATATGCAAAAATTAAAAGAATCTATATCAAATTTGAATCTTCGTGATGATAATACTATTAGCTACTCTGACTATAAAGACTCCCTCGTTCAACAAGGCTATAAAGAAAAACAAACAACTGCTGCCAAGGAGAATGCTACACAAACTGTACAAGCTCCAGAAGGTCAAGAGGTCGCAGTTTTTAGAGCTACATTGGGTCCAGAGGTTACGGAATACATCGTTTATCATAAAGGCGATACTATCACAAAAGTAGTCTTAAAAACACACAGAAACTTCGAAAAGTTTGGCAACGCTAAGGACACACTCCTAAAACAAGAAAAACTTTTTACTGAAGAGAATGTTAAGGAGCTTAAAGAAAAATATAGTTCTGTAGACGGCGTTTCTATTTCATATGAAGTTAATGGATACACTGTTACAACGATTGAAGAATTTGATTATACAAAGATTGATTTCGCAAAACTAAAAGAGATTGATCCTAAAAGCCAACTTTTTACTAGTTTCAGTGAAATGAAATCCGATTTCGAAAGTCAAGCCATTTTTGAACAAGTTCAATAAAATTTTTAAAGACTTAAAGGATGTAGCACTATGAATACAAAAATCAAACAACTAACGCTTTTAGCCTCTGCAGGTTTCTTACTTGCCGCTTGTGGACAAGGTAAAAAAGAAGAAACAACAACTGTAGCTACTACTCAAGCTCAAACAACGCAAGCGACAACACAAGCGCAAGCAACTACAACTGCTCCAACTCAAACAACAAAAGCAGCACAATCAGATGCGAACGAAGTTAAAACTGTATACGAGCTAGTGAATACAAACGTGACAACAAAATTAACGCTATACTCAAAAGGCAATATTATCGAAAGAACAATCACAGAAGTTGTCACAGATTTTAGTGTTGATAATGTTCCAGAAGCTTCAAGAGAAGCCGTTAAACAAGGTTATGAAATTCAAAAATCTGTTTTAGAACAAACCTATGGAGACTTAAAAAATAAAATTACAGAGCTTAAAGGATTTAAGTTTGATTCTAAAAAAGAAGGCGATAAGTACATCCAAACTTATGAAACAGACTACACAATTGTCGATCGTGAGAAATTGAAATCAGCTTACCCACCAGTGGTTTCTTTTGACGACCCTACAGACTTAGCAAAAGTAAAAGAAAACCTCATTCAAATGGGATTCAAAGAAGTTCAGTAATGTAACCTAAAAGCAGAGCCCACTTGTTGTACTCTGCTTTTTTCTTTAAACGGAGGTAAAGGAACTCATATGAAAAAATCAATCAAAGCATTCGCAATGCTGTTGACTACTCTCTTCTTCCTTTTTGGTTGCGGAGGGACCAAGTCTTCTAGCTATCTTCTAAAAAATGAAATGGCACAAACCACCACTACGGTAGAACATAAAGGCGATACCGTAACAAAAATTACCATTTTAAACGAATGGGATCTTAAAGCAATGGGGCCAAACTTTTCGAAACAAAGTGCCGAATCCCTTGCACAAGCCACTCTTAGTTTATATACAGATATCCCAGGCATTACTTCGAGCACGTCTTCAACAGATGAGAAAATCACTTTCACTATTACAATAGACCTGGAAAAAGTGGATTTTGCAAAACTGAAAGAACGATTCCCTAACGACTTCTCTGTCGAAGGCAATAAGCTCAGTTTCAAAGAATTCGAAAAAACTTTATTCGATGCTGGATATACTGCTAAATAACCGATTAGAAAGGTATAAAATACAATGAAAACTATAAAAACATCACTCGTATTACTCTCATCAGTTTTTGTACTTGCGGCTTGCGGACAAAATAACTCAGCAGGTAGCACAGCTCAGACGACACAAGCAGAGCAACCAACGACGACTGTGCCAACAACTCAAGCCAATAATAAACCATCAGAAAATCAATCGTCTGATAACAAACAAAGTGATGCAAACTCTAACCAACAAAGTAACAGCGCCATTCCAAAAGATGGTGAAGCTGTTTATAAAAGAGTGAAAAATGGACGCACAACAACCATAAAATATTATTTCAAAGACGATATCGTTTACCTTCAAGAAGCAGTATATGCTTATAATCCTCAAACTTTGGGGAAATCTGAGGAAGAAACTCAACAAATCGTCAAAAAAAGACACGCCATTTACAACGGAGTGAAAGGAATAGAATCCAATATTCAACGTAGAGACGGAATTTATTACCTTACTATTAATGTTGATTATAATAATGTCGATTGGAAAGAGCTTCATAAACGTGCTCCTGAAACACATCCAGATGATAATCCACCAGTTTTAAAATATAGTGATGTCGTTCCAAAACTACTTGAAAATGGTTATATTAAGCAATAAAATGTAAGAAGTTTTAAGAAAGGATTCTATCAAAATGAATAAACACTTGAAAATATCAGTTGCATTACTCTCATCAGTTTTTGTACTTGCGGCATGCGGACAAAATAACTCAGCGCAGACTACACAAGCAGCGCAAGAAACAACACAAGCGAATAATAAACAATCAAAACTGAACCCGGCTAATAATCAACAGAGCCAGGAAAAAGCTGCAGATAATCAACAAACTAAAGAAAAAGCGACTAATAATCAACAAAACAAGAAAAAGTCGAACGCACAAAATAGCAGCAACCTTCCAAAAGACGGTGAAGCTGTTTATAAACTAGAAGATAATGGTAGTACTACAACCTTAAAATATTATTTCAAAGACGATATCGTTTATCTACAAGATGCAGTATATGCATTTAAGCCTAAAGAAATGGGCAAAACCGAAGAGGAAGTACAACAAATCGTCAAAAAGAGACACTCCATCTACAACGGCGTTAAAGGAGTTGAATCCACTATTGCACGAAAAGATGGAATTTACTACCACACACTCAAAATTGATTACAACAATATCGACTGGAAGGAGCTTCATAAACGCGCTCCTAAAACATTCACCAATGAGAATCCATCTGCTTTAAAATATAGTGAGGCTGTCCCAAAATTACTTGAAGACGGTTACGTTAAACAATAAAATGTAAGGAGTTTTAAGAAAGGTTTATAACAAAATGAATAAACACTTGAAAATATTAATCGCATTACTCTCATCAATTTTTGCTCTTGCGGCTTGCGGACAAAACAATTCAGCAGGGACAACTGCGGAAACTACACAAACAGCCCAAGAAACTACGAATGCTCCAACAACACAAGTAGCGTCCAATAAACAAAATACAACAGAAGCTCTGCCAAAAGACGGTGTACAAAGATTCAAGC
>ERZ773045.1451-NODE-1451-length-10530-cov-4.631217_pt1 | contig 10530 bp, 9 predicted proteins | sample MGYA00580635_ERZ773045 | MGnify/ENA primary metagenome ERZ773045 (study PRJEB29015, sample SAMEA2738115) | human oral metagenome | biome: human oral; feature: human-associated habitat; material: saliva | place: China | collected 2261 ...
AATGCGGTCTAATGACCGATTCGGGTTTAATTATCCGATTATCAATAATGTATATATGCAGAAAGCAATGTGCATCTGCCTGACATGACATGCAAGGATAACGTATATCCAACGCTCCGTACATTAAGGCACGTTATCAGAATCCTGAGAGAAATGTAAGGATAATTCGTAAGTAAAACCTATTGAAATATGTAGTGTCAATAAGATGAATTTCAAGAAAGGGCGCTTTTAGGTTCAAGAACCGCCGTTTCTTGGCGCAAGAAGCGGCGGTATTTGTAACGCGCTGAATCACAGGGCGTTATAAGCGTCTAAAGAATTCTTCCGGCATCGGGGTGCAGCACGGCAGACATTCAGAGGCAATGCTCCGAAACGACAATATTTTTCATCAGGCGATTACTTCTGCATCTCGCCGAGATAGAAATGCCCCTGATTGGCACGAAATGCTCTGAGGTGGTCAGAAAACAAAACGATTAGTTCTCTTCTGTATATAGCTTTTGTATGTTGATCAAGTTTCTTGTCCGGCTAAGGCTGTATTTGCTTGAGCATCTTACGGCAGTTCTCGAGTATCTCCATTAGTTCGTCGGTCTTTTCAGCCCGTAGCATGGCGATGCGTGTCTGACGGAAATCAGGTATGCCTTTGAAGACCGGCGTTGCCGCAAGGTGGCGACGTGTGTGTAGTATGCCGCGATACTCGTCGATGCGCTCGACGTTGATGCGCAACTGTTCCTCAAGAACATCTATCTTCTCGTCGAGTGTCAACGGGGTGCGCGAGAAGAGCCACGGCTGACCGAAGGTAGCGCGACCGATCATGACAGCATCGACTCCGTAGGTATCGAAGGCGCGATCAGCATCGTCGAGCGACTTGATATCACCATTGCCGATGATAGGTATATGAATCTTAGGGTTGCGTTTCACCTCACCGATGAGCGTCCAGTCGGCTTCGCCGGTATACATTTGGCTGCGCGTACGACCATGTATGGTCAGAGCCTGCACGCCTACATCCTGCAGGCGCTCCGCCAGTTCAACGATAAACGGACGCTTCTGGGCATCTGCCATTGATAGCCGTGCATCGAGCATCGTCGTGGTGTCCCAACCAAGACGGGTCTTCACGGTGACAGGAGTATCGACCGCCTTGACAACATTCTCTGCTATATCGAGCAACAGAGGTACATTGCGCAACATACCTGCACCGGCGCCTTTGCCTGCAACCTTCTTGACCGGACAGCCGAAATTAAGGTCGATGACATCAGGATGAGCCTCAGCCTCCACTATCTTCGCTGCCTCGACCATCGCTTCGACGTCGCGACCGTAGATCTGAATGCCCACAGGACGTTCCTCTTCTGCAATGGTCAGTTTCCTAATCGTTGAGTTTACCGAGCGCACCAATGCCTCGGCACTGACAAATTCGGTATATACCATTGACGCTCCGAAGCGCTTGCAGAGCAGACGGAAACCGATGTCGGTGACATCTTCCATCGGAGCAAGGAATAACGGACGCAGTCCTAAAACGTTGCGAAACAACGGAAAAACCGTTGTTTTTGCATCATTCGACATATTCTTTCAATGTTTGTGTTTACTAAAAAAGATGATAGCAACCTCCAGCCATTGCCTTCAGCACTCCTTTCATCTCAAGCGAGAACAGCAGCGCGGTCAGCTTTGAAATCGGCATATCAGCCCTTACGGCAATGACGTTAATCTGCATATCGTTGTTCTGTTGCAGCAGTTCGACGATACGGCGCTCGTCGTCAGTGAGGTCAACGAACATTTGTCGCTCTATGCCCTCCTGGCGTGCCTTCTGCAATTCGTTGTCGTCGACCCAGCCCATGGCACTGACAAAATCATGAGCCGAAGTAATCAGCATTGCTCCGTTGTCGCGGATGAGGTTGTTGCAACCCTTGCTGTATTCTGCATTCACCGGTCCGGGGAAAGCGAAGCAGTCACGGTTGTAGTCGCGTGCTATTCGCATTGTAATCAGTCCCCCTCCCTTCTCGGCACTCTCCACAAGGATACTGGCGTCAGCCATGCCCGCCACTATGCGGTTTCGCTGCACGAAGTTGCCCTTCGCACCGGGTGTTAGACTCATATATTCGGTGAGCAGTCCTCCTTCTGCAAGCATTTCCTTTGCCGTAGCGCGGTGGCAGTTTGGATAAAGCTGGTCCATGCCGTGGGCAAGAACTGCTACCGTGGGCAGACCATTCTTCAGCGCCTCACGGTGAGCGGCGATGTCGACTCCATAGGCAAGGCCGCTGACGACGAGCGTCGTGGGGCACTGCTGTCTTAAGTCGGCGATGAAACGGCGTATTATGTCCTGCCCGTAGACTGTGGCGTGGCGCGTTCCTACTATCGTAACGACGCGTCGGGCATTGAGGTCGGCGGCACCACTGAAGTAGAGAACCAGCGGCGCATCGTCACAGTCAAGCAGTCGTGTAGGATAGCGCGAGTCGCCTCTGACGATAATCTCGACCTTATTATCATTATGTATTCCGCCTCAGCCCTTCTTACGGCATCGCCAACATCGGCGAGCACCGCTACCAGACGATCGGAGGCATCCGGTATGATGTCGCGGATGTTATGACGGTTTTCCATCACGACAGTAGCCGACCCGGCGCGGTTGAACAGTTCCTGCATACCGGCAAGACTGATGAAACCGAGACGCGTCAATGCCATGGCATTAACCTTCTCCTGCTCGTTCTCCGTACGCATTGTAGAGGTGGGATTCGTCCGTATGTCGTGACCGTCGTGCATTAGAGATATCTTTCGAAAGCCGCTTTCACTTCCTCAGAGTCGCCCAGACGTCCGTTGATTACACAGACGGCTTCGACTTGAGCCTTCAGACACATCTTGTTGTCTTTCTTTCTGATGATGTCCTGATGGAAGATATATCGCAGTCCTTCTTTAGTCATGCTAAGGCGTGAGATAAACTCATCCTCGCTCTGAAGAGGCGTTTTATACTGCAGATTCATTCGTGCTACCACCACATCGACACCTTTATTGTGCAGCTCGGTGAAGGACAGACCTAGTGTCATAATGAATTTGTGACGTGTGTGCTCAATGTAATGCAAATAGTTTGCATTGTTTACGATACCCTGGATGTCGCATTCATAGTCGCGAACCTCCATTTCGAGTTCAAAAGTGTGTGGATTTTTCATTAGTGTAGATATTATTTTCTTTTTAAATATTGATAACCTATGCGGCAGCGAAGACATTCTTTCTTGTCGCAATATTCCTTTTTCAGTTGTATTAGAGCCTGCGAGTCGCCGGCATTGCCGACCTCCAGTCCGCATTCGCGCCACAGTCGGACGATGTTGTTGTTCTCCGGTCGCAGCGACTCAAGTAAGTCGACAGCGCGGTCTACAAGCGTTTCGTCGTTTTTGTAGCGACCGTAAGCGAAGAGCATCGGTATGACCGTATTTATCATAAGCAACTCAAGCGATGCCATTGCCATGTGCTTCTCGTTCTTCGTCTCGCTTTCCACTCCGAATACATAATGCGTCTGCCAGTAGTTGCTGACCTGCGTTGCGAGTGCCGCAGCAAGCTCTTTGATATCCTTGCACTCCACTAATCGGCTCATCCCGGCACGCTCGGAGTGATACAGATATGCCAGCTGCGAGATGCGGATGTAAGGGAAGTTCTGCGGACGGAGCCTCAGGAATTTCCACATCTTCGCGTCCATTGGCTCAAGTGAGAACTTGTGTGCGAGAAAACGGTATTCGTCAGTCAGCCGATGGAAATAAGTATCGGCAGCCATTTCCTTCTGATGGCTGTGTGGCGCAGCATTGATATCAAGCAGACCCGCCTGCCCGAGAAAGATTGCTTCTATCTGAAACAGGTCGTCGCGATGATGGTCTACGGCACGCAGAGGTATGTGCTTCGCCCATTCCTCAAACGCATCGCTGTTGACACCGAAGCCATAGTTCCGCGCCAGGGTGCGGAAACAAACTGCTTCCCAATCGCCGCACAACTGCTTGACGAGGCGCATTATATCGTCAGTCTTACGCTCCAGCCGTTCTGTCTGCAGCGCCGACATCCACGAGTGGACAGTAAATGCTGGGAGCTCAGGGATGATATTATGGCATCGTGGATACTTATCTTCACGGAGCAGCGCCTCGTAGTTGTGACGAAGACCATCGGCAATAGGCAACACCATCTGCGGCAGTTGCTCGCCACGGCTGTTGACCACTTCTCTGTCGGCGTCGCATACGACATGGAGAATAATGTTGTCGTAAGCCGTATCGTAGTGATGTCCGTGAAGAAACCAGTCGCCGGATTTCACATGGAGCTCCACATTGCCCACCCAGAGAATGCCGTCGATCTTTATTTTAGCATTGAAAAAATCAGGTCCGGCATTATGATTCTGCAGTCCCGGGTCAAGCACTTCAACGCCCTTACCATCGGTCGTGGTAAAGGTTGTCAGTGGAAACAGCCTGTGCTTCCAAGTATAGTGCAGTAGCTTCTCCAAGGCGGTATACTTACATATTCCTCTTGCAAAACTACAAAAAAAAGCCGAATGGAGAGTATGAAACTTTAAAATAAATATAAATAATTTTGATTTTCCACTCGTTTGTTGTAATTTTGCAAATAATAAAACGTCAAACACAAAACGTATTTCAGGACGTAAAAAGAAATAGGAAATGAAAATTGCATTAATAGGATACGGCAAGATGGGCAAGATGATCGAACAGATTGCTCTCAGTCGCGGACATGAAATTGTAAGCATCATTGATGTAAATAACCAGCATGACTTCGATAGTGAGGCGTTTGCCTCTGCCGATGTGGCGATTGAGTTCACCGCGCCTCATGTGGCATACGGCAATTATCTTAAGGCATGGAAGGCAGGAGTGAAGGTTGTCAGTGGCTCTACAGGCTGGATGCAAGAGCATAAAGCTGAGGTTGAGCGTATGTGTACGGAAGGTGGACAGACCTTGTTTTGGGCAAGTAACTTCTCTATTGGCGTTGCTATTTTCTCAGCTGTCAACCGTTATTTGGCAAAGATAATGAATGGTTTCCCACAGTATAACGTTGAGATGGAGGAGGTACACCATGTGCACAAACTCGATGCACCATCTGGAACAGCCATAACCCTTGCAGAAGAGATTATCAAAGACCTCGATCGGAAAGATAAGTGGGTTAAAGGCTTCCAACACGCTGCCGATGGTACGGAGTCAGGCAGTAACAAGGTTGCTCCTAACGAACTTCCTATTGCTTCTATTCGACGTGATGAAGTGCCTGGTATTCATAGCATCAGTTATGACTCTGAGGCTGACAAGATTACCATTACTCACGATGCTCACAGCCGTAAAGGCTTTGCATTGGGTGCCGTCTTAGCAGCTGAATATACCAAAGAGCATACCGGCTTGCTTACTACAAGCGATTTATTTAAGTTTTAATGTTGGGTGTTAAGTGGTAGGTGTTGGGTGTTGATGGTTACTAATAATACTTTATAACAAAGCTGAAGGTAACGCACAATAGAGGAGACCATTCTTCCGAACACTCTTCCACCAACTGATATTTAATAACAAACATACTGACATAATTCATTATTCAACATTTATCACCACAATATATAGTATGATAGACAAAGAGAAAGCAGCCCTGAATCCTAAGAAGCAATGGGCAAAGTTTATTTGTGTTCTTGTTCTCTACCTCCTTTTCCTGTTCTGGGTAAAGAGTTGGTGGGGATTATTAGTCGTTCCATTTATCTATGACGTATATATCACAAAGAAGATTCGTTGGAAGTGGTGGGAGGATTCTGAGGGGCCTATCCGCTTCGTTATGGGATGGGTAGATGCACTGGTATTTGCATTGGTAGCAGTCTATTTCATCAATCTGTTCTTCTTCCAGAACTACGTTATCCCTTCTTCTTCCCTTGAGAAGTCGCTCCTTACGGGCGATTACCTCTTTGTTTCGAAGGTAAGTTATGGTCCTCGTATTCCTGAGACACCATTGACAATGCCGCTGACACAGCACACTTTACCTATTATCAATACTAAGAGCTATATCTCTTGGCCACATTGGGACTATCGTCGTGTGAAGGGTTTGGGTAAGGTACAGCTCAATGATATCGTTGTATTCAACTTCCCTGCAGGTGATACTATCATGAGTGAACCTACTTATCAGGGCAATGATTACTATTATGATGTCTATACAATGGGTACGAACTTCCTTGCACAACAGAACCCAAATATCAATCTGTCGGCGATGAATACACTTCAGCAGCGTGCTTTCTTTGATAAGGCATACGCTACGGGTAGAGCTTATATCGTCAGAAATGTAGGTACTTTTGGTTCATTAGATTGGCGCCCTACCGACCGTCGTGAGAACTATGTAAAGCGTTGTGTGGGTCTTCCTGGACAGACTTTGCAGATTAAGAATAAGATTGTTTATGTCGATGGAAAGGCAAATAAAGAGCCAGAGAAGGTGCTCTATACCTACTTTATAAAATTCAATAACGTCACTGCTTCCGACCTTCTTAGTGAGCGTTACGACGAACTTCGTAAGGATTTGGATATTAGTGATGAGGATGTACAGAGCCTTAGCCGCCTACATGGATATGACTTGAGCCGAGGTTATGTGCTTAATAAGGATATTCTGTCTTATGATGGTTATATGCCATTGACCAAACGAGCCGTTGCAGAGCTGAAACGTCAGGGACTCATTAAGTCTATGCGTCCTGTAACTGATAAGGACCTCTACTCTGGTCTAACCTATCCTCTCAATGGTTTTACAGGATGGACACGCGATAACTATGGTCCTATTTGGATTCCAGCAAAGGGTAAGTCGGTTAAATTGACATTAGAGAATCTCCCTATTTATGAGCGTTGTATCAAGGTTTATGAGGGCAACGACTTACAGGTTAAGAACGGAAAGATATATATTAATGGTAAGCCAGCTAATAGTTACACCTTTAAGATGGACTATTACTGGATGATGGGTGATAACCGTCACAACTCTGCCGACAGTCGTTTTTGGGGCTTTGTACCAGAGGATCACATCGTAGGTAAGCCAATCTTCATCTGGTGGTCAAGTGATCCAGACCGTAAGGGCTTTGGTGGTATCCGCTGGCACAGACTGTTTAACTGGGTGGACAATATAAAGTAGGTTCCCCAAAAGGACCTCCCCAAGCCCCTCCAAAGGAGGGGATGTGCATGTTACCAAAGTTTTGGTAAACGTTACACATCCCCTCTTTTTTTGTCATCGTTCAATTATATTATAAGCAAAACTGTTATGGTATCTTCTGATAACAATAATATTGTCAATTCAAGTAAGACCGACATCGGTAACTTAATATCCCCTCCTTTTTTGCCATCGTTCAATTATATTATAAGCAAAACAGTTATGGTATCTTCTGATAACAATAATATTGTCAATTCAAATAAGACCAACATCGGTAACTTTACATCCCCTCCTTCGGAGGGGCTTGGGGAGGTCTTACTCTCCTCCGCTTACTTCGCTCCCATTCAATGGTACCAGAAGTTGAACCGATATGACAGCTGTCTGATAGAGCAACATGATAACTTTGTTAAGCAGACTTACCGCAATCGTTGCGTAATCGCTTCTGCGAATGGTCCACAGACCCTCTCTATTCCTGTTGAGAAGTTTGAGAGTCTGAAGTGTCCGATGAAGGATGTGCGTATCAGCGACCACGATAATTGGCGTCACCAGCACTGGAACGCATTGCTGTCGTCTTATGGCGAGAGTCCGTTCTTTGAGTATTATGAGGACGATATACGCCCGTTCTTCGAGCGAAAATGGAAGTATCTCTATGATTTTAACTGGGAGATAATGCTAAAAATGTGCGAACTTATTGACATTATACCTTGTATACGCCGTACAGATGTCTATCAAAAAGATATTCCCGATGGAACCGTTGATTTCAGAGAGATAATTCGTCCGAAGCATCCGGGTGTCGATACCGACTTTGTTCCTCGTCGTTACTATCAAGTTTATCAACAGAAGTTTGGTTTCCTGCCCAACCTTAGTATTCTTGACTTGCTTTTTAATGAGGGTAATGAGAGTGTACTATACTTATAAGAGGCCGTAAATGCAGTGTTTCTTAGGCTGTAATAATCCCCTTTTATCTCTCTTCTCAATTCTTTAAAAGGTATGTCTTGAGAATTATTTCCATGAAAAAAAGAAATTATTTACGTGAAAAGAAATATTTATTTTCATGAAGAAAAATATTTATTTTCATGAAAATAATTCGAAAAAGGCGTAGAGTTGTTGTCTTAGAACAGCTCTACGCCTTTTGTTTTTAGCCTTTTCAGCGTTTTATTTTGTACCTTCTTAAAACAAAATAGAGGGGAGATTGGATTATAACTGTCCAGCCTCAACCTGCAAGACAATACGCTCTACAAGTCTGTCAGCTCCATTTGGCTCGTAGCGTTTCTTCAAACTACTACCGAAAGCCCATGCAAAGGCTTGATAAAAACCAGCACGCACAGGACCAAGGAAGGCTTGTACAAGTTCGTAAGAGGTTGAATTACACTCTCGGTCGATGAGCTTGATAAGCAGTTTACCTTGTGTGAAAGTCAGTTTCTTCATACGAGGTTTATAGGTGTTCCATATTTCTTTCTCCACCTTCTTCATGTGCTCGTCACGTTCTTTCTTGCTTGGGATTGTCTCAAGATAAGCACCCGTCTCCAAAATAATCTGATGACATTCCTTGGCGATAGGTAGTACTTTCTTGATGTTATATACCAATCGGTAATAGGCAATCTCTTGTGATTTGTTCTTGAAATCTAAAGGAGGAAAAACGTAAACGTTGCTGGTTTTGATATACTGAATACTGTCATTGCCCACCTTCGTCTTACCAATGTGAACCATTGGAACGAATGTTGGCGAGTTCATGTCAACCACACGATCCTCGGGATTGATATGATCTTGTGCCATTGTGCTTACCGAAATAAGTAGCAAGGCAATCACTATAGAACATATTTTTTTGTCCATAATCACTCGCAAAAGTAACGATTATTTCCGAAGTGTGATTCGTTTTTGACGAATAATTTGCCTTTTTCAGTTGTAATTACGTGTCTATGGAATGATTTCTTCTTACAAGTGAAGTGCAGATAATGTATGTGTTGCAGCTGACAAAGTGTAAGTTAGGATTGATTTTTTCCTTAAATATTCCTCAGAAAGCTGACTTTGTGCCATTAAAGATTGTTAATGAGTGTTGTTTTGTTAAGTTTATATAATGCTGCTATCAGTATTTTTTCTTATTTTTGTCAAATCAACCTCGGACGAAAATACATAAAACATATATGATAACAGGCTTGGTTATAATTCAATTGCTAATAGTTCTGGCACTCATCTTTATTGGTGCACGTGTTGGAGGTATTGGTCTTGGTATTTATGGAATGATAGGCGTATTCATTCTTGTGTATGGTTTTGGTTTGGCTCCAGGCTCAGCACCTATTGATGTGATGATGATTATTGTCGCTGTTATTACTGCAGCGTCAGCTCTTCAAGCCTCTGGTGGATTGGAATATCTGGTGGGGGTTGCAGCAAAGTTCCTGCAAAAGCACCCTGATCACATTACTTATTTCGGTCCTATAACCTGCTGGCTCTTCTGCGTTGTGGCTGGTACAGCCCACACTTCTTACTCTTTGATGCCGATTATTGCCGAAATAGCACAGACGAATAAGATTCGTCCTGAACGCCCATTGAGCCTTAGTGTGATAGCAGCTTCACTGGGAATCACGTGTAGTCCGGTAAGTGCTGCTACTGCAGCCCTTATCAGTCAGGACCTACTTGGTGCTAAGGGCATCGAGTTAGGTACTGTTTTGATGATCTGTATACCAACAGCGTTTATCTCAATCCTTGTTGCTGCCTTCGTGGAGAACCATATTGGCAAGGAACTTGAGGATGATCCAGAGTATAAACGGCGTGTGGCTGCGGGGCTTATCAATCCAGAAGCAGCGTGTGAAGAGGTCCAAAAGGCTGAAAATGAGGATGACCCGTCCGCCAAACATGCGGTATGGGCTTTCCTCTTTGGCGTAGCTTTGGTTATTCTCTTTGGCTTCTTGCCTCAACTTCGACCTGAGGGTGTGTCGATGAGTCAGACTATTGAGATGATAATGATGTCTGATGCCGCTTTGATTCTGCTCGTTGGTAAGGGTAAAGTGGGAGATGCTGTCAATGGAAACATATTCAAAGCAGGAATGAATGCTGTCGTTGCCATCTTCGGTATAGCATGGATGGGTAATACTTTCTATGTTGGTAATGAGAAGATTCTTGATGCTGCACTGTCTTCAATGATCTCTTCTACACCAATTCTCTTCGCTGTTGCCCTCTTCTTATTGAGCATCATGCTCTTCTCACAGGCTGCTACAGTAACTACACTCTATCCTGTTGGCATCGCTTTGGGTATCAATCCCCTTTTACTCATTGCTATGTTCCCAGCTTGTAATGGCTATTTCTTCCTTCCAAACTATCCGACGGAGGTGGCAGCTATTGATTTTGACCGTACAGGAACGACACGTGTTGGTAAGTATGTCATCAATCATAGTTTCCAAATACCTGGTTTCATCACCA
>ERZ773045.1454-NODE-1454-length-10521-cov-5.664342_pt1 | contig 10521 bp, 9 predicted proteins | sample MGYA00580635_ERZ773045 | MGnify/ENA primary metagenome ERZ773045 (study PRJEB29015, sample SAMEA2738115) | human oral metagenome | biome: human oral; feature: human-associated habitat; material: saliva | place: China | collected 2261 ...
TTCTACATCTAGATATGATACTGGTAGTTCTAGTTCATCTTGGTCTTCTGATGATTGGGATGGCGGAGGATTTGATGGTGGTGGATCTTCAGATAGCTGGTAAATTGAAAGTGAAAAAGAATTGCTATTAAAAAGCTTCAGGTTGAAATACATCAAAAAGGTAAAAGTGTATTGAAAAAATATTATTAACTATCATAAAGTCAGGAATTTTTAAGAAATTTCTGACTTTTTATGATAAAATAAAAAAAGTATTGTCAGTATGAGGTCTAGTATGAAGTTAACAACAACTATTAGCCACTTGAACGGCTCTATTCGAGTACCAGGTGATAAGTCAATTAGTCATCGATCTATTATTTTTGGAAGTTTGGCTGAGGGTCAGACCAAGGTCTATGATATTTTGCGTGGTGAGGACGTGCTCTCAACTATGCAAGTTTTTCGTGACCTTGGTGTTGAGATTGAGGATAAAGACGGTGTCATTACCATTCAAGGTGTTGGAATGGACGGATTAAAAGCTCCGAAAAATGCTTTGGATATGGGAAATTCTGGTACCTCTATTCGCCTGATTTCGGGTGTCCTTGCTGGTGCAGAGTTTGAAGTGGAGATGTTTGGTGATGATAGTCTTTCAAAACGCCCTATGGACCGAATAACCCTACCGTTGAAGAGAATGGGAGTTAGTATCTCGGGCCAAACGGAGCGAGATTTACCACCTTTACACTTGAGAGGGACTAAACATTTAACTCCAATCCACTTTGAATTACCGATCGCCTCTGCCCAAGTCAAGTCAGCCTTGATTTTTGCAGCTTTGCAGGCTCAAGGGCAATCAGTCATTGTTGAGAAAGAATGCACACGTAATCACACAGAAGATATGCTGCGTCAATTTGGTGGGGACTTGACTGTAGATGGCAAGAGAATAACAATCAATGGCCCACAAACATTAACAGGTCAAACTGTAGTGGTGCCAGGAGATATTTCTAGTGCAGCCTTTTGGTTGGTAGCAGGTTTGATTGTACCAAATTCACGAGTGGAACTTAAGAACGTTGGTATCAACGAAACACGCACAGGGATTCTTGATGTTATTCGAGCTATGGGTGGAAAATTAGAGATTACTGAAATAGACCCAATTGCTAAATCAGCAACCTTAACTGTTGAAACCTCAGACTTGAAAGGAATAGAAATTAGTGGTTCCTTGATTCCACGCCTGATTGATGAATTACCGATTATCACCCTTCTTGCGACGCAAGCGGAGGGAGTGACGATTATCAAAGATGCTGAAGAACTTAAAGTCAAAGAGACAGACCGTATTCAGGTTGTTGCAGATGCCTTAAATAGCATGGGTGCTGACATCACTCCTTCAGAGGATGGAATGATTATCAAGGGGCAGTCTACTCTTCACGGAGCTAGAGTTAATACCTTTGGTGACCATCGTATCGGGATGATGACGGCTATTGCAGCACTTTTAGTCCCAGATGGAGAAGTAGAACTTGACCGCGCAGAAGCTATCAATACTAGCTACCCAGGCTTTTTTAATGATTTGGAGACTCTGATTCATGGCTAAAGTATTGCTAGGATTTATGGGAGCAGGAAAATCTACTGTTGCTAGAGGACTGGATCCTGATTTTGTGGATATGGATGTTGTGATTGAGCAAGATATTGGAATGCCCATAGCCGATTTTTTTAAAGTAAAAGGGGAAGCAGCCTTCCGTAAGGTGGAGTCAGAAATCTTAGATGATTTGTTAAAAACAGATTTAGTCATTTCAACTGGTGGAGGAGTGGTTGTTTCTTCGAGAAATCGAGAATTGCTGAAGAAAAATGCCGATAATATCTACCTAAAAGCTGATTTTGAAACTCTTTATCAACGGATCGCGAGTGATAAGGAAAATCAACGCCCACTATTTTTAAATAATAGCAGGGAGGCTTTGGCTGCGATTTTTAAAGAAAGACAAGCTTGGTATGAAGAAGTGGCTAGTCAGGTTGTAGATGTAGCAACATTAAGTCCAGAAGAAATTATAGAGGAACTGAGATGAAAATTGCCTATCTAGGTCCCAAGGGATCTTTTTCGCACCATGTTGTGCAAACGGCTTTTCCCCACGAGGAACTAGAGCCATTTTCAAATATCACAGATGTCATCAAGGCTTACGAACAGGGCTTGGTTGATTATTCTGTTGTCCCAGTTGAAAATTCCATTGAAGGAAGTGTCCATGAGACCTTAGACTATCTCTATCATCAAGCGAAAATTCAGGCTGTTGCGGAGATAGTACAACCGATTCAACAACAGTTAATGGCTGTTTCTGGGCATTCAACCATCGAAAAAGTATTTTCTCATCCGCAGGCACTTGCACAAGGAAAAAAATATATCGACCAGCATTTTCCAAATGCTGAATTAGAAGTAACAGCAAGTACAGCTTATGCAGCTAGATTTGTCTCAGAACATCCAGATCAACCTTTTGCAGCTATTGCTCCGAGAAATTCTGCTGATGAATATGGTTTAGAATTGATTGCTGAAGATATCCAAGAGATGGAAGCTAATTTCACTCGTTTTTGGGTCTTAGGTGCACAATTACCGGAGATGGCTTTGCAGTTCTCAACAGAAAAAATGAGTCTGGCAATTACCTTACCAGACAATTTACCTGGTGCTCTTTATAAGGCTCTCTCTACCTTTGCTTGGCGAGGAATAGACTTGACAAAGATTGAGAGTCGCCCCCTTAAAACTGCTCTTGGTGAATACTTCTTTATTATCGATGTTGATTATAGAGATAAAGATTTAGTTCATTTTGCAAGAGAAGAATTAGAAGCTATTGGAATCCAATATAAAATTTTGGGAGCTTACCCTATTTATACTATACAGGATAAAGGAAAGGAGAATCTATGACTAGAGAAAATCCTTTGACACATCATGAAAAACTGAGATATGACTATCTTTTGAAAAACATTCATTATTTGAATGAGAAAGAAAAGAGAGAATTTGCCTTTTTACAAGCTAAATTGGACAAGCCGCAACAAGAAATTCGTCAAGTTTATCGTGAGGATTTGGAAGAATTCGAGGATTTGGAAGAACTCCCTCAAGAAGAATCTAATATAGGCCTTCCTACTTATGGCAATAGAAGTCGTAGCTCTCGACGTAAAGTTCCAAAGCAAAAAGTTAAGAAAGAAAAAATCAAACAAGAAAAAGTCAAGAAGCATAAAAAGAAAAGAGTTTTTCGCTTTAAACGCATCCTTGCTTGGCTAGGGATGATATTGCTTTGTGTAGCATTAGGAATGATCGTCATGTTCTTAAAAGGCTTCCAATCGGCGAACCCTAATAGTTCAAGTGGGCCCAAAGATGCCAAAGCTGCTCAGGTTGAGGTCTTCAATGGACAAGATACGCGTGATGGGGTTAATATTCTGATTTTGGGTACGGATGGCCGTATTGGACAGAATAGTGCAGAAACACGGACAGACTCGATTATGGTTTTGAATGTCAGTGGTAAGGATAAAAAAATTAAACTTGTTAGTTTTATGCGAGATAACTTAGTCTATATCGATGGTTATAGCCAAGTTATTGATGGTCAGAGACAAGCCGATCATAAATTGAATCTGGCATATGAATTGGGAGAGCAGGAAGGGAAACAAGGAGCTGAGAGAGTACGTAAAGTTCTCAAGGATAATTTTGACTTGGATATCAAATATTACGCTCTTGTAGATTTCCAAGCCTTCGCCACAGCAATTGATACTCTTTTCCCAGATGGAGTTACTATCGATGCACAATTCTCAACCTTAAATGGTGTCCCAGTCACAGAAGCTACTGTAGGTGATGATCTACATGCGACTGCAACTGAATCTCCAACCCAAACTATTCGAGCTGGTAAGCAACAAATGAATGGTTCTACATTGCTTAACTATGCTCGTTTCCGTGATGATGATGAAGGTGATTACGGTAGAACACGGAGACAGCAACAGGTTATGTCAGCAATCTTGCAACAAATTAAGGACCCGACAAAACTATTCACTGGTTCAGAAGCTCTTGGGAAAGTATTTTCTATGACGTCAACAAACATTCCGTATACTTTTTTACTAACTAATGGCTTGTCTATTTTAGATGGAGCTCAAAATGGTATTGAGAGAGTAACAGTACCAGAACTTGGTGATTGGCAAGACGAATTTGATGTATACGGTGGTCAAGCCCTTCGTGTAGATCAAAACGCTTATAAGAATAAGCTTGCCCAAATGGGATTGAGATAAAAAATATAGTAAAATCAAAGCTAATGCATCTATTATGATAGGTGTTTGGGCTTTGATTTTTCTTATGGACGGATAGGATAATAGGCACTTTTTATGGTATAATAGAATGATACCATTCTATAGAAGAGGACGAGAAAGAGATGAGTGATTTAAAGGATATTCAGGCTCGTAGTTTAGAAATGGCTGAATATTTTGTCGCCTTTTGTAAGGAGCATGACTTGCTCTGTTATTTGTGTGGCGGAGGTGCTATCGGTGCTTTGCGTCATAAGGGATTCATTCCTTGGGATGATGATTTAGATTTTTTTATGCCACGTAAGGATTATGAAAAGTTAGCAGAGTTGTGGCCTATTTATGCTGATCAGCGTTATTTCCTATCAAAAAGTAGTAAAGATTATGTTGACCGCAATCTTTTCATTACCATTAGAGATAAGGAGACGACTTGTATCAAGCCTTATCAACAAGATTTGGATCTACCACACGGCTTGGCCTTGGATGTTCTTCCCTTGGATTACTACCCCAAAAACCCAGCTGAGCGTAAGAAACAAGTGCGCTGGGCTTTAATTTATTCGCTATTTTGTGCGCAAACTATTCCAAAAAAACACGGAGCTCTCATGAAATGGGGAAGTACCATTTTGCTAGGGTTGACTCCTAAATCACTTCGCTATCGTATCTGGAAAAAGGCTGAAAAAGAAATGACCAAGTATGGACCAGCCGAAAGTGATGGCATTACAGAATTATGTTCAGGACCTGGCTATATGAAAAATAAATATCCAATTCAGGCCTTTGAAGACAATATTTTCCTACCATTTGAAGGAACTCAAATGCCTATTCCGGTTGGTTATGATGCTTATCTTAGTATTGCCTTTGGTGATTATATGACACCACCTCCGGCTGAAAAGCAAGTCCCTCATCATGATGCCCTTATTGCTGATATGGATAAGAGTTATAGAGAATATATGGGAGAAGATAATGCAAGAAAAAATTAGTATCATTGTTCCAGTCTATAATGTAGAAGCTTATTTGGAGCGCTGTGTAGAATCAATTCTCTCACAGACTTATACAAATTTTGAATTGCTGCTTATAAATGATGGTTCGACAGATGCTAGTGGATACTTGTGTGATCAGCTTGCACTGAGGGACCAACGAATTCGTGTGATTCATAAAGAGAATAGTGGCCTATCTGCAGCTAGAAATACAGGAATTGATCATGCTTCTTCAGATTTGATTGGCTTTATTGATAGTGATGATTATATTGATGAAGATATGTACGAAACACTCTACCGTCAATTAAGAGAGTCGAATGCAGATTTATCAATGTGCGGACACTACGATGTCTTTCATCAGATTCCTGAAAAACAAGTTTCAGAGATTAAAACTTGGAACCTTTCTTCAGAAGAAGCTATAAAAATGGTTATGGAAGCAAAGGTCTTATCAGTTACTGCTGTTAATAAGTTATATAAAAAAGAGCTCTTTAATCATTTGAAATTTGAAGTTGGAAAAATTGCAGAAGATGCCTTTATTATGATTCGTTTACTGGATCAATGTCAGAAGGTTGTTGCGACGAATGAGAAGAAGTATTATTATGTCCATCGTGAAAATAGTATTACTACACAAAAATTCTCTTTAAAATTCTTAAACGTGATTGAAGCATATGAGCAAAATGCGAATATAATAAGAGAGCACTATCCCGCAATCGCTGATGTTGCAACGATGCGTTTAAATTGGGCCTATTTCTATGTCTTGGATAGATTGTTGATTGATTCTGATTTTAAAGATAAACTACTGGAAGATAAATTGATAAATTATCTAAAACAGAATAGAGTGAACATTTTAAGAGATGCTAGATTTACCAATGCTAGAAAAATAAGTTTTCTAGCTCTACTATTCAGCAGAAAGCTCTACACACAGATTTTACTTCGTCAACATAGCCGTTAGGAGAGAAAATGATTTCTATTATTGAGAAAAACTATTTTAAAATTAATTTGGTATTTTTATCAGTCATATCTTTTTATTGTATGGCGGGACTCATAGTTCCCCTTCAATTCATCTCTGCGAATAAATTTGTTACCCTAGGAATGACTCTTTTAGGAGTTTTATTAGGTTTATATAATTTCTTTGTAAAGAAAGCTTATTTATTTGTTAGAAAAATTGAGTACTTAATCATCTTTTTTGCCATGAATATTATCACAAGTTTACTGGTGATGAAGTATGGCTTTTCAACAAACATCAAGAACTTGGTAGTATTCTTTATTTATTTCTTTGCTATTTATCCAATTTTTCAAAGCTTTAGTAAAGAAAAATCTCGAATTTTGTTTAACGTATTCTTTTCTGTAATCACTGTTTCAAATACTGTTGGGGTTTTCTTTTCTCTTGTTCAATTTTTTATGTTAATTGGATATAGAGTTTTTGATTACAAAGGTTTGTTGATTCGTCAAGGATTCGTTGAATCACGCTTATTTGGTATTTTAGCAAGTCCCAACTATCTTTCGATTATTTCCTTAATTATCATTATCTATTTATGGATGAGACTTTCTGCTTTAAACAAAATTGTTAAAACTCTAACTATTTCTTCCATTGTTTTAAACTTTGCTTATATAGTTCTATCAGGGTCAAGAACGACATATATTTGTTTAGTTGTAGCAGCATTTCTTTATTCTTTGATAAAATTTGAATATAGTAATAAGGCTAAATCATTTGTCACGGTATTATTAACAGTTGGGCTAGTATTTGTATCATATAACGGTGTCAAGTATAGCAGTGATTTGTATTTAAAAGCTCATTCTGCGGAAATTCTGCTCAATAAGGAAAAAGGTGAAAATAATAATTTAACCCTGGAGAGAACGGATACTAGCGAAGAAAACATCTCCAATAATCGCTTTGCTATTTGGCAATCAACAGCTTCGTTCATTCCAAAGAGACCATTATTTGGTTACTCAGCAGGTAACTGGTATGAGTTAGGGAAAACTTATGATGCAAGTGCATATATCATTAAAGAACATTATTTGACTCACAATGGATACCTAGAATTACTTTTCTATAACGGATTACTTGGTTTCCTTCCTTTCGCTGCCTTTATGATTTCCTTCATTTGGGCAAGCATCAAGAAATTCATAAAAGATAAAAAGAACAAGATATTGGATAATGAGCTTATTTCTGGTCTACTCATGACAGTTGTTATCTTAATTTCTAATTTGTTCTTAAGTTCAACCCTCTATGGTATTTCATTGTTAGGATGTATTCTATTTCTAATCTCAGGCTATTATTTCTCTGTTATTTCTAAAAAGAGAGATGGATATAGGCAGCTAAATGAAGAAGAGATTAAAGATATAGAATTAGGAGTAATGGACTATATTCATAATCTCTGTCAAAAGGAAAATATTAATTATTCTTTGGCTTATGGAACTCTATTAGGAGCCGTTAGACATAAGGGTTATATCCCTTGGGACGATGATGTTGATATCTCATTGAAACGCGAAGAGTATAATAAGTTATACCAAGCAGTTCTACGCGACAATGATCCTATCTATAAAGTTGTTTCATGGGAAAATGACAGTCGTTATCCTTATCCATTTTATCGAGTATATGACGCTCGTACCGTTTATGAGAATAACTATATTGAAAATGATATCGATTTAGGTATTTGTGTGGATGTTTTCCCATTTGATTATTATGCTGATGTCAATAAAGAGATGGTTAAACTAGATACCTATCGCAGACTTTCTGTTTATACTCTCTATGGTATTCATAGTAAAAATGCTGGATTTAAGAACATTGTCAGATATCTATTGGTTCTTGTTTTCCGTTTAACAAGAGTTAGAACTTGGAATAAAAAAATGAACGATCTCTCAATGCAGGCTAATGATAGTGATTCTATTGATTATTTGATGGAAAATAAGAGAACTTCTACAAAATTTGAGAAGACGCTGCTTGATAAAGTAATGGATAGTCCATTCGAAGATAGAACCTACAAAATCCCTGAGGCTTCCCATCGAATCTTGTCAGCTATCTACGGTGATGATTTTATGGAAATTCCACCAGTTGAAAAACGAGTAAAACATGATGATTTTGTCGCTTATATAAAAGAGGTGTAAGACGTGTTACAATGGTTAAAAAGAAGCTTGGCAAGTCTTTTAGGGGACAAGAAAGACCTCATCAAGAACTTACCAATCATTAAAAGTCTCAATGACAAAGCGAACGTTGAATTGGACTCCAAAAGAAGTGAGTTGTTAAAAGACAACTTTGAAGAAATTCTTCAAACTATTTATAGTTCTCCTTTGAAAGATTATGATATTTGGTTGGATTTTGGGACTCTATTAGGCTTTTTTAGAGAAAATGATTTTATTAGTCATGACCTGGATATGGATTTTGGCATCATTATTCCAGATTATCAACGCTTTGTAGAGGATGAACAATATCTCTTGGAAAGAGGTTTCTCAAGAACCAAAGAATTTTACTACAATGAACAATTGGTAGAACTATCATACAGCTTTAAAGGTTTGAATGTAGATCTTATTGTTTATGATAAAAAAGGAGTAACAATCTCCTCCGATACGATTTTCTTTATGATTAATGCTTTGGGAGTACCAACTCGCCATGAGGTCTATCATTACGAATTGCCATTCAGTCAATTACAAGTTGCTAACTTTAAGGGCGTAGATGTGAAAATTCCAGAGAATACTAGAGACTATATCAGTCACTTGTATGGAGCTGATTTTGAAACTCCAAATACCAATTATAATTGGAAAGAAAACCCAATCTATAAACAAGGTGATGCAAAATTAGCCCGAGTTGTTTTAAAGAAATAATCCAAACTTATTAAAAAATGAATCTTTATCTGGTCATATTACCATGAATTTTGTGAAAGAAGTAATTTACATGAAGAAAATTAAACAATCGCTCTTATTTAGTTTCATACTATTATCAGCTGCCGCAAGTCAATTACAATCAGTGAAGGCAGATACAATCTCAACTGGTTCTGGGAATCGTATCCACTTTATAAATACAAAGGGAGCGTCTGGAAGTGATGCTATTCTTTTAGAGAGTAACGGGCACTATGCCTTAATTGACATGGGAGAGGATTATGATTTTCCAGATGGAACAAATCCACGATATCCAAGTCGAGTTGGTATCACGAGACAAAATGATCTAGTTTTAGAAGATCGTTTATTTCGACATTTAAATCGACTAGGGATTAAAAAATTTGATTTTATTTTCATGGATGCGGCCAAGGCACAGTATATTACCTGGCTGCCAACGGTGAAAGCTCTTTTGAAGGATAAGGGAATAATTTTTTCGGATAATTGTTTGCAGGAGGGAGACTTGTTAGAGTCTTCCTTTGCAATAAGAAAAAGAGATAAGACCATACATAAGAGAATGAGAGATTATATTTATCTTCTTTTACATGATGAAGATTTGGAGTCATGGATATTTTCAATAGGAGATGGAGTTTTACTTAGCAGAAGTAGGAGGTAAATTGAGAGATTTAGAACTTTTAATACCGGCAGGCAATCTTGAAAACCTTAAGGTTGCGATAGATTACGGTGCCGATGCGGTATATATAGGCGGTGAGTTTTTCAGCCTGAGAGCAAAGGCAAAGAATTTTACAAAAGAGGATATGAAGTCCGGAATAAAATATGCACATGAAAGAGGTAAAAAGGTCTATGTAACGGCCAATATCCTTGGACATAATGATGATTTGGATGCGGCAAGAGGCTATTTTGAGGAATTAAAAGAAATAGGACCTGACGCTCTTATAATATCGGACCCCGGAATATTTACAGTGGCAAAGGAAGTCTGGCCTGAGGTGGAAATACATATATCAACACAGGCAAATAATACAAACTACGCTACCTACCTTTTTTGGTGGAAGCTTGGAGCCACAAGAGTTGTTACAGCCAGAGAGCTTTCACTTGAGGAGATAAAAAAGATTAGAGATAATATCCCTGAGGAGATGGAAATAGAGACATTTGTACATGGAGCTATGTGTATGTCATATTCCGGCAGATGTTTGCTCAGCAATTTCTTTACAGGTAAAGATGCAAACCGTGGAGAATGTACTCATTCCTGCAGATGGAAATATTCCGTAGTGGAGGAAAAAAGACCGGGAGAGTATATGCCGGTTTATGAAAACGAGAGAGGAACATATATCTTCAATTCAAAAGATCTCTGTATGATTGAGTATATTCCGGAACTTATAGAGGCCGGTATAGACAGCTTTAAGATAGAGGGCAGAATGAAGACCGCACTCTATGTTGCAACTGTGGCAAGAACATACAGAAAGGCTATAGACGATTATTTAAAATC
>ERZ773045.1455-NODE-1455-length-10513-cov-16.823867_pt1 | contig 10513 bp, 2 predicted proteins | sample MGYA00580635_ERZ773045 | MGnify/ENA primary metagenome ERZ773045 (study PRJEB29015, sample SAMEA2738115) | human oral metagenome | biome: human oral; feature: human-associated habitat; material: saliva | place: China | collected 2261 ...
TAGCCACGTAAGGGATATATTCGAAGGCGCGATATTTGATTTCCTTATTATCTACTGTTGTAGACATGGATTCGTAATTTTTTACGTCAAAGGCAAGACTAATCTTTGCAGATGCATCGGCTTGCAATGGTGGTTCCATTGGTTGGGAAAGAATTTCTTTCTCTTCTGATACAGCAGATCCTTTAGTGGATGCTTCATTACGAGCATCTACATAGGATTGAGGCAATTTGCTTTCTTGAGCTTGTTTAGTCTCTGCTTCAGCTTTAGCTTTTGCCTCAGCTTCAGCTTGTGCTTTAGCCTTAGCTTCAGCCTCAGCTTGAGCTTTAGCAGCAGCTTCTGCTTCAGCCTTAGCTTTTGCCTCAGCTTCGGCTTGTGCTTTAGCCTTAGCTTCTGCCTCGGCTTTAGCTTTTGCTTCAGCCTCAGCTTGAGCCTTAGCAGCAGCCTCCGCTTCTTCTTTTGCTAATTGCTCAGCAGCTAAACGTTCCTGCTCTTCTTTGATCGCAGCTTGTCTTGCAATTTCTGCTTGTTGGGCTGCGATACGTTCTTGTTCTGCTTTAATAGCAGCTTCACGTTCAGCTTTAGCCTTCTCAGCCGCAATACGATCTTGTTCTGCTTTTAGAGCTGCTTGGCGTTGAGCTTCGGCTTGCTCAGCTGCGATACGTTGTTGTTCCGCTTGTTGAGCCGCAATACGATCTTGTTCTGCTCTTAGTTCAGCTTGGCGTTCAGCCTCAGCTTTAGCGGCAGCTTCTGCACGTTGACGCGCAGCTTCTTCAGCAGCTAAACGTTCTTCCTCAGCTTGTTGAGCAAGGATTCGCTCGCGTTCAGCTTTTAAAGCCGCTTGGCGTTGAGCTTCAGCTTGTTCAGCCGCGATACGTTGTTGTTCAGCTTGTTGAGCGGCCATACGTTCTTGCTCTGCTTTTAAAGCTGCTTGACGTTGCGCCTCAGCTTGTTCGGCAGCAATACGTTGTTGTTCAGCTTGTTGAGCCGTAATGCGCTCTTGCTCCGCTCTTAATGCCGCTTGGCGTTGAGCTTCAGCTTGTTCAGCGGCGATACGTTGTTGTTCAGCTTGTTGAGCTGCAATACGTTCTTGCTCCGCTCTTAATGCCGCTTGGCGTTGAGCTTCAGCTTGTTCCGCAGCGATACGACGTTGTTCTTCTTGGATACGAAGGCGTTCTTGTTCAGCAGCTTGACGTTGAGCTTCAGCAATACGTGCTTGCTCCGCTTGTTGAGCTGCAATACGTTCTTGTTCCGCCTTGAGAGCCGCTTGGCGTTGCGCTTCAACTTGCTCAGCTGCGATACGTTGTTGCTCGGCTTGCATTGCCGCCTGACGTTGAGCCTCAGCTTGTTGTTGAGCAATACGTTGCTGTTCTGCTTGCATTGCCGCCTGACGTTGAGCCTCAGCTTGTTGTTGGGCAATACGTTGTTGCTCCGCTTGCAACGCCATTTGACGTTGTTGTTCAGCAAGAATTATTGCTTGACGTTGAGCCTCGGCTTGTTTTTGGGCAGCCATTTGTTGATCAACTTGCACCACGCCACTTTGTTTAGCTGCTTCTTCTGCTTCTATTTGAGCGATTCTTTCACGTTCAGCCCGTTGAATATCGCGGATAGTCAATTTTTGTTTAGCTACTACGGGTTTAGTCGTTGTTGTATTAGCAACTGTTAGCGGCATAGTAGATTGCTCTTGCACAACTACAGGCGTACGTTGTACTTGTGTGGTTTGAATTTGTTGCTTGCCATCCACTTGTTTTTGTACAGTAACAGGTTCTGTTTTCCGTTGTACATTCATCAAGCTATGCATAGCCAATGTTGGCTCCATAACAGTATTAGTTTGTTTATTAACAACGTATTGTGGTTGTGAAACCGTCATGTGCTGTTGAGATAAAGCTTTTGCAGTATCTGTTACTGGTACTGGACGTACACGAGGGATCAAAGGTGTTACCTTTGGAGGCGCTTGCGTTATTACAGTTTGTTGTCTAACTGTTTGTGCTTGCATCACCGGTTGTGTTTGCATTGGCACCGTTTGTTGTACCTGTGCAGGTCTTACAGGTGCTTGTTGTTGCGTAACAACAGTTGTTTGTGTAATTGGTAGGGTAGGTTGGGTTGCTACAGGTCGTACGACTGGTGCCGCTACATTCGTAGTGGCTTGAGTCGTTGATTCAGTGGCAGTATTCGAACCTACTAAATCATTCATGTTGAGGGTAGGGGCTGCGTGGGCAACACCGCCCAACGCTGCTGCTGCAAAAAATGCGGCAGTGACCTTACGTTTCCTAGATGATTTCATGAATTACTCTCCGAACTAGAATTGAAAAAATAATTTATAATTTTAGAATTTGTTTATATTTATATAGTTTAACATAAATCGATATATTTGTACAATTTGTGAAAGTTTAGCTAGATATTAAATGAGTTGATAATGAAAAGGTTACAAAATTATAAAATAAATTACCCTAAGTGTAATATTGAAAATTGAATTTAAACAATCGGAAAGTGCTAGAAAACCTTTGTTTATGCATATCTAGAACGCATTGAAAGATATCGAAATGATATTATTCTTGATGAATAGAAGATGATATAATTGCTTACAATGAATAATTTAATAGTTTGAGAAATAACATACGAGAGGGGGATTATCATCAATATAGGAATTACTTTTTTCTGGGGAAAATCATATAACCATATTTGGTCTAATGGTGCCGGTCAGAATATGTACTTCTTGAAACAATGTTTAGAACAGATTGACGGCGTCGAATCTGTTTATTTTGTTTTCTGGGGTAATGACAAAGCGAATATCTCTGATAACTTGCAATTAGATTTGATGGGGGTAGACGTCTTTCACACAGACGAAGTGGTAGATAAGACAGATATTCTAATTGAAGGTACATTGACCTTAGAGCCGCACATAGAAAAAGAGTATCGGAAACGGGGCGCTAAGATCGTTTCTTACCGAATGGGGAATGACTTTATCTCAGACATGGAAAAAATGGTCCACGATAAACCGGGGGCCCGTGCTTTCAACGGCACAAAATACGATGCTATATGGATGATTCCACAGCACATCAAAACCAATCGTTGTTATTTGGAAATTATGACGAAAGCCCCTGTTTATGAGGCACCTCACTTATGGCACCCCATTTTCTTAGACGATAAGATTGAGGCCCTGAAAGAGAAACATCCCTTTGGATATGAACGAGAGCGTATCACAAAGAATGGTGCCCGTGTATCGGTGTTAGAGCCTAATATATCGGTTTTGAAAAACTGCATGATTCCTATCTTAATCGGTGAAGAAGCGTATCGTCATCATCCTGAACTGGTGAAACATATCTATCTATGTAATACATATGACAAAAAGGATGAAGATGCTATCTTTAACTACATTGGCTATACAAGTGCTGTAAAAGATACTGTTATGACTGTGGAGACGCGTCATATTACACCAAACTTTTTGGCTGAGTATACAGATGTGGTTCTGTCCTTTCAGTGGGAAAATGCATTGAATTACGTGTACTATGAGGCGCTATATGGCAACTATCCATTGGTGCATAACTCTCCGATGCTGAAAGCTAAGCATATCGGTTATTACTACGAAGAATTCGATGCTTATGATGGGGCACGTCAGTTGATCAATGCAATTAAAAGCTATGATACTGATTTTGAAACACATGTAAAACGGAATAAAGAACTAATAAATTCTTTATCACCGTTACATAATGACAATATTAGAACATATCAAATGTTAATAGAAAAATTAGGAGTAGAACGTTAGTATGAATAAGATTTTTAAAGTTATTTGGAGCAAATCTAAACAATGTTACGTAGTTGTATCTGAAATGGCTAAAAATACTACAGGGAAAAAGAAAATTGTAGTAGCTAGTATTTTGGCGACATTGGCTATGACTACTGCTGTACAAGATGTAAATGCTATTAATGGTAGCGGATCCAAAGGTGGATTCAGCAATGCTAGTTCAGGTGTTGCTTTTAATGGTACACAAGGCTTAGCTATTGGTCTGTCAAATGGCGATATAACAAGTGCTAATGGTAATGTTGCAACTGTTGCTATTGGTGCTCATAGTAATTCTAAAGGATCTTCTTCTGTTGCTATTGGTGGTGGTTCTGCTGATGGTCAAGGTGCAGTTGCATTAGGTTGGGTTAGTGCAACAGGAAATAGTGCCGTTGCTTTAGGCGGTACAGGTGGTACTGCGGCTAATGGTGATAATGCATTTGCTACGAGCGGCGGTGTTGCAACAGGGGCAAATACATTTGCTGCAAGTGGTGGTGTGGCTAATAAAAATAATGCAATTGCGATTGGTTCTGATACTCAAAGTACTGGTGAGAGTGCAGTAGCATTAGGTAAAAACACTCAAGCAAAGTCTTCTAATTCTATCGCTGTAGGTACAAATGCAACTTCCTCTGATTCTGCTGCTGTAGCCATTGGTTATGACTCTAAAGCTGGTAACACAGGGACTGTAGCTATTGGTTATGGTGCTAATGTTACTGGCTATACATCTGTAGCAATTGGTAATTCTGCTACCGCAACAGGTGGTACTAGTGTTGTTATTGGCGATGGTGCCTCCTCTACTGTAGGTTTAGGTACTGCATTAGGTAGGGGTGCAAAAGCAAATCATGAAGGTAGTGTTGCTTTAGGTGCACAATCTGAAACTAGTGCAGCTAATAGTACAAGTACAATGACTGTTGCTGGTAAAAGCTATACCTTAGCAGGCGGTACTGCAAATGGTACTGTTTCTATTGGCTCCGCTAGTAAAAAACGTACAATTACAAATGTAGCAGCAGGTACTGTATCTGCTACATCTACAGACGCAGTTAACGGATCTCAACTACATGCAGTAGTTCAAGCTGTTGAAAGTACGGCTACTGTAGCATCTAGTGCTTTAACAAAGGCTACTGATGCAGAAACTAAAGCGACTGCAGCTGTTGCTACAGCTAACTCTACTGCTGCTGGATATAATGCAGCAAAAGCTGAAATCTCTTCTTCTTTATCTTCTGCAAAAGCAGCAGCTTCTTCCGCGGCTAGTTCTGCCACAAAGGCTGACTCTAGCGCTACGAAAGCTGAATCTTCTGCTACAGTAGCATCTACAAGTGCTACAACTGCATCTAATAGTGCAAAGGCAGCAGATTCTTCTGCAACAAAAGCAGCAAATTCTGCAACAGCAGCATCTACAAGTGCTAAAGCAGCAGATAGCTCCGCTACAAAAGCGGCATCCTCTGCGACTGCAGCTGATTCTTCTGCAGCCAAAGCAGCATCCAGTGCAACAGCAGCAGATAGCTCTGCAACAAAGGCAGCCTCTTCTGCAACAAAAGCAGATAGCTCTGCTACGAAAGCTGACAGCTCCGCAACAAAGGCTGATTCTTCTGCGACAAAAGCGGCATCCTCTGCTACAGTAGCAAGTACATCTGCATCTAATGCAAAAGTAAGCGAGGACAATGCAGCTGCAAATGCAGCAAAAGCAGCTTCCTCTGCTACTAAATCTGAAAGCTCTGCAGCAAAAGCTGATTCTAGTGCCACAAAAGCCGATTCTTCTGCGACTAAGGCAGAATCCTCTGCGACGGCAGCAAGCACGTCTGCATCTACTGCAAAAGTAAGTGAAGATAAAGCAGCTTCTAGCGCAACAGCTGCAGATAGCTCTGCTACCAAAGCTGATAACTCCGCAACAAAGGCAGACTCTTCTGCAACCAAAGCAGAATCCTCTGCTACAGCAGCAAGTACATCTGCATCCAATGCAAAAGTAAGTGAAGATAACGCAGCATCTAGTGCTACAAAAGCTGATCAAGCAGCTACGAAAGCAGATTCTTCCGCAACTAAGGCAGAATCTTCTGCAACAGTGGCAAGCACATCTGCATCTAACGCAAAAGTAAGTGAAGATAATGCTGCTGCATCTGCTACAAAAGCAGACTCCAGCGCGACTAAAGCTGAAAGCTCTGCCACTAAGGCTGATTCTTCCGCAACAAAAGCAGAATCCTCTGCAACAGCGGCAAGCACTTCTGCATCTAATGCAAAAGTAAGTGAAGATAAAGCGGCATCTAGTGCAACTGCAGCAGATAGCTCTGCTACTAAGGCTGATTCTTCCGCTACAAAAGCAGAATCTAGCGCAACAGCAGCAGATAGTTCTGCAACTAAGGCTGACTCTTCTGCTACAAATGCTGAATCCTCTGCAACAGCGGCAGGCAGTTCCGCGGCTAAGGCAGATTCTTCTGCTACAAAAGCTGAATCTTCTGCAACAGCAGCAGATAGTTCCGCAGTTAAGGCAGATTCCTCTGCAACAGTAGCAAGTACATCTGCATCTAATGCAAAAGTAAGTGAAGACACTGCAGCATCTAGCGCAACAGCAGCAGATAGCTCTGCCACAAAAGCTGATTCTTCCGCAACAAAAGCTGAATCTAGCGCAACAGCAGCTGATAGCTCTGCAACTAAAGCGGATTCCTCTGCTACGAAAGCTGAGTCTAGCGCAACAGCAGCTGATAGTTCTGCAACTAAGGCTGATTCTTCTGCAACAAAAGCAGAATCCTCTGCAACGGCAGCAAGCACATCTGCATCTAATGCAAAAGTAAGCGAAGACAACGCAGCATCTAGTGCTACAAAAGCAGATTCTTCCGCAACAAAAGCAGAATCCTCTGCTACAGCAGCAAGCACATCTGCATCTAATGCAAAAGCAAGTGAAGACAATGCAGCGTCTAGCGCAACAGCAGCTGATAGCTCTGCAACTAAGGCTGATTCTTCTGCTACAAAAGCTGAATCCAGTGCAACAGCAGCTGACAGCTCTGCAACTAAAGCAGATTCTTCTGCTACAAAAGCAGAATCCTCTGCTACATCAGCAAGTACATCTGCATCCAATGCAAAAGTAAGCGAAGACAACGCAGCATCTAGTGCTACAAAAGCTGATCAAGCAGCTACAAAAGCAGAATCTAGCGCAACGGCTGCTGACAGTTCCGCAACAAAAGCAGATCAAGCAGCGACTAAAGCAGATTCTTCTGCTACAAAAGCTGAGTCCAGTGCAACGGCGGCGGATAGCTCCGCAACTAAAGCTGACTCTTCTGCTACGAAAGCAGAATCCTCTGCAACAGCAGCAGATAGTTCTGCAACTAAGGCTGATTCTTCTGCTACGAAAGCTGAATCTAGCGCAACAGCGGCAGACAGCTCTGCAACTGCAGCAAGCACATCTGCATCTAATGCAAAAGTAAGTGAAGATAATGCAGCGTCTAGCGCAACGGCTGCAGACAGCTCTGCTACTAAAGCAGACTCCTCCGCTACAAAAGCAGATCAAGCAGCAACTAAAGCTGATTCTTCCGCTACAAAAGCAGAGGCCTCTGCAACAGCAGCGGATAGCTCTGCAACTAAGGCTGATTCTTCTGCGACAAAAGCAGAATCTAGTGCAACAGCAGCAGATAGTTCTGCAACTAAGGCCGACTCTTCTGCTACAGCAGCAAGTACATCTGCATCCAATGCAAAAGTAAGTGAAGACAATGCAGCATCTAGTGCAACAGCAGCAGACAGTTCTGCTACAAAAGCAGAGTCTAGCGCGACAGCAGCAGATTCTTCTGCTACGAAAGCTGAAGCTAGTGCAATAGCGGCAGACAGCTCTGCAACTAAAGCAGACTCTTCCGCTACGAAAGCTGAATCCAGCGCAACAGCAGCAGATAGTTCTGCAACTAAGGCTGATTCTTCTGCAACTAAAGCCGACTCTTCCGCTACAAAAGCTGAATCTTCTGCAACAGCTGCAGATAGCTCCGCAACTAAAGCGGATTCCTCTGCAACAGCAGCGGATAGCTCTGCTACTAAAGCTAACTCCTCCGCAACAGCAGCTGATAGCTCTGCAACTAAAGCAGATTCTTCCGCTACTAAAGCAGAATCCAGTGCGACGGCAGCTGATAGTTCTGCAACTAAGGCTGAATCTTCTGCAACAGCAGCTGATAGCTCCGCAACTAAGGCTGATTCTTCTGCTACAAAAGCTGCGTCTAGTGCAACGGCAGCAGATAGCTCTGCAACAAAAGCAGATCAAGCAGCAACTAAAGCAGATTCCTCTGCGACAAAAGCAGACTCTTCTGCAACAGCGGCAAGTACATCTGCATCCAATGCAAAAGTAAGTGAAGATAATGCAGCATCTAGTGCTACAGCGGCTGACAGTTCTGCAACAAAAGCAGATTCTTCCGCAACTAAAGCAGAATCTAGCGCAACCGTGGCTGATAGCTCTGCTACAAAAGCTGACTCCTCTGCGACAAAAGCAGATCAAGCAGCAACTAAAGCAGATTCTAGTGCAACAGCAGCAGATAGCTCCGCAGCTAAGGCAGATAGCTCTGCTACTGCGGCAAGCACATCTGCATCCAATGCAAAAGTAAGTGAAGACAATGCAGCATCTAGCGCAACAGCCGCTGACAGTTCTGCAACTAAGGCAGATTCTTCCGCTACAAAAGCCGAATCCAGTGCAACTGCGGCAGATAGCTCTGCCACAAAAGCAGATTCCTCCGCTACGAAAGCTGAGTCCAGCGCAACAGCAGCTGATAGCTCCGCAACTAAAGCTGACTCTTCTGCTACGAAAGCTGAATCTAGCGCAACAGCGGCAGACAGCTCTGCAACTAAAGCAGATTCTTCTGCTACGAAAGCTGAGTCTAGTGCAACAGCGGCAGATAGTTCTGCAACTAAGGCCGATTCTTCTGCTACGAAAGCAGAATCTAGCGCAACAGCAGCAGACAGCTCCGCAACAAAAGCAGATTCTTCTGCTACGAAAGCTGAGTCTAGTGCAACAGCGGCAGACAGCTCTGCAACTAAAGCAGATTCTTCCGCAACAAAAGCAGAATCCTCTGCAACAGCAGCAGACAGCTCTGCAACTAAGGCAGATTCTTCCGCTACAAAGGCTGAATCCTCTGCAACAGCAGCAGACAGCTCTGCAACTAAAGCTGACTCCTCCGCAACAAAAGCAGATCAAGCAGCTACTAAAGCAGATTCTTCCGCTATGAAAGCAGAGTCTAGTGCAACAGCAGCAGACAGCTCTGCAGCTAAAGCTGACTCTTCTGCTACAAAAGCGGAATCCTCTGCAACAGCAGCAGATAGCTCTGCGACAAAAGCAGATTCTTCCGCTACAAAAGCAGAGTCCAGTGCAACAGCAGCTGATAGCTCTGCAACTAAAGCCGACTCTTCTGCTACAAAAGCAGAATCTAGTGCAACAGCAGCCGACAGTTCTGCTACTAAAGCCGATTCTTCTGCAACAAAAGCAGATCAAGCAGCGAATAAAGCTGATTCTTCTGCAACAGCTGCCGACAGTTCTGCTACGAAAGCTGAGTCTTCTGCGACTGCAGCGAATACTGCGGCTTCTACAGCAGCAGCAATCCAACAAAACATGGCTAATTCTGGTATCACACCAGGTACTACAAATGGTACAGGTGCGATTGCAATTGGTAAGGATTCTGCAGCAAATGGTATGAATGCAACTGCAATCGGTACAAATGCTAAGGCAACGGCAGATAATGCTACAGCTCTTGGCGCTAATACATCTGTAACGGCTAATAATGCAGTAGCTCTTGGTCAAGGCTCCGTAGCTGATCGTGCGAATACAGTGAGCGTTGGTTCTAAAGGCAACGAACGTGTAATTACTAACGTTGCTCCTGGTGAAGTTTCTGCAACTTCTACTGACGCTGTAAACGGTAGCCAACTTTACAGTGCAACACAAGGTACTATGAACGAATTAGCATCTACTAAAACACGTGTAGATCGTGTAGGTGCAATGGGCGCAGCTATGGCTTCCTTGAAACCATACTATGTAGATGGTACTGAAAAAGGTCAAATCATGGCAGGTGTTGGCTTGTATCACGGTGAAAAAGCATTGGCTCTTGGCTATGGTTATGCACCAAACGATAAATTGTTCTTAAACGCTTCCGTAGGTATTGCGAAGGAAGAGCAAATGTATGGTATGGGTGCTACATGGCGTGTAGGTGCTGGTGAAAGCCTCGTTAAGAAAAATAACCAAGCAATGGAAGAACTTAAAGAGGAAAACCAAGAACTTCAAAATCGTGTAGATAAATTAGAAGCTCTTGTACAACAGCTTTTAGAGCAAAAATCTAAATAAGATACATAGTTTTATCAGTAAAAATCTATAAATATGTAAATGTTATAGGTACGTAAAAGGTATAAGCTATGATTAAAAACACCCTATGCCACTATTGGCATAGGGTGTTTTACATAAGAAAAGGACTAGAACATTTTGTTCTAGTCCTTTGGCTATATGTACTTATTTAGCATATGTACGTTTTTGTTATATGTACTAGTATTAAACTAGCTTTTACAATTATTTTTTCAAGCTTGGTTTTACAAGTGCCAAGATGAAGCAAGCCACAACGGAACCGATTGCGATGGATGCAAGGTATAGGAGTGGGTTGCCGATTGTAGGTACTACGAAGATACCGCCGTGAGGAGCGCGTAATGTACATTCGAAGAACATGGACAACGCACCAGCTGTACCAGCACCGATGATGCAAGCTGGCAATACGCGAACTGGATCAGCCGCTG
>ERZ773045.1458-NODE-1458-length-10494-cov-9.061883_pt1 | contig 10494 bp, 10 predicted proteins | sample MGYA00580635_ERZ773045 | MGnify/ENA primary metagenome ERZ773045 (study PRJEB29015, sample SAMEA2738115) | human oral metagenome | biome: human oral; feature: human-associated habitat; material: saliva | place: China | collected 2261 ...
GGAAGTTCCTCATAGATGAGGGATTTATCATGCACCAATTCTCCATCTATAGCAAACTCTTGCTCAATAACTCTGCTAATAATGCCATGATTGAACGCCTTAAGACGCACAATCCTAAAAAAGGAAACATTACTCTCTTAACCGTTACTGAAAAGCAGTTTTCTCGCATGATTTACTTAAATGGCGAGCGAAATACTAGCATAGCAAACTCAGATGCTCGTTTGGTTTTTCTGGGAGAGGAGCCTAAAGATGAAGATTAATTTCCCATTATTGGATGAACCTTTAGTTATTGAAAATGCAACTTTTTTAGTATTGGAAGATCAAATCACTTTTTCAACTATCGTCAAGCAGTTCTACCAATATACCGATGATGGGGACTTGAAGTTGTTTGATAGAAATCTAAAAACTCTGAAAGAGGCTGAATTGCTAGTGATAACGGATGTCTTGGGATACAATCTCAACTCACCTTCCATGCTAAAGCTAATACATGCTGATTTAGAAAATCAGCTCAATGACAAGCCCGAAGTTAAGTCCATGATTGAAAAGTTGGTTGCTACGATTACAGAATTATTGGCATTTGAATGCTTAGAAAATGAACTAGACTTAGAGTATGATGAAATTACTATTTTAGAATTAATTAATGCACTAGGAGTCAAAGTTGAAACTCTGAGTGATACACCTTTCGAAAAGATGCTAGAAATTGTCCAGGTCTTCAAATATCTTTCCAAAAAGAAACTCCTTGTTTTCATCAATGCTACTGCCTATCTATCAGAGGATGAGTTAGTAAATCTGATAGAGTATATCAAACTAAATCAACTAAGAGTTTTATTTGTCGAGCCTCGAAAAGTCTTTGAGTTTCCGCAGTATGTACTAGATCAAGACTATTTCTTGAACCCTGAAAATATGGTATAATAAGAGTAACAATTGGAACTTGACGAGCTGAAGTCTGGCTGAGACGAATGGTGCGATTACGAAATTTCGTGAGAAAAATTTTTCTACGAGGTTTTAGAGCTGTGTTGTTTCGAATGGTTCCAAAACTATCACCATCGAAATCGGCACCAGATAATTGTTTTAGAGCTGTGTTGTTTCGAATGGTTCCAAAACGATTGGACACTTGATGGTGCAAAGAAGACAGTTTTAGAGCTGTGTTGTTTCGAATGGTTCCAAAACCAACTACTGTTTTAATAGCATTCCAAACTTGTTTTAGAGCTGTGTTGTTTCGAATGGTTCCAAAACGTGGTTTTGGAGAAAACACAGTCACAGTCGGTTTTAGAGCTGTGTTGTTTCGAATGGTTCCAAAACCACGATATGCTGATTGTCAGTAAGTCTAAAGTTTTAGAGCTGTGTTGTTTCGAATGGTTCCAAAACGTGGAAACCGAACCCCTAACCAACCCGACAGTTTTAGAGCTGTGTTGTTTCGAATGGTTCCAAAACATGTTTGTTGTTCGTGATCTAACAGTTGAAGTTTTAGAGCTGTGTTGTTTCGAATGGTTCCAAAACAAAATTGAATGTCAGCAAGGCAGATTTAGTGTTTTAGAGCTGTGTTGTTTCGAATGGTTCCAAAACATTTAAAGTTCTCCAACCTGTGTCACCTGTGTTTTAGAGCTGTGTTGTTTCGAATGGTTCCAAAACCAGCGTGAAGCCATGGCACGGGAGCAAGAAGTTTTAGAGCTGTGTTGTTTCGAATGGTTCCAAAACGAATTTAGCTAGAAGGTCTTACACCAGAGAGTTTTAGAGCTGTGTTGTTTCGAATGGTTCCAAAACAGATGGTGTCTTTGTTATAAAAAGTATATGGTTTTAGAGCTGTGTTGTTTCAAATAGTTCCAAAATACATCTAAAACTAAATATAGAACAAACCCCTAACACTTCTCCATGCTAGGGGTTCTTTTAGTTCCTTAAATATCGTATATACTCTACTAATACGTAGATGAGGATTGTTAAACAAATGATAATCTCTAACCAAACGACGAGGTTGAGGACCGGAAACTGCAGAATGCCTTGGGACATTTTCAATGAAGTTGCTGTGATGATAGTTGGAAAGGTTAGGGCTGAGAAGGCTGGTTGGAAACCTTGTTTTAAAATCCTTGGCAAGCGACTAAGGACAAAGAAAAAGAAGGTCTGTGATGCAAGGATCATAACTAGTAAAATCCAACTAGGAAGACTGTGTCCTCCTACTCTCACTAATGCTGCCAAAAGGAGAGAAAATGGAGCACAATAGATTCCTTCTTGCCCCAGCAAAGCGAGCGGTAATGGATTTTTCCTCAAATCTTGATAAATTAGAGGGTAAAGGATAAGGGTTAAGATAAAACCAAAAATCCAAGCTCCATAGGCAATCCCAACAATGCCCACCACGGGGTGGGTCAAACTTGCTACTGCTATTCCTACATAAAGAACCGTCCAAGTTGGTGTTGCACTGGTCCTTTGTTTAACCAAGACATAGTTCTTTGTAAAGTATAAGATGAGGTAAACATCTAGAAGAAAAGCAAACCACCAGAGAATCTGTGCAACAATGCTCATGTTCGAGGGCAAGATTCGTAATAAATACGTTGATAAAATCATCCCTGCCATGGGAAAGGTTGCCATTCCTGACAAAACAGGGGCTTTCTTTAATTCTTGCTTACTTTCATGCCAGTTATTGAGGTGGCTCAACAAAAAATAAAACCATAAAATCAAGCCTGACAAACTAAAGATGTGTGATAAAAGCGGAAAAATATCCAAGATGAGATTTCCTGCTCCAGCCAATCCCAATAAGCAACCTGAAAAGGCTAAGGGGAGTTTTTTCATACCAACCTCCGAAAATGACGTTACTATCAGTATAGCATAAATAAAGCTCACCTAGACAAGCCTTCATCAATTTTTTTGCTATAAAACGATTGTCCCCTTTTAAAATACTCACTAAGAATAATGATTAAAATATATTCATCAAAAAAGTACCTATCACTTGATAGGTACTCTTTTGACATTTCATTCTATAGCTTGGTTAGCCTTTAAAGGTAACGATAGTCGCTCCAGAACCACCTGCATTTTGTGGCGCATAGCCAAAGCTCTTGACTTGCTTGTTTCTTTGGAGATATTTGGTTACTCCTTCACGGATGACTCCTGTACCGATACCATGGATGATGTCTACTTGAGCCATGTTGTTGAGTAGGGCTTGGTCGATAAAGACATCCAAGGCTTCCATAGCTTCCTCATAACGCTTGCCTCTGAGGTCCAGTCGAGCCTGTGGTGCTTTACCAGCAGCACGCTTGACCACGTTAACTTGTTTTTTCTTGACTGGCGCTTCTTGTTGAGCTTGTACTAAGTCAAACTCTTTTTCTTCAAGGGTCATCTTAATCAAGCCAACTTGAGCTTCCCAACGACCATCCTTGAGTTGATTGGTCAAGGTACCTCGTTGACCATAGCTTAAAACGATGATATCATCCCCAACTTTTGGAGCTCGTTTTTTCTTAGCCTTTTGAAGAACCTTATTTTTAGAAAGATCAACTTTTTCAGGTGCTAACTTCTTGAGTTTGGCCTTGGCTTCGATAATCTCATGTGGTTTTAGTTGAGATTTGCTGTGAAGATTTTTTAGAATATCATCACTTTCTGCCAGAGCTAAGTCAACAATCTCCGCAGCTTGCTCACGCGCCTTATTGAGTTCTGTTTCCTTCTCACGATTAAGCTCATTGTAAAGTTTTTTAAGAGCACGGTTCATCTTGAGGTTTTCTTGCTCGACCTGGCGAATATTTTCAAGACGTTTACGGCTTTCAAGCGTCTGCTCTTCCAATTGCTCAATAATTCGATTGACATCATTGTCTTGGTTAATCTGCTTGCTGGCATCGCCTACAATGACATCTGACAAACCGAGACGTTTAGCAATCTCAAAGGCGTTGCTTCGACCAGGTACTCCCTGCATAAAACGATAGGTTGGGCGCAAGCTAGCTGTATCAAACTCCATGCTGGCATTCTGAACATAGGCAGTTTCAATTCCGTAGGCCTTGAGTTCAGGATAGTGAGTGGTTGCCATAGTCTTGACCTGACGCAAACGCAAGTCTTCTAGGATAGACATGGCAAGGGCTGCACCTTCTTGGGGATCTGTTCCTGCTCCAAGCTCATCAAGTAGCAAAAGCGAGTTTTGATTGACCTTCCCAAGAATATCTACAATATTTGTCATGTGACTAGAGAAGGTTGAAAGACTTTGTTCGATGGATTGTTCGTCTCCGATATCCGCAAAGACCTCCTCAAAAATTCCCACACGACTTCCCTTATCGGCCAAAATCGGCAAACCTGACTGAGCCATCAATTGCGTCAATCCTAAGGTTTTTAGCATGATAGTCTTACCACCCGTATTGGGACCAGTGATGACGATGGCTGTTAAATCCTTACCAAAGTGTACATCATTAGCAACAGCATGTTGCACCAAGGGATGACGAACATGAAGGAGTTGAATCTCCTGTCCTTCAGAGACTTGTGGCACTACTGCTCCTGTCTCTTGGATAAAGCGAACCTTAGCCCGAATCAAGTCCAAATGTCCAATAATCCAGGCATCATTTGCGATTTCAGCTGCATGTGGTCGTACACGCTCAGAAAGCTCTTGAAGGATACGCATCATCTCATAGCGTTCGTCTGCACGAAGACTAGCAATTTCCTCACTCAGCTTTACTACTTCACGCGGTTCGATATAGACAGTGTTCCCGCTGGCAGAAATATCATGAACCACACCGGCAATCTTATTACGATAGGTATTTTTGACAGGAAGAACCTGGCGACCATTTCTACTAGCGATAATGCCTTCTGTCAACATCTGTGCCTTTTGTTTGAGAAGTTCTTGCAAGACGTCACGAACTTGGCTCTCGCTATCATGGATTTTCCGGCGAATCCGTGCCAATTCTTCACTTGCAAAATTCTCAATAAAGCCAGCTTCATTTATAGCTTGGAGATTGCCCTGCAAATGCGGGAAATCATGAAGTTTTTCAAACCAGTTTGCTAGATGCTCTAAGCGTACATTTTCAAGATTTTCATAAAAACTTTTTAATTCACGACTTGCTAAGAGTACACGTTTGAGAAGGAGAAATTCCTCAATGTTGAGATCAGCACCCATCTCCAAACGCTTGCAAGTTGAGGCAATTGTTTTTGTAGTCAGAATACTAAAGTGGGGATGCTCAACAAAGAGCTCTTGCATTTCTTCCATCTCAGCAAAAGCCTGTCTAATTTTATCACCCTTATCTGTTGGGACTAGCTCTTTTAACTGCTCTAATCCCTGCTCTGTCAAAAGATGGGGCTCAAATAAAGCTTTGACCTTGTTAAATTCTAGTGTTTCTAGTATTTTTGTATTCATGTTCTTTCCTTAATAGACGAGCAAATAGAATGTTCTGTAAGAGTTGGATTTCCTCTTTAAAAAGACTATTAAACTCATGGAATTGTAAACAAAAGGCTAGGAATAATTCCCGCCCTTTTTATCCGATTAATTTGGTTACCCAGATTTGTTTAATAAAGTTAGTAGTAATTGGGATACTTTGAATCATATGTTTAGCTACTATACTTTTTTCAAGTGAATTTTGAACGACTTCCAAAGGAACTGTTGCAAGAATGGTCAATATCATCTGGAGAACAAACAAGGTCACTCCAACCGATAGAACTCCTGCACCAATACGGAAGTATTTACCATCTATTTTATCTGTTGGTATTAAATTTACAAAGAGACCAAGCAAACGACCGATACTGTAAAAAACTGTAAAAGCTAGCAAATAGCCGATACCTGCATAAAAGACTTTGTCCAATTGAAAGAGCTGATTCGATGGAAAGAAGAAAGTACCAATTCCTTCCTTAGGATTTGCATAGGGAATTAACAAGTGAAATTTTTCCCCTAGAGACTGGTAAAAATTGCCAGCAAAATAAGCTGAGACAATTGTTGCCACAAGATAATAAACTTGTAGGACCAAGCCTCTGCGATAGCCGATATAAAAACTCCAAGCAAGAATTAATAAGAGAAGAAACGAAATCATAAGGGATCCTCAATCTTACTTTGTTCTTGTTTAGCCGCAACAACTTGATATCTAAGTGCTTCTAATTGCTGCTCCTTATCATCAAATTCAATCTCACGACTCAACTGTGTTGATAAACAATTGATTGCTAATAAAATAGCTAAAGTCTCATCATCAGCTCCAGGCATTTGCTCTTTAATTGCTTCATATTTTTCTGTAGCAACCTTTGCTATTTCCTCCATAAAGAGGTTATCATGCTCAGTAGTTAAAGTTAAAGTCTTTTTCCCAAATGTAAATTTATATCGATTTAAATTTGCCATAAAATTCACCTCACGATATTATACCAAATTTCACTAAGTTTGTCAGTTTTTACCAATTCTCCTGCTTTTATGGTACAATAGAGACTATGGCAAGTATAACACTAATACCAAGTGAAGAGGAAATCCAGAATTTTGTATTACACTATCAAAGTTCTCTAACTCCTAGTAAAAATCCTTATATACGTTACTTTTTTAAGCTTCCTCAGGTAAGCATTTCTATTTATACTTCTGGAAAGGTTCTCTTTCAGGGAGAATCTGCTGAAAATTATGCCAGCTTTTTTGGTTATCAAACCAATCAAGAAATTAGTGGCCAAGATTTCCCTTTAATTGGAACAGATGAGGTTGGAAATGGTTCCTACTTTGGGGGACTAGCTGTAGTGGCATCCTTTGTAAAGCCAGATCAGCATGACTTCTTAAGAAAACTAGGTGTAGGAGATTCTAAGACTTTGACAGATCAAAAGATTCGTCAGATTGCTCCACTTCTTAAGGAAAAAATTCAACATCAAGCACTACTGCTTTCTCCGAGTAAATATAATGAAGTCATTGGTGAGCGCTACAATGCAGTTTCCGTCAAAGTAGCTCTGCATAATCAGGCCATTTTTCTCCTTCTTCAAAAGGGTGTTGAGCCTGAGAAAATTGTTATCGACGCCTTTACCAGCTCACAGAACTATGATAAATACCTGAAAAATGAGGCTAATCACTTCTCAAACCCAGTAACCTTGGAGGAGAAAGCTGAGGGGAAATACTTGGCTGTAGCCGTTAGTTCTATCATTGCGCGTGATCTCTTCCTAGAGAATCTTGAAAACCTTGGACGAGAGTTAGGTTATCAACTTCCAAGTGGTGCTGGAGCTGCTTCTGATAAGGTGGCTAGTCAAATTTTACAATCCTATGGTATAGAGGGTCTAAACTTTTGTGCCAAACTTCATTTTAAAAATACTGAAAAAGCTAAAAAACTGCTGGAAAGGTAAAAGTATGAATTATTTTAAAATATTTTTAAAAGAGTGGGGAGGATTTTTCCTCATTCTCGCACTTATTGGTCTTAGTCGAGTCTTTCTTTGGAGTAATGTTCGAGTTGAAGGACACTCAATGGACCCAACTCTAGCTGACAACGAGATTCTCTTTGTTGTTAAGCATCTTCCAATCGATCGCTATGATATTGTGGTTGCCCACGAAGATGCTGAAAATAAGGATATTGTCAAACGTGTTATCGGTTTACCAGGAGACAAGATTCGCTATGAAAATGATAAGCTCTACATCAATGACCAAGAAACAGACGAGCCTTATCTAGCAGAATACCTCAAACGCTTTAAAGAGGACAAGCTTCAATCGACCTATACAGGTAGCAATTGGGATGGTAAAAAAGGAGAGTATTTTAGAAGTATTGCTGAAAAATCTCATGCCTTTACTCTAGATGCTAATTTTAACACTAGTTTTACCTTTACTATTCCCGAAGGGGAATATCTTCTCCTAGGAGATAACCGCCTCGTATCCAATGACAGTCGTCATGTTGGAACCTTTAAAGCAAAAGACATTGTTGGAGAAGCTAAATTCCGTTTCTGGCCAATAGACCGTATCGGAACATTCTAAAAACACTAAGAGGCCGAGACATACCAATCTCAGCCTCTTCTTATTCTATTGAGGATTTCTATGGAAGTATATTTTACAGGCACCATTGAGCGCATTATCTTTGAAAATATTAGCAATTTTTATCGCATCCTACTCTTGGAGATTGAAGACACCAATGCAGAAGACTTTGATGATTTTGAAATTATCGTAACTGGCACCATGGCTGATGTTATTGAGGGTGAGGAATACACTTTTTGGGGACAAATTGTCCAACACTCAAAATATGGTGAACAGTTACAAATCACTCGCTACGAGAGAGCAAAGCCGACTAGTAAGGGTTTGGTTAAATATTTTTCAAGCAACCATTTCAAAGGTATCGGTCTTAAAACTGCCCAGAAAATTATAGATATCTATGGCGAAAACACTATCGACAAAATTTTAGAGCATCCTGAAAAACTCCAGTCCATTTCTGGACTATCGGCTAAAAGTCGTGAAGCCTTTATTTCTACACTCCGTCTCAACTACGGTACAGAAATGATCTTGGCTAAATTGGCTAATTACGGTATCCCTAATAAATTAGCTATTCAAATTCTAGATGAATATAAGGAAGAGACCTTAGATGTCGTTGAAAATTATCCCTATCAACTAGTGGAGGATATCAAAGGATTGGGCTTTACCATTGCCGACCAACTAGCAGAAGAACTTGGTATTGAAAGCCAATCGCCTGAACGTTTTCGAGCTGGAATCATTCACAGCCTTTTGAATTCCTGTATGGAAAGTGGCGATACCTATGTTGAAGCAAGGGACTTACTAGAACAAACCATAAACCTTCTAGAATCCTCTCGACCAGTTGAACTAGATCCCAATCAAGTTGCCCTCGAATTGTCTCATCTAATCGAAGAGGACAAGGTTCAGCAGATAGACACAAAAATTTTTGATAACAGTCTCTTTTTTGCAGAAGAAGGTATTCACAAGCATCTAATGAGAATCCTTGAAAGAAAAGAGGACAAAGACGAGAAGAAAGAGAGTATTCAAAAATATATTTCAACTGTCGAAAAAGAACTTAGTATTCAATATGATACTATTCAAAAACAGGCCATCTGTGATGCAATCCAAAACAAGGTCTTTATCCTGACTGGCGGACCTGGTACTGGGAAAACCACTGTTATCAATGGGATTATTGGTGTTTATGCTCTATTAGAGGGGCTAGATCTTAGAAAGAAAAGTAGTCTACCGATTCTCCTTGCTGCTCCAACTGGTCGTGCAGCACGCCGCATGAATGAACTAACAGGCTTGCCAAGTGCAACCATTCACCGCCACTTGGGAATGACTGGAGATGATGACACTAGCCATTTGGAGGATTATCTAGATGCTGACTTTATCATCATAGACGAGTTCTCTATGGTAGATACTTGGCTAGCCAATCAACTCTTCTCCAATATCTCCTCTACTAGTAAAATTCTCATCGTTGGAGATAGTGATCAGTTGCCATCGGTTAGCCCAGGTCAAGTTCTGGCTGACTTACTCCAGATTCCAAGTATTCCGCAAACACGCTTGGAAAGAATCTACCGCCAGAGCGAAGAATCAACCATTGTCACACTTGCGAGTCAGATTCGTCAGGGAATTTTACCTGCAGATTTCACTCAGAAAAAGGCAGACCGTTCCTACTTTGAAATTGCTAGTAACCAGATCCCAGCGACCATTGAAAAAATCCTAGACGCTGCCATCAGAAGTGGCATCCCTGCACGAGATATCCAAGTTCTAGCTCCTATGTATCGTGGAGCAGCAGGAATCGATGCCATCAATCAACTCATGCAAGAACTACTCAATCCTCTTCAAAAGGGACAGATTAGTTTTGAAGCAAGTCAGTTTCAGTATCGTAGAGGAGATAAGGTCATTCATTTGGTTAACGATGCAGAAGTCAACGTTTTTAACGGAGACCTAGGCTACATCACGGACCTCATTCCTGGAAAATACACTGAATCTAAACAAGATGAAATGATGATTGATTTTGATGGGAACGAAGTCGTCTATCCACGCAACGAATGGTACAAGATTCGTCTTGCCTATGCCATGAGTATCCATAAATCTCAAGGGAGTGAATTCCCAGTTGTGTTTCTTCCAATTACCAGTGCTAGCAAGCGCATGCTGGAGCGTAACCTCATCTACACTGCTATTACTCGGGCTAAAAGCAAGCTCATTCTACTCGGTGAACTTCAAGCCTTTGATTATGCGACTAAACATATTGGAACAGCACGAAAAACCTATCTGATTGAACGTTTCAGCGACTTAAGCGAAACCTCTGAAGAAGTTAATGAGCCTATTCTCGAACCCACAAATCAGATTAGCCCTCATCAATCTTACAGACTAACTGAAGAAAACTGGACTAGTATCCCAGCTATGATTGGGGTTAGCCAAGAAGACCTTGAGGAATTTTTCGGAAAATAAAGCACAAAAAACCCACCGAATTCGGTGGGTTTTGTATTTTTCAAATTATTTTACTGTTGCAGTGCTTGTAATCAATTCAACAGCTTTTTTGATTGTGATATCGTGCTTCAACATGTCAGCTGAAAGCAAGCTTTGTACTTGAGCAACTTCCATGTTGTAATCTGCAGCCAATTGCTCGATTTCTTTTTGGATTTCTT
>ERZ773045.1461-NODE-1461-length-10491-cov-4.505654_pt1 | contig 10491 bp, 9 predicted proteins | sample MGYA00580635_ERZ773045 | MGnify/ENA primary metagenome ERZ773045 (study PRJEB29015, sample SAMEA2738115) | human oral metagenome | biome: human oral; feature: human-associated habitat; material: saliva | place: China | collected 2261 ...
CGCGCGGCAACTTAGCTGCCGGCGGTCGCGGCGTGGCGCAGGAATTGAGCGAGCGCGACCGTGAAATTGCAGAAACCCTGGCGCCTGAATTGAAACACCGAGGTATTTTGCTGGCAGGTTTGGATGTCATCGGCAGCAACCTGACCGAAGTCAACGTTACCAGCCCGACCGGTTTCCAAGAAATCATGAAACAAAAAAACTTCGACGTCGCCGCGATGTTTGCCGACGCTGTCGAGGCTTGGTCTAAACAATAATCCCAAAAGGTCGTCTGAAACCCGAATCTGTTTTAGCAAAATCTGCTTCGCTCATTTTAGCGAAATTCGCTTTGCTCATTTTGGCGAAACTCGCTGCACTCGTTTTCAGACGACTTCCTTTTATTTATATAAGCATTTACACAAACATTATTGATGAAACCATCTTCTTACGCTGCCGATAAAAAAGGCAAAAGCGGCATCAAACGCATCATCAACGCATTCGGCTATTCCAAAGACGGGCTTGCCGCCGCCTACCGCTATGAAAGCGCGTTCCGCCAAGTATTGTGGCTGAACCTGATTTTGATTGTCTTGACCTTCATCCTCAATTTCGATTCCGCGACCAAAATGCTGCTGATTATCGCGTCGTTTGTTTCGCTGATTACCGAATTGTTCAACACCGCCGTCGAAGCTGCAGTCGATCACACGTCCACAGAAAAACACGAGTTGGCAAAACGCGCCAAAGATGCCGGATCTGCCGCGCAATTGCTCGCTTTGACGATGTTGGGCATCGTGTGGGCGATTGCATTGTGGCGCGGGTATGTTTGAATTTACTTTAAGATGATTTATACTTACTAAGTATTAATTCTCATGAATTAATTTGAATCATTTTGTTTAATCTGAGTCAAAGCATTCAGACGACCTTTGCCTGTAAGATAAAAAGCAGTATTATCAACATGCAATGTCGCGCGGAAGGATTTTCGCCGCAACAAACCCACTCATTTCATCATAAAGGAGCAATACATGAAAAAATTATTGGTAACCCTGATTGCAGCAGGTTTGGTATCCACCGCTTCCGCAGCCGGTGTTAAAGTTGAAGACGGCTGGGCGCGTGCTACCGTCGAAGGCATGAAAATGGGCGGCGCATTCATGAAAATTCACAACGATGAAGCCAAAAAAGACTTCTTGGTTGGCGGCAGCAGCCCGGTAGCCGAGCGTATCGAAGTACATACCCATGTCAACGACAACGGCGTAATGCGCATGCGCGAAGTTAAAGGCGGCATCCCGCTGGAAGCAAAAGGCGTAACCGAGCTGAAACCAGGCAGCTACCACGTTATGTTCATGGGTCTGAAAAAAACGCTGAAAGAAGGCGAAAAAGTACCTGTTACCCTGAAATTCAAAAACGCCAAACCTCAAACCGTACAACTGGAAGTGAAAACCGCACCGCAATCCGGCATGGACCACGGTCACGGCCATGGTCAGGGTGGCGCGCATCAACACTAATCGTTCATAGTTTGAACTCAAAAGGTCGTCTGAATATTTTCAGACGACCTTTTTGTTATTTTGGTTGAGCAAATTCAATCATTTCTTGCGGTATGAAATTCATCCGAAAGCCATTTCTCTTTTAGGGCCTTCCTTATCCCTTCATCAAAATGTGCTAAAATCCGCCTTTAAAAACTGCTGTTTCCTACCCATATCCCTTTCATGGACATTACTCAACAACCTTCAAACATCATCGTCGGACTCTCCGGCGGTGTCGATTCCTCCGTAACCGCCGCCTTGCTCAAACAGCAGGGTTATCAAGTGCGCGGTGTGTTTATGCAAAACTGGGAGGACGACGACAATGACGAATATTGCAGCATCAAGCAAGACTCTTTCGATGCCATTGCCGTCGCCGACATCATCGGCATAGACATCGACATCGTCAATTTTGCCGCCCAATACAAAGACAACGTATTCGCCTATTTCCTCAAAGAATACAGCGCGGGGCGCACGCCGAATCCGGATGTGTTGTGCAACGCCGAAATCAAGTTCAAATGCTTTTTGGACTATGCCATAGAGCAGGGCGCGGATACCATCGCCACCGGACACTATGCGCGCAAAGAAGTCCGCAACGGTGTGCATTACCTACTCAAAGGTTTGGATCAAAACAAAGACCAAAGCTATTTCCTCTACCGCCTCAAGCCTTTCCAACTCGAGCGAGCGATTTTTCCGTTGGGCGATTTGGAAAAACCTGAAGTCCGCCGCCTTGCCGCCGAATTCAATTTGCCGACTGCCGCCAAAAAAGACAGTACCGGCATCTGCTTCATCGGCGAACGTCCGTTTCGCGAGTTCTTGCAAAAATACCTGCCGACCAACAACGGTAAAATGGTCACGCCCGAAGGGAAAACCGTCGGTGAACACGTCGGGCTGATGTTCTACACGCTCGGGCAGCGCAAAGGATTGGGCATCGGCGGCGCGGGCGAACCGTGGTTTGTCGCCGCTAAAGATTTGACGAAAAACGAACTCATCGTCGTACAAGGTCATGACCATCCGCTGCTCTATACCCGCAGCCTCGTTATGAACGATTTGAGTTTCACGCTGCCCGAACGCCCGAAAGAAGGACGCTACACCTGTAAAACCCGCTACCGCATGGCGGACGCGCCTTGCGAATTGCGTTATCTGGATGATGAAACGGTCGAGCTGGTGTTCGACGAACCGCAATGGGCAGTAACGCCCGGTCAATCCGCCGTGCTGTACGACGGCGACGTCTGCTTGGGCGGCGGCATTATCATGTCCACAGATAAGCCCGTCATTATTACTGCTTGAATAAAAAAGATAAAAGGTCGTCTGAAAACTATTGCGACGGGTTTGCTCCCGCCTTTTCAGACGACCTCAAGACAACCATAAAACCAACGAAACAAGATTATTTATATGGAAAAACTCTGGCTCAACAGCTACGAACAAGGCGTCAATGCCGAAATCGACATCACGCAATACAGCTCTATCAGCGACGTATTCCGTCAAAGCGTTGAAAAATTCGCGCACCAACCCGCGTTTCAAAACATGGGCAAAACGCTCACTTACGCCGAAGTCGGCAAGCTGGCGCAAGACTTTGCCTCCTATCTGCAAAACGTCCTGAAGCTGCCGCGCGGCGAGCGCGTGGCGATTATGCTGCCCAACCTGCTGCAATACCCGATTGCGCTTTTCGGCATCCTGCAGGCGGGGCTGGTGGCGGTGAACACCAATCCGCTCTACACCCCGCGCGAGCTGGAGCATCAGTTGAAAGACAGCGGCGCGACCACCATCATCGTTTTGGAAAATTTTGCCAACACGCTGGAGCTGGTGCTACCGCGCACGCAAATCAAACACGTCATCGTCGCTTCTGTCGGAGAAATGTTCGGCTTCTTCAAAGGCACGCTGATGAATTTCGTGCTGCGCAAAATCAAAAAAATGGTGCCCGAATACCGCATTTCCGGCGCTATCCCTTTTCAGACGACCCTGAAAGAAGGTGCGGCACATACCTTCCGCCCCGTTACACTGACCCGCGAAGATACCGCGCTGTTGCAATACACGGGCGGCACGACCGGCGTCGCCAAAGGCGCCATCCTCAGCCACGGCAACATCTGCGCCAATATGCTTCAGGCGAAAGAATGGATTAAAAACCAACTGCGCGAAGGCAAAGAAACCGTCATCGCCGCGCTGCCGCTTTACCACATCTTTGCCCTGACGGTGAACCTGATGATTTTCACCAATGCCGGTTCCAAAATCATCCTGATTACCAACCCGCGCGACATGAAAGGCTTTATCGGCGAACTCAAAAAAGAGCGCATCAGCGTCTTCATCGGCGTGAACACTTTGTTTAACGGCATGGTCAACCAACCCGATTTCGCTACCGTCGATTTCTCCAACCTTCGCCTGACTTTGGGCGGAGGCATGGCGACTCAAAAAGCCGTCGCCGAAAAATGGAAAAAAATTACCGGTACGCCCATCGTCGAAGCTTACGGTCTGACCGAAGCCAGTCCCGGCGTGTGCTGCAACCCGCTCAATATCGAAGCGTACAGCGGCGGCATCGGATTGCCCGTTCCCTCCACCGAAGTCGAATTGCGCGATGCGGACGGTAAAGAAGTTGGCGTCGGACAGCCGGGCGAACTTTGGGTGCGCGGCCCGCAAGTGATGAAAGGCTATTGGAACCGCCCCGAAGAAACCGCCAAAACCATAGACGCGCGCGGCTTTTTGGAAACCGGCGACATCGCCGTCATGGACGAAAAAGGCTGGCTGAAACTGGTTGACCGCAAAAAAGACCTTATCGTCGTTTCCGGTTTCAATGTTTATCCGAACGAAATCGAAGAAGTCGTTTCACACAACGATAAAGTCATGGAAGTCGCCTGTATCGGCGTGCCCAACGAAAAAACAGGCGAAGCCCTCAAAGTCTTCGTCGTCAAAAAAGATCCGAGCCTGACCAAAGAAGAACTCATCGAATTCTGCCGTACCGAGCTGACCGCTTATAAAGTGCCGAAAGACATCGAGTTCCGTGACGAATTGCCCAAGTCCAATGTCGGCAAAATCCTGCGCCGCGAGCTTCGCGAACAAGCGCAAAACAAATAACACCGAAAGGTCGTCTGAAAAGCATCCCGCACCTTTCAGACGACCTTTAATCATCATGGAAACAAGATATGACCCATACCGTCCATCTTCAATTTGAAGACATCGACAACACCGTCCTCCAACGCCTCTGCGGCGCGCTCGACGGCAACCTCGAAGCCTTGGGCAAAGCCCTCGATATCCAAATCAGCCGCCGCTTCGAACACTTCACCTTCATGGGCGAACTCGCCCACGCCGGCCGCCGCGCCTTGCTCGCGCTCGCCGAAGCCGCCGAACAAGGTGATCTGGACGACAACGCCATCCGCCTCGCCGCCGTCGAAGCCAAAACCGCTGACAACAAACACGAAGAAAAGCATCACGACCAACAATATTATTTCCGCACCAAACGCGGCAGTATAGGTGGGCGCACCCCGCGCCAAAACGGCTACATCCGCGCGCTGTTAAACCACGACGTCGTCTTCGGGCTGGGGCCTGCCGGTACGGGTAAAACCTATCTCGCCGTCGCTGCCGCCGTCGATGCCATGGAAAAACACCAAATCGAGCGCATCGTCCTCGTCCGCCCCGCCGTCGAAGCAGGCGAAAAACTCGGCTTCCTGCCCGGCGATTTGGCGCAAAAAGTCGACCCCTACCTGCGCCCGCTCTACGACGCGCTCTACGATCTGATGGGCTTCGACCGCGTCACCAAACTGATGGAAAAAGGCCTGATCGAAATTGCCCCGCTCGCCTACATGCGCGGCCGCACGCTCAACGGCGCGTATGTGATTCTGGACGAAGCGCAAAATACCACGCCCGAACAAATGAAAATGTTCCTGACCCGCATCGGCTTCGGCGCAAAAGCCGTCATCACCGGCGACATCAGCCAAATCGACCTCCCGCGCAACATCAAATCCGGCTTGAAAGACGCCCGCGAAAAACTGCGCGACGTGGAAGGGCTGTATTTCCACACCTTTACCAGCGAAGACGTCGTCCGTCACCCGCTGGTACAGAAAATTGTGGAAGCGTATGAAGCGGCAGAAGAGCAAGCCGAAAGAAGCAGCGCCGCCGAACGGTAAACGATGAGGTTAAAAAAGATCGTCTGAAAACCTGAAATACGGGTTTTCAGACGACCTTTTGTTTGTGCGGTAAAGGTCTTGGATATTGACTGTCGTATGCACTTAGATTCGCCATAAAACTTGCGCATTCCTCAAAATTACAATATAAATAGAAACGATTATTATTTGGTTTATAGGAACGCTTCATGAAACAAAAGGCAGTCGTTTGCGCTTTAAGCGCATTGTTTTCCCAACATTATTTATATGCGGCGGATGTTCAGCCTGCCCAGCAAGTAGAGCTGGCGCCCGTGTTGGTTACCGCCGACCGCAACGCGCAAACGCTGGACAAAGCTGCGCCGAATGTGTCGGTTATCGGGCGCAAGACCTTAAACCAAGCGTCGGCGCAGAATTTGGACGACATCGTTTTGTACGAACCCGGCGTCAGCGTGCCGTCTGATAATAACCGTCGCGGTCATGCGGGCATCAATATCCGAGGCATAGACGACAACCGCATCCTGATGATGGTGGACGGCGTGCGCATTCCCGAATCCTACGAGGGCGGCGGTTCTAACGGCGCGATTTCGGGACGCGATATGGTCGAAAGCGACACGCTCAAGCAGGTCGATATTGTCAAAGGCCCTTATTCCGCGCTCTACGGCAGCGATGCGCTCGGCGGCGTGGTGAACATGGTCACGCTCTCGCCGAGCGATTTCGTCGATGCGGGCAAACGCGGGCATTTCGGTTTGAAATACGGCTACCGCAGCCGCGACCGCAGCCACGGTGTAACGGCGACAGCCGCCGGTTTCCATGAAAACGCCGAAGGCCTGCTGATGCTGACGCGCCGCCAAGGACATGAAACGGAAAACATGGGCGGCGACAAAAGCTACTCGACTTCGCGCACCGCCACCAACCCGCAGAAAAACAATGCCTACAATATTTTGGCAAAAGGCAGTATCGGCAACGAGCGCCGCCGTTTTGAAACCTTGTATGAACAGTATTACCACGCCAACGACACCGTGTTGGCAAACGGCTTAGGTTCGCAATAGCGCGGGACGGTAACGGTGGCGACTTCGGAAAGCAACGCCCGCGACCGCATCCGCCGCCAACGCATTGAAGCGGGCTACCGCTACACCGGCGAGGGTCGTCTGAAAGAAGCAAACCTGACCGCCTATCAGCAAAAACTGCGCACGGAAGACGATGCCGTCGATGTCAGCATTACCCGCATGGGTGCGCGCCAACTCGGCAACTCGACCCGCTATTCCGATTACGGCTTCGAACAAGTCATACGCGGTCTGACCGGACGCGGCGTGTGGGAATTTGACGGCGCGGTCAAACAAACCGTCGTTGCCGGAGCCGAATACAAACATACCGAAACCGCCCGTCCGCGCGACAGCCTGACCGTGGACAACCTGACCGGCGCCGTCAGCAAAACCTATGCGGGCAGCACCTATCCGAACAAAACCTTTCCCGACAGCAAACGTAAAACCCTCAGCCTGTACGCACAAGACAGCCTGACCTTCGGCAACGGCATCGTCCTGACCCCTGCCCTGCGTTACGAGAAAGACAAACTGAACACCGAAACCGACCAAGCCTATCTCAACGCCAACCCAGACGGCACGGCAACCCGCTTCAACGATTCCGCGCTCACGCCCAGCCTGCGCCTGAGCGTACCGATGGGCGAGCAGTTCACCGGTTTTGCCACTTATTCACAAGGCTTCCGCACGCCGCCGTTTGACAGCGCGACCATGGCGTTTGCCAACACGACCTACGGCTATGCCGTCATCCCGAATGCCAACCTCAAATCCGAACGCTCCAACAGCTTCGAATTGGGCATGAAGTTCAAAAACGAACGCGCCCGCGCGCAAGTTACCGCGTTCTACAACCGTTATCGAAACTTCATCGACCGCACCGAAGTCGGCACTGCCTCCATAGGCGGCCGCCCGATTATCCAGTACCAATATCAAAATCTGGATAGGGTCAAAACCTACGGCGCAGAAGCCTCCGCCGCCTACAAATTCCTGCCGGGCTGGCAAGTCTCCGGCAGCATCGCTTGGATGCGCGGCAAGCAGCAAGACGGCACGCCGCTGGATTCAACCTACCCGCTCAACGGCGTTTTGGGCTTGGACTACGCGCAAGAAAAATGGGGCGTCGATACTAAACTGCGCTGGTCGAAAAAACACAGCCGCGTCAGCAGCGACAGCGTTTTCCAAGCGCCCGGCTACGGCGTATGGGATGTCGGCGCGTGGTACAAGCCGTCTAAAAACGTCGAAATCGGCGCGAACATTTACAACATTGGCAACAAAAAATACTGGCAACACGCAGACGTCGCCGGCATGAGCCGCTCAAGCGTGATGGATTTGTACACCGAAACCGGACGCAATTTCGCCGCCCGCGTGCAGCTTAAGTTTTAATGTTCCCAAAGAGGTCGTCTGAAAACAGGTCATGGGTTAAATGCCTGACACCCAAGCCAAACAGCAAACCAAGTCTCTGATTTTTCAGACGACCTTAAGCCATCCCGCATATACCGAACTCAAAATTTATAATGGATTAAATTTAAACCAGTACGGCGTTGCCTCGCCTTAGCTCAAAGAGAACGATTCTCTAAGGTGCTGAAGCACCAAGTGAATCGGTTCCGTACTATTTGTACTGTCTGCGGCTTCGTCGCCTTGTCCTGATTTTTGTTAATCTACTATATTGCGGCTGACGTAGATTGGCTGTCCTTTTTGGCTGACAGTGGAATCCCGCACACTTCAAATTAAAGAAGCGTACCGTATGCAACCTATTTCAGACGACCTTTTGCCTGTCCATCTCTCGTTTCAGCCCTTCCCTTTCGCCGCCAACATATCCAGCATTCCCGCAAGATGACTTCTGCCCTCTTCCTTGCTCACAATCGGCTCGCCGCCTTTGCGCCCTAAAATCTTGATATCTTCCTGCGGCATTTCGTCTATGAAGCGGCTGGGTTCGGGGAACTGCCATGTGCCTTGTTTTTTGCGTTTGACGCAGTGGGTCAGCGTAAGCTGGCGCTTGGCGCGGGTGATGCCGACGTACATCAGGCGGCGTTCTTCTTCGACGTTGTCTTCTTCGATGCTGTCGTTGTGCGGCAGGATGCCCTCTTCGCAGCCGACGAGGAAGACGTAGGGGTATTCCAAGCCTTTGGAGGCGTGCAGGGTCGAGAGTTTGACGGCATCGACTTCTTCTTCGCTTTTGCCTTCCAAAAGCGTCATTAGGGCGACGGTTTGGGCGAGTTCGATGATGTTTTTGCCGTCTTGCTCGCCTTTGCGCTCTAGCCAGCCGGTCAGGTCGCTGACGTTGCGCCATTTGATTTCGCCGGCTTTGCCCTCTTCGCTGGCAAGCAGGTGGTTTTCGTAGTCGATTTCTTTGAGCAGGCTGTTGATGAGTTCGCCCGCTTCGCTGGTTTCGGCTTTGGCGCGGTAGCTGCCGAACATATCCATAAAGGCTTGCAGGTGTTGGCGGTTGGTATTGTTCAGCAAAGCAAGAGCTTCTTCGTTTTGCGCGGCTTCATACAGGCTGCATTCGTGTTCGTGCGCGTAGGTGTTGAGCTTGCCCAGCGTTACATCGCCGATGCCGCGTTTGGGCGTGGTAACGGCGCGCAGGAAGGCGGGATCGTCGTTGGGGTTGGCAAGCAGGCGCAAATAGGACAAAACGTCTTTGATTTCGGCTTTGTCGAAAAAGCTTTGCCCGCCGGAGAGTTGGTAGGAAACGCGCGCGCTGCGCAAGGCTTCTTCAAAAATCCGCGCCTGATGGTTGCCGCGGTATAACACGGCGAAATCGGCGTATTGGGTTTTGTCGCCGCCGACCAGCTTCTGCTTGACGATTTGGCTGACAACCCAGTCGGCTTCGTGTTGCTCGTTTTGGCAGGCAACGACTTTGACGATTTCGCCTTCGCCGAACTGCGACCAAAGTTTTTTGGTAAAGAGTTTGGGGTTGTTTTCGATGACTTTGTTGGCGATTTTGAGAATCCGTGCGGTGGAGCGGTAGTTTTGCTCCAGTTTGATAACTTTCATCTGCGGATAGTCTTCCTGCATTTTGCGCAGGTTTTCCATGTTTGCGCCGCGCCATGCGTAGATGGACTGGTCGTCGTCGCCGACAGCGGTAAACATGCCTTCCGCACCGGTCAAGAGTTTCATCAGCGTAAATTGGCAGGTATTGGTGTCCTGACATTCGTCAACCAACAGATAACGCAGCCGCCGCTGCCATTTGTTGCGCACTTCGCTGTTTTGCTGCAACAGCACAGCGGGCAGGCGGATTAAATCGTCGAAGTCCACTGCCTGATAGCTTTGCAGGGTTTCCTGATAGCTCGCATACACGCGCGCGATTTGTTCTTCCCAAGCGTTGGAGGCCGTCTGAAGTACGTCTTCGGGCGTTTTCAAATCGTTTTTCCACAGGGAAATTTGGTGCTGCGCTTTGAATAAGGCTTCTTTTCCCGTACCGCCCAAAAGTTCGCCGATGATTTTCGCGCTGTCGGTGGAATCGAGGATGGAGAAGTTTTTTTTGTAACCGATATGGTTCGCCTCTTCGCGCAGAATCTTCATGCCCAAAGAGTGGAACGTGCAAATCGTCAGCCCGCGCGTTTGCGACTTGGGCAGCATTTTGGCGACGCGCTCCTGCATTTCCGTAGCGGCTTTGTTGGTGAAGGTAATCGCGGCGACGGTATGCGGCAGATAGCCGACATTGACAATCAAATGCTTGATTTTTTGCGTAATCACGCCGGTTTTACCGCTGCCGGCGCCGGCGAGTACGAGCAGAGGCCCGCCGAGATATTTGACGGCGGCTTGCTGTTGGGGGTTGAGTTTCATGGGGAAAGAGTAGGGGAGTGTGTGTGGGAGAATTATATATAGTGGATTAACTTTAAACCAGTACGGCGTTGCCTCGCCTTGCCGTAC
>ERZ773045.1467-NODE-1467-length-10470-cov-8.257897_pt1 | contig 10470 bp, 6 predicted proteins | sample MGYA00580635_ERZ773045 | MGnify/ENA primary metagenome ERZ773045 (study PRJEB29015, sample SAMEA2738115) | human oral metagenome | biome: human oral; feature: human-associated habitat; material: saliva | place: China | collected 2261 ...
GGATCAACGAAAAGAACGTGACTATGATCACGAAACACATGACTTTTACCGTGCTTTGCCTTGCTGGAGCTTATGCACAGTTTTTCATTGAAAGCGTAAGAAGGATTGAACATGCATATATCCCGTATATTGTAAGTCCGCTTGCGATACCTGTTTATCTTTTAATCGCAGCGTGTGGACTTCTTTTGATAAGACGCTTTGATGATTACCCTGAGCTTGCAAGACGTGAGATTAAGGAACTTGGAGCAGTTGAGGAAATCAAAGTTGGAACAAATGCCAAGGCTATGGTCCTCAAAGAGGAAGAGCTTGACATGCACGAAAGCAAAAGCGCGTCAAAGAAGAAAGGCTACGCATACCTTAATGCCATGTTCATGCAGAGACATAGAAAGATATTCTTTAAAAGAACGGTTAGGACTGCAATCGCAGCCTTCGTGGCGCCAATCGTTTTAGGAATAATTAGCAAGTATCTAGCAAATGGTCTAATGGCTGAAGTTATGGGGCCTATCGGAATATGGATATTTATTATCTATGCTATAGCTTTTAGAGAAAATTATACAAAAGCTCTATTTAATAACATAGATAAGTACCTGCTTTGCTACAAGTGGTACAGAAAGCCAGAAGCTATTTTGGGCAGCTATTTTATCAGACTCAAATCAAGCTTTTTGATGAATGGTTTAATGACGCTTCCGCTTATTGTGGGGCTTACAATCGGTGGAGTAATAGCATCGGTGAATGCTAAAACTATTTTGATGCTTGCGGTAATGCTACTGGTGCTCACGCTGTTTTACTCTGCGCACTACCTGACTATGTATTATTTACTTCAGCCGTACACTGACCAATCAAAGATAAAAAATCCAATATACTCGATATCGAGCACGCTTATCTATGTATTCAGCTTTGCAATGATGCAGATGAAAAGCGTTCCGCTTTGGCTATATATACTGATTTGTGTATTTGTGCTCGTTTACCTAACGGTGTCGATTTCTTTGATGAAAAGGATTGCACCAAGGACCTTTAAGCGCAAGGAGTAATTTACTTACTAGCCGATTTATGGTATAGTTATTTGTGTATTTCACAGAAATGGAGGTAGTGATGGTAAATATTCTTGTATGCGATGACGACAAGGAAATTGCGGGCGCACTAGAGATATATCTGCGTAACGAAGGCTACAATGTATTTAAGGCATACGATGGAATGGAAGCGCTGAATATCGTCAAGCAGAACCAGATTCACCTGATTTTGATGGATGTAATGATGCCAAATCTCGACGGAATCCAGGCGACTATGAAGATCCGAGAGGAGAACAATATTCCTATTATCATGCTATCGGCTAAGAGTGAGGACTACGATAAGATAATCGGACTTAATGTCGGTGCAGATGATTACATTACCAAGCCATTCAATCCGCTTGAGCTAATTGCCAGAGTCAAGTCACACCTGAGAAGGTTTACAAGGCTTGGCAGCATGGATGCTGAGAGCAAGGAAGGCATCTATACCAGTGGAGGGCTAGAGGTCGATGACAATGAGAAGAAAATCACAGTCGACGGTGAGCTGATTCCAGTGACTCCAACTGAGTTTGGAATTCTTAAGCTTCTTACTCAGAATGCGGGCAAGGTATTCTCCATAGAGCAAATCTATGAAAGCGTATGGAACGAGTCTGCATATAATCCTGAGAATACGGTGGCCGTGCATATCCGAAGAATACGTGAGAAGATAGAGATTAACCCTAAGAACCCTAAGTACCTCAAGGTGGTTTGGGGCATAGGATACAAGGTTGAGAAGCTGTAACATATATGTGAATGAGAGGGCGATTATATGAATTAATCGCTCTTTTTTACTGAGCAGTTTTAGATCAAAGGGGAATATGGCTTTAGGGTCTTGCTTATATTATTTACTTTGTATGAGGAAGTGTATATAATTAAATAAGACAAATTTGGAGGTATAAGATGCCTTAGGGCATTGCAGAGAATATGAAAGAATTTTACATTAACGAACTGAAGAGCAATATGGAAATCATCGACTTTTTTATGGTCAAGTCGATAGGAATCAAGGTTGGTTCTAATAACAAGCAGTACCTTGATCTGCACCTTGCTGATAACACTGGCGAGGTCAGTGCCAAGAAGTGGGATGTCTCAGAGGGTGAGCAGCCTGCACTATCTGCGATTAAAGAGGGAAACATTGTAAAGGTAAAGGCTCAGGTTACTGAATGGAATGGAATGAAGCAGCTTAGAGTTCTAAGAATACGCAAATCTACAGAGGCTGATGTACTTGAGCTATCAGATTTTATCAAGGCGGCACCAGAGCAACCTGAAGATATGTATAGATTCATAACTGACTGCGCTAATGAGATCAAGGACTACGATTTAAGAAGGCTGACAACTAAGCTTTTAGTTGATAACAAGGATAGACTTTGGTACTATCCTGCTGCATCGAGAAACCACCACGCAGAGTATGCAGGGCTCTTATGGCATATGAAGAGAATGATTATGTCTGGCAAGGCGCTTTGCAAGATTTATGATTTTCTCAATGAGGACCTTGTAGTTACAGGTGTAATTATCCACGATATGGAGAAGCTCAATGAGATTGATGCGAGCGAAAACGGAATCGCATCAGGATATTCGATGAAGGGTCAGCTGCTTGGACATATAGTTCAGGGCGTTACTATGATAGATGAACTGTGCAAGGAACTTGGTATTGATGAGGAGAAGGCTATTGTCCTTGAGCATATGATTTTGACTCATCACTATGAGCCTGAGTTCGGAAGCCCTAAGAAGCCGATGTTCCCAGAGGCGGAAATTCTTCATTATCTAGACGTGATGGATGCTAGAATGTTCGACATGGAAGAGGCGCTTGACGGCGTTGGTCCTGGTGGCTTCAGTGAAAGAGTTAGAGTGCTTGATAATAGAAGAATATATAGACCTTTGTTTACTAGCGAAGAAGAATAGTTTACAAATATAAGTTTGTATATACAATTACAAAATTAACGGTGATTTAATACATGCAGATGATTGAAGGCAATATTGCCGAGATTATTTTTAGAAATGAAGAAAACGGATATACTGTCGCTATCCTAGAGCTAGAGGATGAGTACTGCACTGTAGTTGGCAATCTGCCGAGCTGCAACAAGGGAAGCAGGTTCAAGCTTGTGGGTAGCGAAAAGGCTCATCCAGTTTACGGTGAGCAGTTTGCCTTTGATGAATTTGAGGAGGTATTGCCTCAGGGCGTAAGGGCTATATTTGATTTTTTGTCTTCTGGGGTAATCAAAGGTATCGGGCCTTCTACCGCTGCAGCGATAATCGATAAGTTCGGTGAAGATGCTCTTACAATAATGGAGGAAAATCCAGATAGGCTTGTAGAGGTTAATGGAATAGGTGAGAAGACTGCGGCTAAGATTACGGAGTCTTTTTCTGCACATAGGCAGTTTGCTGAGATATCTATGGCATTTCAGAAGTACGGGATTTCATCTGCGCAGGCACTTAAGCTGTTTAAGCAGTTTGGTGTTTATTCTGTCGACATTATCGAGGAGAATCCATACAGACTTATCGACGAGGTCAGGGGCTTTGGCTTTCGCAAGGCTGATCTAATTGCTGAGAAGATGGGTGTTAGCCGTGATAGCGATATAAGAATTAAGAGCGGAATCAAATACGCTCTTTCCTTTTTTGCAGGAGAAGGCAATACTTATATGCCTAGAATAGAGCTTTGCGACAGGGTTTGCGAGTTGCTAGATGTTCCTGAGGAACTTATTGAGGAAAGTCTAATAGAGATGGCCTTTGAAGGCGTGCTCAAGATAGATAGACTTGATACTCAGGAAGTTGTATATCTATACAGCTTTTTCAGCGCAGAGCAAAAGGTTTGTAGAAATCTGCTTAGACTCAGCGAAGGTAGATTAAAACCTCTTTCTACAAATATAGATAACCTTATCAGAGATAGTGAAGTCAGCAGTGGAATTGAGCTTTCAGATCAGCAGAAGAACGCAGTAATCAACTCTGTAAACCACGGTATTTCTGTGATAACTGGTGGACCTGGTACGGGTAAGACCACTATCATAAATGCGATTATTAGAATTTTTGAGGCGAGTGGCCTAAAGACTGCAATAGCTGCGCCAACTGGTAGAGCAGCAAAGCGTATAACTGAAACTAGTGGTCACTATGCTTCTACGATTCATAGACTCTTAGAATACTATTTTTCCGATGAAACTGGTGAGATGGTATTCGGTAAGTGCGATGATGATAGACTCGATTACGATGTTGTGATAGTCGATGAGTCTTCAATGATAGATTTACTTTTGATGAAGGCCCTTACAGATGCGCTTCAGACTGGAACAAGACTTATTTTGATTGGCGACTGCGACCAGCTACCTCCAGTGGGTGCTGGGGATATTCTTCGTGACCTTATTGAGAGTGAGTTTGTATTTACAACAAAGCTCAGCTCCATATTTAGGCAGGCTGAGGAGAGCCTCATAATTGTCAATGCTCATAGGATAAACTCGGGTGAATACCCTTATGTGAATGAGAAGGAAAAGGATTTTTTCTTTATGGAGCGAACCGATGAGCAGAGCATTGTAGCGTTAATTAGCGAACTTGCAACAACTAGGCTGTCTGCATATTACGATGGTATAGACCCTATCAAGGATATACAGATTTTGACGCCCGTACGAAAGGGTACTTTAGGAACTGCAAGTCTCAATACAGAGCTTCAGAGAATGTTAAATCCGCCAGATGTTATGAAGACCGAAAAGAAGCTTGGAGACAGGCTTTTTAGAGAAGGCGACAAGGTTATGCAGACCAGAAATAACTATCAGATTGGTTGGAAGAAAAGACGAGATTTCAGTGAGGGTCAGGGTGTTTTCAACGGGGACATTGGATACATACACAGCATAGATAATGATGCTGGACAGATGACAGTTATATTTGATGAAGATAGATTTGTTAGCTACGAGTTTGGACAGCTAGATGAGATAGAGCTTGCTTATGCTATGACGGTACATAAGAGTCAGGGCAGTGAGTTTTCTATAGTAGTTATGCCTGTGTCTTGGTTTCCACCGATGCTTGCAACACGTAACCTGCTTTACACTGCAGTAACTAGAGGTAAGAAGGTCGTCATTCTTTGCGGAATGCAAAGGCGCATGGAAGCTATGGTTGACAATAACCGTATAAAGCTTAGATTTTCAGGTCTTAAGCATAGACTTAGAGCTCTTATTGGAAGGAGTATAATTGGCTCAAACGAAGAAGCTTTGGGAAATGAGATTTAATGGGAGAAACTGAATATAGATATTTATCAAGGCAAAGGCCTAAGTTTGGACTTAGACATGCGCTAAAGACAGTAGTAGAGCTAGCCTTTCCACCAAGTCTCTACTGCGCGTGCTGTGGAAACATCATTGATTCTACGAGAACTTATTCTCTTTGCGATCACTGCATGGATCACTTTAGATGGGATAGGAGCGATGGGATAAGCAGTGAAGATATAAAGTTAATCAGATGCGTGAGCTATGGTATATATGAGAGAAGTCTTATCTTTGATTTAAAGTATAGGGGAAAGAAGCATGTTGCTAGAGTCATTGCAGAGATAATGGCAGATAAGCTTTTGTCACTGGAGCTTGAAGTCGACTATATTGTGCCAGTCCCGATGTTTAAGGAAAAAGAGAAAAATCGAGGATTTAATCAGACGAGACTCATTGCTGATTTTCTTTCAAAAGAGCTCGCTTGCAATGTATCTGACTGCCTTGTGCGCACAAGAGCAACAAGGCCTATGCGAGGGCTTAGCGAGGAGCAGCGTGCAGAAAATATCAAGGGAAGCATCGCTGTTGCTTCAGATTTTGATGGATTTGACAAGAAAGCAAGAGTAGCTGTACTCGACGACTTTTACACTACGGGAAGTACGGCAAGGGAATGCATTCGTGCTCTTAAGGTAACAGGTGCAGAAGAAATTATATTTATTGCTTTTGCAAGTCGATAAGCGGATAATAGATTAAAAGAAAGTCGCTCTAAGGGAATTTTAGAGCGATATTTTAGTTGAATCATCCAAGCAGAAATGTTATAATTTATCTGTTAATTCAAAACAATTTCAGGGGAATTGAGTGAAAATCTCAAACGGTCCCGCCACTGTAATGAGAAGCCTGCGTTCTCAGAGTCAGATTACCTGTATTGTTTATTTAAGTCTTATTCTACGAGCGATGGAAAGGATTTGTGCAGATTGCTATTATGATGCCGATTATTTTGCAACCTCGTAAGGTTGCTTTTTTTATGCGCTTGTAGATAGAAAATGGGAGGAAAAGGTGTTTACAGTAAGAAAAAGGAATTTTGCTAGGTTTGCAGTAGTATTTCTAACGCTTATGCTCGTTTTGACTGCAAGCATGACTAGGGACTTCGCATATGCTAATGGCGAAAAATATTCCGAGACAGAAATATCCGAGGCTAATAAGGCACTGGATGAATTCATGGCAGGTAGAAACAGCTACCTGATTACAAATGGGGGTACATGGAATCCTGAAAAGGAATACGGAAAAATGAAGAGTGACGACGGTCTAACCTACACCATAGGCTATAAGATGTCGGTCGGAAGTGAGGCGGATTTTACAAGTCTAAACTTCAACTTCAACAGGTTTGATAAGTATAGAGCGACGGTCTTCTTTGAGGGAAGTGCACTCGATGCAAAGACTGCTCCTAATGGAAGTCAGAACACGATTAAGATAAAAAGAAGACCTAAGACGCAGGATATCGTTGTAAATGCAAGGCTTGCTTTGTTTAGAAAGAGCTCTGTAAGCACCCATGTTCAGCAGGGAAAGGTGGATGCAATAGCAGAGAGAAATATCAAAATCATATTAAAAGCACCAAAATCTGAGAATGCACCTGTAAGGGTTTCAGTCAAAGTATTTGACAAGGAAAGCAGTCAGGAAATTTTGAAAGGAACAAGCGATTTAGCTCTAAATGTGTATGAGGATCAGGCAGGAAAGAAAATCGTATACAATCTCGACGCCAAGTATGACTACAATCTAGAAAAAAACAGAACATATTACCTAAGTGCAAAGGCTGACGGCTACGAAGATTTCTTTGAGGCATTCGTACCAAAGGAGCGCGGGGAGCATAGAGTTCTTCTAACAAAGAAGGACGATGGCTCTAAGGAAAGTTCGATATGGAACTTTGATAAGGATACGAAGACGCTAAAGGGATATAAGGCGGGAGAAAACTACAATAACCCATCTGTTCTAGAAGTTCCGGCAAGCATAGACGGAGTAGCGGTCGAAAGGATTGACAAGAATGCATTTAAATATGCACTTTGGGGATCAAATGTAAAAAACTCCATAACAGAGCTTCATATTCCAGCTAGCGTGAAGAGTATAGAAGCAGAAGCTTTCAAAGGTCATAAAACACTTACAAAACTAAGCATTGAAGATGGCTCGCAGCTTGAGAAAATCGGTGATTCAGCCTTTATGTCAGCAAGTCTTGATGAGCTGAGCTTGCCAGCTAGCGTAAGGGAGGTTGAAGACGATGCCTTTAGTATGAATAACATCAAAGCACTAACGCTTCCAGAAGGCTTGGAAAAACTAGGCAGAGGCGCGTTCGGATGCAATTTGATAGAAAAGGTTACGCTACCTAGCACTCTTAAGGAGCTACCTAAGACGGCAAACGGAGTATTCTACAAGAACTTCAGCGAGAAAGCAAAGGGCTCTGCATACAAGGGCCAGCTTAGATATGTTCAGGTGATAGATAAGAGCGGGATCGCAACCACCTTCAACACGGGTGGTGTTGTAAATCCTGTACCTGTTACAATCAAATATGTAAATCAGTTCGGCGAGAGCATACGCGAAGATGATGTAGTTTATGGATGTAATTTCAACACTACATACGAGCAGTATGGAAAGGTGAGTCTAGGAGCTGGAGACAAGAGCTTCCTAAATAGCTATAGAGGTTCAAACGGCACAAATACAGGAAACACCGCAACTGAGATTTTCAAGCAGGAAAAGCTCGCTAATGCTATCATCGGAGAAAACTTCTTTAGAGATGGCAAGGAGTATGTTTTCAGCAAGAACAGCGCGCCATACATAGAGGGACATATCAGACCTCAGGAAGATGTGCATAAGACGATAACAAGCACAGACAATGTAGTTGAATTTGTATACCAGACAAAAGAAAAAATAGTTGTCGATAAGACAGAGCTTCAAAATACAATAAGGTCAGCAGAGGAATCAAAGAAGGATATCAAAATTAGCTCTGATGGCAAGGACATAGAGCCAAAGGACAAGTGGACGACGTCTATGGCTGTAGAAGCACTCGATAGTGCGATTACAGCAGCAAAGTCCGTAGATGAAAATACAAGAGTAAGACAGGAAGCAGTTGACAAGGCAAAGGTTGATTTGCAGGAGGCAATAAATAGTTTTGAAGCAAGTTTCAAACAAGGAATGAAGGAAGAAGCTAAGCCAGCTGAGCCTGAGAAACCAGACTCAGGCAAGACAGAGCCAGCTAAGCCAGTAGAGCCTGAGAAGCCAGAGCCAGGCAAGACAGAGCTGGTTAAGCCTGCAGAGCCTGAGAAGCCAGAGCCAGGAAAGGCCGAGCCAGCTAAGCCAGTAGAACCTGAGAAGCCAGAGCCAGGAAAGACAGAGCCGGTCAAACCAGCTGTAGCGACAAGAACAAATAATAGCCTTGTCGCTCCTAGAAGCGAGGCTAGCAAAGTGAGTCAGAATCTAGGTAAGTCTATAGCGTCTGAGAAGAAGACGGATACGGATACAGTCAAGAAGACTGATGAAAATCAGAAAAATACAGAGCTAAAGGCTGCTGATAAAAATGCAAAGAACAAGGCGGTTTTAAATAACGGTGATGAAAGCAAGGATAAAAAAGAAGCAGATAAGCTTCCAAATTATCTGATCTTCATAGCTGTATTTGCAATCGCAGGCTTAGCCGCTCTATATAAAATAATCATGGCAGCAAAGCAAAAATAATCTTAATAAGTCCAATGAAAAGGGGTGGCTATTTAGCCATCCTCTTTTCGTTGACAAAGCGCCAGGATTTTGATAATAATTAGATACAGCATTTTGTTTGCGTCTGTGGAGGAAGATCCATGCCAGCTATGGGCGAAAGGATCCACGTAAACCGTGAGAAGAGCTCGCGGCGATCATGGCATAGTTTAGAAGTAAGTCCTCGGAGAAACTCCGGTCAAGGCAAGTGTGGGGGCAAAGACCAGGTCAGGCAAACAGGTGCTGTTTTTTGTTGCATTTTTCACATAAAAATTAAAATTTTTTCATAATTTATAGGGTAGTTTCATAAAAAAAGTGGTATAATAAAGAAAATCGTAGCTTTGCTATGATGCATAACTGTACATCCTTATAGCAAAGCGGTAAAGGAGGCATTTATGAATATCAGAATTACAGGGAAAAACTTCAACACCTACAAGCATTTGGAAGAAACTATCGACAAAAAATTCGAGAAACTAGGCAAGTATTTTTCCGACGATATTGATGTCAATATTGTTCTTTCGCAGGAGAGAGGTAAGGACAAGATTGAGGTTAATATAAATGCTAAGGGAGCAAGATTTAGAACCGAGCAGGTTTGCGATGACATTTACGAGGGCATTGATAAAGCTACTGATAAGCTTGCTTCGCAGATGTCAAGGCTCAAGGGTAAATTGCAGAAACGCTATCACGACAATAGGTCGGTTAAGTTTGAGGCAATTCCAGACTTAGCTAAGGACAGCATAGTAGACAGGCACATTGTTAAGACCAAGGTTCTTGAACTTGTGCCAATGGATGAGAAAGAAGCGGCTCTTGAGATGGAGATGATCGATCATGATTTCTTCGTTTTCCTAAACGACAAGACAAACAAGGTGAATGTTGTTTACAAGAGAAAAGATGGCAACTACGGCTTGCTTGAGACAAAGCATTAGAGCATTATAATCCTTGCGATTTCAATAGATAATTTAATAAGTTTGGCAGTGTCAAAATCTAGATGTTTGATTTGGCAATGAGCCTGCTGTGAAATAGTTGTGAAAAGACCGTGTCATAATCGAAAAATCGATTGTTGGGCGGTCTTTTTATTGGGCTAAACTATTGAATTTTGGCAAGTTTTTTAGTAAAATTGTATAAAATATCAAAGGGGACAAAGGCATGAAGGATTTCATTATTAACCTCACGACTGGATTCGGAATCAAAGATGTACTCGACATCCTGATCGTAGCTTTAATCGTATATAAAGTGCTCGATTTTATCAGAGAAACTAGAGCTCAGCAGCTCGTCAAGGGTATCTTTGTTTTAGTATTAGCATTTCTGATTTCCGATGTCTTACACCTATACACACTTAATTGGATTCTCAGGGGAACTATGACTATCGGAGTCGTAGCCCTAATTATTTTGTTCCAACCAGAGCTTAGACGTGGACTCGAGTATATGGGTCGCGGAAGGTTCATGCCTAATAAACTCAATAGACTAAACAGCGATAAATCCAAAGAGATAATAGACGAGTTTGTCAAAGCTGCAGATGA
>ERZ773045.1470-NODE-1470-length-10466-cov-2.642494_pt1 | contig 10466 bp, 5 predicted proteins | sample MGYA00580635_ERZ773045 | MGnify/ENA primary metagenome ERZ773045 (study PRJEB29015, sample SAMEA2738115) | human oral metagenome | biome: human oral; feature: human-associated habitat; material: saliva | place: China | collected 2261 ...
TAAGACAAAAGTAGGAAAAAAATTACCAACTGACAAGAGAATGACAATAAAATGTAATAATAAGTGTATTTTTAACCTAAAATCTATAGCAAAGACTATACAACGCATTCAGCCATTTTCCGTACTATTTCAGCAACAACAGTGCTGTCAGTTTCCTTTCGGGCATACTCGTCGGCATCTTTTGCTCCCATCGTCACCGCAGCATTTTGGTATTCCATCAGGCTCGGACGAAGTGAACGTGCAGAGGCATGAATTTCTGTTGTCACCACCCTATTTATAATATAAGCGACATTCTCGGGCGAGACACCTGAGCCTGGCATGATGACAATCCTTCCTTTTGCCGCCTTGACGAGGGCTCGCAGGTTGTCGACGCCTTCCTCGGCAGTAGGCATCATCCCTGAAGTGAGAATACGGTCGCACCCTAACGCGATGACATCCTCGAGTGCCTGACGCGGATCGCGAACCATATCAAAAGCTCTGTGGAAGGTCACACTCATATCGCCGGCGGCGGTAACAAGACGTTGGCAAACAGCCACGTCGACATCTCCGTACTTGGTCAATGCACCAATGACAACACCGTCAGCTCCAATCTCGCGTGCCGCAAGGACATCTGCCTCCATGATTAGCACTTCCTCCTCAGTGTAGAGAAAGTCGCCGCCGCGTGGACGAATCAGTACATTCAACTTAATGCCTTCTACCTTTCGTGCCTCGCGCATCAGACCCACCGACGGAGTGACACCGCCCTCGGCAAGCGCCGAACATAGTTCCACACGCTGCGCACCACCAGCCCTCGCCGCCAGCACGCTCTCAATACTTCCGGTGCATACTTCTAAAATCATGTCTTTAAATTCAAATGGTTTCGATATAAGGCAAGAAAACCTTATAAATACATTACTGACTACAAAGTTAGAAGAAAAAAACGATATAGGAAAATGATTCAAAATATTTTTCAACAATGGATTCATCATTAGCTTTATGCCAAATCAGTCAGGAATCTATTGACCGATTAGGGAATATCATCATGAAAACTGTTCGTTTAGCAATCTGAAGCATAAAAAATGCGATTAATCAAATGTTTTTTATCTATTATTTCATTTTTCCCATGAAAAGGCTTGTTGAATTAAAAAAACTTTAATATCTTTGCCCGCTGATAAAAGTGTATTTAAATACATTGTAATAATTACGGCCGCCAATTTGGGAAATAGGGAGACCAATAGCGATGCCAAAACAACCATCTCCCTGCAATAATTACCTAAATTTATGAATAGCAAATCTTGCTTAAACAAAGTTTTCTCAAGAGGAACTTTGACAGGAATGGCTGCTTTGTTTCTGCTTTCATTAGGTACTACAGCATTTGCCGCAGGACCAGAAATGAACATTCAGGCACAGCAGACTATGAAAATCACAGGTACCGTAGTGGATGCAACCGGCGAGCCTGTTATCGGTGCTACAGTCATGCAGAAAGGAACAAACAACGGTACTGTAACCGACATGGACGGCAGATACACAATTGATGTACCTGCAAATGCCATACTCGTCATCTCCTACATCGGCTACACCACACAGGAGGTAGCAGCCTCAAACGGTGCTAATGTCACTCTGAGAGAAGACAACCACTCACTCGAAGAAGTTGTTGTAACTGCAATGGGTATTGAGCGTAAGGCAAAGTCATTGACCTATGCTACTCAGAGAGTCAATGGCGACGAGCTCACACGCAACAAGGAAACCAACCTCATCAACTCTCTCCAGGGTAAGACATCAGGTGTGAATATCACCCCGAACTCTTCAGGTGCAGGTGGTTCTTCAAAGATTATAATCCGTGGTAACAAGTCGGCACAGGGTAACAACCAGCCGCTCATCGTCATTGACGGTATGCCAATGAACAACCCAACAAAGTCGCAGGTACAGTCAGTCTATGGCGGCCGCGACGGTGGTGACGCTCTTTCAAACCTCAACCCTGACGATATAGCAAACATCAACGTACTGAAGGGTGCGTCGGCATCTGCTCTTTACGGCTCAATGGCTGCCAACGGTGTTATCGTAATCACGACAAAGAAGGGTTCATCCGGCAGAGTACGCGCTGACGTTTCGTCAACGACAACCTTCGAAATGCCACTCGACGTACCTCAGATTCAGACGAGATACGGCGCTGCTGTAAGTTCAAGCGGCACCCTCGACATACAGAACTGGGGTAAAAAGATCAGCAATGGTGTGAACGCATCAAAGGATTTCTTCCGCACCGGAGCTACATACATCAACTCAATAGCAATCAGCGGTGGTACAGATCAGATTCAGAACTATGCTTCTTATGCCAACACCAATGCCAACGGCATCATGCCTACAAACAATTTCAGCCGTCATAACGTGATGCTGAAGCAGACTTACAAGTTGCTCAACAACAAGCTGACAATCACTGCGTCTGCCAACGCTATCGTGCAGAAGACAAAGAACCGTCCACGCGGAGGTCAGTATAACAACCCGCTTGTCGGCGTCTACACTTTCCCTGCTAACGGCGACTGGAAAGAATACAAGAATAATTACGAGCGTTATGACAACATCAAGCAGTATGCCGTACAGCAGTGGTACCGCGACGTCAACAACGACTTCTCACAGAACCCTTACTGGATTCTCAACCGCGAGGAGAACAACGACACTCGTAACCGTATCATCGCAAGTGGTATAGTAAACTACAAGATCACTGACTTCCTGAATATTCAAGGTCGTCTGAACTACGACTACTCACAAGATGAGTTCATCTGGGAACGTCATGCATCTACATCTCAGGTTTTTACAAATGTAAATGGCGACTGGGAGAACGCTCTCAACAAATACCGCCAGACATACGGTGACTTGATGCTTAACTTCAACAAACAGTTCGGAGACTTCTCTGTAAGCGCATCAGCAGGTACAAGCTTCACTGACACTTATGCAAAACAGTACACACTGAACGCAGGTGGCGACCGCTACATACCAAACTACTTTGCATTGGAAAACTCAACAAAGAACGGCAGCGGTCAGTCAATTACCCGCAAGCGCCTCAACGCAGTATTCGGTACAGCACAGATAGGATGGCGCGACATGTTGTTCCTCGACATCACAGGACGTAACGACTGGTCATCAACATTGGCATTCACAAACAACGTTTCTTACTTCTATCCATCTGTAGGTCTGACAGCAGTCGTATCCGACATGGTGAAGTTGCCTAAGGTGTTCAATGCCCTCAAGGTTCGCGGCTCATACTCTATCGTGGGTAACGACATGCCTGCATACATCACTAACCCTCTGCATTCATTCTCAAATGGCTCTATCTCATTCAACACCAAGAAGCCTTTCGTTGAAATGAAGCCTGAGAAGTTGCACTCTATAGAGGTAGGTTTGGATGTAACAATGTTCGACGAGCGTCTTGACTTCGACGTGACATACTACAAGACAAACAACAAGAACCAGTACTTTGAGATGAAGGCATCTGCTGCTACAGGTTACTCTAACTACTACTTCAATGCCGGTGACATCCAGAACAGCGGTATAGAGTTCTCTGCAAGCTGGCGTCAGAAGTTCAACAAGAACTTCACATGGAGAACCAACTTCAACTTCTCTTACAACGAAAATAAGATTAAGGCTCTCGACAACCGCGCAAATATAGCAAAGGAGAACCGTCTGCCTTACGTTAACTTCAGCGGACTCTACGGAACAGAGATGCGTATGTACGAAGGTGGTGCATATGGCGATATCTACAGCCAGATGTTCAAGAAGGATCCTTCAACAGGTCTTATCATGGTAGACGACAAAGGCAAGATTCAGTATGAGGCTGAGAAGAAGCTCGTAGGTAACCAGAATGCAAAGGTAAACCTCGGCTGGGGCAACACTTTCTTCTACAAAGACTTCACTTTCTACTTCCTCATCGACGGTCGCGTAGGTGGTAAATTCTTCGATTGGACACAGGCTTCACTCGACCAGACGGGTAGCTCAAAGAACACCGGAGACGCTCGTGACAACGGCGGTGTAGATGTATTTAACACTGTAACAAAGAAGGTAGAGAAGATGGACGCTAAGACCTTCTACTCACAGCTTGGCTCAATCAACGGTGGTAGCGGCGACTACTATGCTTACTCACAGACAAACTTCCGTCTGCGCGAGGTTTCTCTCGGATACACATGGCACAGCCTCCTCGGCAACGGTCGCGACCTTTCACTCACAGCAGTGGCACGCAACCTGTTCTTCTTCTATAAGGACAGCCCATCTGACCCAGACGTAGCCATGTCAACAGCAAACGCTTTCGGTAGCTCTTCTTACTATGCACTGCCTTCAACACGCAGTCTTGGTATCAATGTGAAAACATTTCTTTTTCTAGTTGGTTATAATAAATATTTAAACGCATTCCTTTTCGGTGCAGCACTATTGACAGGAACCGCTTGTACCGGAGACTTTGAGGATTACAACACTAACCCTTACGGAATCAAAGACAGTCAGGTTGCACTGAACGACCTCTTCAACGAGGCCCAGCTATCAATATTATATAACCAGTCTAACGGTAACTGGGAGTATCAACTTATGCAGAACCTGAATGCCGACCTCTTCAGTGGATACTGCGCTCCTCCTTCTGCTTTCAACGGTGGTGTGTACAACGACAACTACTTCATGATGGATGGTTGGAACAACTGGAACATGAACTATATGCTCCTGCATGTAATCAAGCCTACAACAACAATACTCAAAGCTGAGAAACTTGATGAAGACTTCTATGCAATCGCAAAGATCCTGAAAGTTGCAGGTGCTCACAAGATGGTCGACACTTACGGACCTTCTCCTTACCTTGAAGCAATGCAGGGAGGTACATTCGTGACATACAACTCTGAGGAAGAGTGCTACACATCGTTCCTCAAGGAGTTGAAGGAAGCTACAGACCAGCTCACATTATGGCTTGATAACAACAAAGGTGCAGACAACAAGACACGCCTGGCATGGGATAAGATGTGCGGACAGAGCCAGAAGACATGGCTCCAGTTCGGCAACACCCTCCGTCTGCGCCTTGCCATGCGCTGCGCTATGGCTGCCCCTGCTCTTGCAAAGGAAAATGCCGAGGCTGCATGTGCTAACAAGTACGGACTTCTGAAGGATGTTGACGTAGTGGTAAAAGACGGCAATATCCGCAACCCTCTGACACTTATTGCCCGCGACTACAACGACTGTGCAATCTCTGCAAACTACGAGACTATACTCAAGGGTTTCGACGACCCACGTCTCGGAGCAACAGTTATGCCTGTAGGTTGGGGTGGAAAGCCTGACATCGTTGATGAGAACGGAAAAAACGCAGGCATGATAGGACAGATCAAAGGTATCCGCAACGGACACAAGGACGACGGCTCTTCATGGAAGAGCTACTCAATTCCTTATACACCTGCAGAGGGTGGTCCTTACTCTACCGATGTTCCAATGCCTATAATGAACCGTGCTGAGGCTTACTTCCTTCAGGCAGAGGGCAAGCTCCGCGGATGGAATGTAGGTGCAGGAACCGTTCAGCAGTTCTACGAAGACGGCGTTCGCGCTTCGTTCGCTTCCGTAAAGGAACAGTCAGCAAAGTGGACAACAGCTGCTTACATGGAAAGTGCAAATGTAGAGGTATACCTCCAGGGCACAACAACACAGATAGACTATGTTGACCCACACGCTTCAAAAAACAACATCAAAGCAGTCAACCATCTTCCTGTGAAGTTCAAAGCAACAGGCTCAAAAGAAGAGCAGCTCGAGCAAATCATCACGCAAAAGTGGATTGCAGGCTTCCCTGAGGGTCTAAATGCATGGTCAGAGTATCGCCGCACAGGCTATCCTCACCTCTTCCCTATCCCATCTGACAACTGTAATGTACAGGCACATTATCTCGGTGGCAGCACAGAAGACATTATCAAGATAGGTATCCGCCGTCTGCCATTCACAGAAGACGAGAAGGGTGCTAACTCTAAGGGTTATCAGAAAGCTCTTGAGATTCTCTCTGCACGCGGACAGAAAGATGTTATCGACGCTCGTCTGTGGTGGGATACAGGCAAGAACTTCTAAGATTAACCAAACAAGATTTGATTAATATAAAAAGTAGTCTTTATGGACAGGCATCGCAAGATGCCTGTCTTTTTATTAAGCCTAAATCGATTTATCAGTTCTCTACACGTAGGGGAATGATTTATCATTTTCCGAAATCTCCAGAAAACAAACAATCCGGAAAGCGTAGGGGCGTGATTTATCACGTTCCACCATTCGCACACTGCGCTCTATCGACTTATTGGTGTTTAAAACACAAAAAACAACCAATGACAAATCATGCACCGAAAATCATTGTTTTTGTAGCCGAATCATATCAAAATACCTTTTTCCACCCTATTTTTTCGTCTTATTTGCACTTTTCTCTTAAAAAGTATTGCGAAAGTCAAAAAACTTTAATATATTTGCCCCCGTAATTACAAACCGAAGAATTTATTTTATCAAATTGCAATAATCACGGCCGCTATTTTGTAAAAGGGGAGAACAATAGCGACGCCAAAACAATCATCTCCCTGCACTAATTACCTTATTTATGAATAGCAAATCTTGGTTAAACAAAGTCTTCTCAAGAGGAACTTTGACAGGAATGGCTGCTTTGCTTATGCTTTCATTAGGTACCACAGCGTTTGCTGCGGGACCGGAGATGAACATTCAGGCACAGCAGACTAAGAGAATTACAGGTACTGTCGTGGATGCTACCGGAGAACCAGTCATTGGTGCTACAGTAATGCAGAAAGGTACTTCTAATGGAACCATTACCGACGTCAACGGTAAATACACGATCAACGTACCGGCAGGCGCCACATTGGTTATTTCCTATATCGGTTTCGGTACACAGGAAGTTGCAGCCAAAGACGGTGCAACAGTAACTCTTGAAAACGATGCTCAGGCTATTGATGAAGTTGTAGTAACAGCTCTCGGTATCAAACGCGAAAAGAAAGCATTGGGCTATGCCATTCAGGAAGTGAAGGGCGACCAGTTGGTGGCTGCACGTGAGAATAACTTGGCAAACGCATTGACCGGTCAGGTTTCCGGTTTGCAGATTATTCGCTCAAGCAACGGTCCTGCAGGTTCATCAAAAATTCAGTTGCGTGGTAGCAGTTCTGTGACAGGTACTAACCAGCCACTGATTGTTGTCGATGGTGTGCCATTGGACAACTTCACAGGAACAGGTAACAACGACTTCTGGAATCCCGGAACGGATATGGGTAACGGTCTGGCGGACATTAACTCAGAGGATATTGCTTCACTCTCTGTATTGAAAGGTGCGTCAGCAGCAGCTCTCTATGGTTCGCGTGCAGGTAACGGTGTTATCCTTATCACTACCAAGAAGGGAACAAAGTCAAAAGGACTCGGTGTTACCGTTTCTTCTACCGTCTCTATTGAAGACCTCTTCCTCAGCCCCGAACGTCAAACAACTTTCGGTCAGGGTAGCGAGGGTGTTCACAACGCAACTTCAGGAAGTAACTGGGGACCGGAGATTGCCGGACAAAAATACACCGATTGGGCTGGCAAGGAACAAAACATGCACTACTTTGACAACGTGAAGAATTTCTTCAATACTGGTATCAACTTGGTTGAGAACGTATCTTTCTCACAACAGTTCAACAAGACATCAGTATATGTTTCAGGTACTCGTTTGGACGACGGCAGCAAGATTCCGGGAGCGAAATACAACCGAAGCAACTTGACGTCGCGCATCTTTACCAACTTTGGCAACGATGACCGTTGGAGCCTTGACGCCAAGATACAGTACATCCGTTCGTATGCTAAGAACCGTCCTATATCAGGTGCCAATACCAACAACTATTTCTACACAATGTTCACCATGCCTATCTCTTTGGACATCACACAGTTCAAGAACTCCATCAATCCTGAGAATGGAAACATGTACTGGTGGGAAAAAGGTAGTGGACAGAACCCTTACTGGGCAAAAGACTATAACACTAACGAAGACCTTCGCAACCGTTTCTTACTGAACTTTGCACTGAAATACCAATTCACCGACTGGTTGAGCGCAGAAGCGAAAGCCGGAAGCGATATGTATTTTACAGAAAGCGAGACCAAACTGTATGCCGGAAGTCCTTCTTCCAGAACAGGCCGCTACTCATTCGGCGAACATAAGTTCTATGAAAACAACTTCAGTCTGTTGCTTACCGCACAGAAAGACAACGTAATCGGTAAGTTCGGTGGTGTAGCTACATTGGGTGGTAACTTGATGGAACGTAAGAGCACGGGACTTTCAAGTTCGCTCAAAGAACTTATCGCGCCGAATTTATTCTGGTTGACGAATGGCAAGGACTCTGATCGTTCAATCAATCCTTCATACAGCCATCGTAAAACCAATTCGCTTTACGGCTCATTGAGTATCAATTATGACGGCTGGGCTTTCCTTGAAGGAACCTTCCGTAACGATTGGTCTTCTACATTGATCAAGAAAAATCGTTCTTATTTCTATCCGTCTATCAGTGCTTCATGGGTAGTAAGTGATATGTTGAACAAGCTGGATGCCCCTCTGCCAAAATGGTTCAGCTACGCAAAAGCTCGTGTTTCATTCGCACAGGTTGGTAACGATCTTGAACCCTATCAGCTATACAATACATATTCTATTGGTAGTATTCCATATACAAAAACGGTGTCGGAGCCTCAAAGGGTTCTACGCTGTATGACAGCAACGTGCGCAGCGAGTTGATTTCTTCATGGGAAGCAGGTATGGAAATCCGTTTCCTGGACAACCGTTTGGGAATTGACGTAGCTTGGTACAAATCCAATGCTCGCCGCCAGTTGCTGAATCTACCTATGAACTCATTGTCAGGTTACGAGCAAAGGAAAATCAATGCAGGTGATATCCAGAACTCCGGTATTGAAATCATGCTGAATGCCACACCGGTATTGACAAAAGACTTCCGTTGGGACACTCAGGTGAACTTCTCAAACAACAAGAACAAAATCATCAAGTTTACCGATGGTATCGAAGATTATATCCTCGGTGGATACGACAATCTGAAAATCATTGCCAAAGCTGGCGGAAACTACGGTGAAATCTGGGGTACTACATTCCTCCGCGTTACCGACAAGAAGAGTCCTGACTATGGCAAGCTATTGCTCAACGCAGACGGTCTTCCACAGGGTGACCCTACTATCAAGAAGATTGGTGACCAACAGGCTGACTGCCTCTTGGGATGGACCAACACACTTACCTACAAGAACTTTGCATTGAGCTTTATGATTGATGGTCGGTTCGGCGGTCACATCTTCTCAGGTTCAAATATGCTACTCCAGAGAAATGGTGTTGCTGCTGTAACTGCTCCTGGTGGCAAGCGCGACAAGATTGTTGTAGACGGCGTGATTGCTGATGGAAAGGGTGGCTATACCGCAAACAAAAAGGAAATCACACAGCAACAATATTGGTCAGCTCTGACAGGTTCAACCGGTAACCTCGGTATCGGAGAAGCTAACGTCTATTCTGCTACGAACGTCCGCCTACGTAACGTTTCACTGTCATACAGCTTCAAACCAAAGAACATGTTCCTGCAGAACGTAAAACTCGGTGTTTCCTGCAACAATGTATTGATGTTGAAGAGCCATCTTAACGGTATCGATCCGGAATCTGTTTTTGCAACAAACACAAATGCAACAGGCTTCGAGTATGCAGCACCTCCTACGTCACGAACAGTCATCTTTAACATTTCACTTGGTTTCTAAAAACTTAATATAAAGAACAATATGAAAATAACATATAAAATTTTGTCAATGGCAACATTGGCTATCGCCATGTTAGGCTCTTGTTCAGATTTCGATGAAGTCAACACAAATCCTTCGGCTGCAGGCGATGACGCCGTGCACCCTGACTATTCATTGAACAAGTCTTTTTATGAGGCACAGATGGACCCTGACATTGCCGAGCGTGTATTCGTCTACAACTGGGCTTCTATTACTCGCATCGTGGGCGAAAACACCATGGGCGTAACCGCAAGATACAACGTCAATTCAACGACCGTCTGTACACCTATTCTTCAAATTGGATTAAAAGCGCTACCGCGGCTATTGAGCTTGCAGACAAGAACAAGGGAAAAAACGAGCATGAAATAGCATTCTATAAAAACGTAAAGCAGATTGCACGTATATGGCGTGTGATGCTGATTGCCGATTTCGTAGATTCTTTCGGTCCTTATCCACTCAACGCTTTCACCGGCGTAGCTCCACAATTCAATTCCGAGGAAGAAGTATATAACAATTTCTTCACAGAGCTGAAAGAAGCAAGCAGCGCCCTTGATATCACTGTAAAACCGACAGATGCTGAGGCTAAGGGCGATCCTGCGTTCAAGTACGACGCCGCACAATGGCAGAAGCTCGCTAACAGCTTGCGTCTCCGCTATGCACTCCAGTTGTCTGAAGTGAACAACGCAAAAGCCAAGGCAGAGTTTGAAGAG
>ERZ773045.1472-NODE-1472-length-10462-cov-3.908235_pt1 | contig 10462 bp, 9 predicted proteins | sample MGYA00580635_ERZ773045 | MGnify/ENA primary metagenome ERZ773045 (study PRJEB29015, sample SAMEA2738115) | human oral metagenome | biome: human oral; feature: human-associated habitat; material: saliva | place: China | collected 2261 ...
GTCGCGCCTATTATTAGGTTTGCAATGTCTTTAATGAAAGAAAGGATTTCCATAAGATACCTCATGTTATTAAATGCAGAATTTTAAACTTATAAATTATCAACCTATCATAATCTTGCGTATCTGTAAATATTATATTTTACTAAATAATTCTTTTCGGTAATATGAAATATTTGGTTTAATGCTTTGTAAGATCAGTTATATATGCAGTTATTCAGACATGCCATTAGATCCGTTAGGAGCACATCACGCAGACGCGCTACCCTAGATATGTGTGGAAATTGGCGTTTACTCCCCGCTGGCTGGGCGGGCTTTTGCTGGCTCTCGTCTTTGTGACGGGGTTTGTCGCGCTCTCCAGCTGGCAGTTCAACGCCTCCACCTCACAGCAGGTACATTCTGATCCTGCGAAAGATCGAGTGCGACCCTATACCGAGATTCTGCAGGCGCATCAGCCCGTGACGAACTTGACGGTTGATACCGTAGTGCAGGCGAAGGGGGAGTACGTTCCCGGATCCTCCATGCTGGTAGCGGGCCGCCTGAATGAGGGGCAGCACGGATACTGGGTTCTGAGTGAATTCATTCCCGAAGGAACCGATAAAGCCGCCGCTTTGGGAAGCACCAAGCCCCGTGCCATCACGGTGGCACGAGCCTGGATAGCGGGCGAGGATGATCATGCGCCGAGCATCCCCGCCGAACCGACAGGAACGGTTGAGATCGCCGGTCGTGTAGTAAATGCCCAGGGCGCCGTCCCGTACACGCGCACGACCGAGAAGGTGCTAGAAAGCGCATCCCCGGCACAGCTAACAAACCTGTGGGATGCACCCCTCTATGACGGCGTGCTCACGCTTTCCGCCGAAGTACCTGAGAACAAAAAAGTACCCCTCACCGAACAGTACACAATCGCGGAAAACGCCACTATTATTGGACAGTCTGAGAATCTGCGCCCTATTCGCGCAGCCCAGGCGACCAATGATGCCAACATCAACTGGCTCAACATCTTCTATTCGCTCGAATGGCTGATTTTTGCGGCGTTCGCCCTCTACCTATGGGGACGCATGCTTAAGGATGCGGCGCATCGTGCCGCCGAACCAGCCGAATACACCCAGTATTTTGAGTACGAGGGCGAATACTTTGTGGACGAAGCCACCGGACGCCCCTACTATTGGGACCCCGCCGACGAACAATACTATTTCTTCGATGAAGTCCCCGAAGAAGCATCAGCGCGGGTGGAAGATACACCGCGTAACGTGCCGACGAGTGGTAATCCCCAGAAACCTGCAGATACAAAAGACTAACGCCAGCTAAACTCATCAGCACACACGAGAGGCACAGCATGTCAGAGAATTCCGAGAAGAACACAAAAATCACCCCGGTAGAACGTACCGACGGGCGCAAAGTCACCCTGTCCCCGAACGCCTCAAAGGCACCTGCGGACGGGGCCGGGCATGCGCCCCAGGGCGGGTTTACGGTGCGCAAAAAATTCGGTGGTACGCAGGCGCAGATTCGTTCGGCGCTCACCTTCTATAAATGGTGCGCCTGGATATCCGGTACCTTCCTGCTGCTGCTGGTTCTTGAGATGATCAGCCGTTACGTGCTGGGCTTCGACTTGGTGGCCGGTGGTACGGAGGCGGCAAGCGGCAAGTCTGTGGCCTTGGGGGTGCTGAACCGCGAAACCGGTAATCTCACCGGCGGGGTGAACATCTCCACACTGGTGCTTATTATTCACGGCTGGTTCTATGTGATCTATTTGGTGTCATGCTTCCGTATCTGGCTGCTCATGCGCTGGGGTATAGCCCAGTTTATTGTGATGGCGCTCGGCGGTGTGGTGCCGTTCCTCTCATTCATTGTTGAGAAGCGCATCCACGCAGAAACCCTGGCGCAGCTTGACGCTAACCCGCAGGCCACCAAGCGGTACTAGGCCCCTGGCGCCGGTGGACACCGCCAGCGAGAACTGTTGTGAGAGCACCACATAAAACTTTTATCTCTCCCGTAGAATAGAAATACAAGACTTCGCGCGCTCGCGCGGAATTTCGACCTGACACGTGAGGAAAATCCGTGACCGACTCTGTACACCCGGATCAGCTTGAAGAGCGTCCGGTTCTGGTGGTAGATTACGGTGCCCAGTATGCGCAGCTTATTGCTCGTCGCGTGCGTGAGGCGGGTATCTACTCTGAAATCGTTCCCCACTCTATGAGCACCGAAAAGATGCTCGCTAAAAACCCTGCCGCGATTGTGCTTTCGGGCGGGCCTTCATCGGTGTATGCCGATGGCGCCCCCCGCGGCGATAGGGCACTATTTGAGGCTGGCGTGCCGGTCTTCGGCATCTGCTACGGTTTTCAGGTGATGGCGCAAACCTTGGGCGGTACCGTGGCGCAGACCGGTTCCCGCGAATACGGCGCAACCGACGCAACTTTGTGTGCAGTTGATTCTTCGTTCCTCACCGGCACCCCGCAGACGCAGAACGTGTGGATGTCGCACGGCGATTCCGTGACCGAAGCCCCCGCCGGGTTTGAGGTTCTGGCGCAGACCCCGGGTGCGTCCGTGGCGGCGTTCGTGGATGAGCACCGCAAGCTGGGCGGCGTGCAGTGGCACCCCGAGGTGAAGCACTCCGACTACGGTCAGGTTGCGCTTGAGAACTTCCTGTATAACATTGCTGGGCTTAAACCCACCTGGTCAACCGCCAATATTATTGAGGAACAGGTTGCGAAGATTCGTGAGCAGGTTGGCGAAGACCGCGTGATTTGTGCGCTCTCTGGCGGCGTGGATTCTTCTGTTGCTGCGGCTCTCGTGCATAAGGCCGTGGGCGATCAGCTGACTTGCTTCTTTATTGACCACGGACTGCTGCGCGCAGGTGAGCGTGAACAGGTTGAGCAGGATTACGCCGCGTCAATGGGTATCCGCGTGATTACCATTGACGAATCAGAGCGTTTCCTCACCGCACTGGCTGGCGTGAGCGATCCCGAGCAGAAGCGTAAGATTATTGGTCGCGAGTTCATCCGCTCCTTCGAGCAGGCCGAGCGCAAGCTCATTGAGGAAGCGGGCGAAGAGGGCGCACAGATCAAGTTCCTGGTGCAGGGCACCCTGTACCCGGATGTGGTTGAATCCGGTGGTGGCGAGGGTGCGGCGAATATTAAATCGCACCACAATGTGGGCGGTCTGCCTGAGGATTTGGCGTTTGAGCTGGTCGAGCCGCTGCGTACCCTGTTTAAGGATGAGGTTCGTGCGATTGGTCGTCAGCTGGGTGTTCCCGAGAAGATCGTGGCACGTCAGCCGTTCCCCGGCCCGGGTCTGGGTATTCGTATTGTGGGTGAGGTGACCCGCGAGAACCTTGAGACCCTGCGCGCGGCGGATGCGATTGTGCGTGAAGAGCTGACCGCCGCCGGCCAGGACGAGCATATTTGGCAGTGCCCCGTAGTACTTCTTTCCGGTGTGCGTTCGGTGGGTGTTCAGGGCGATGGCCGCACTTATGGGCATCCGATTGTGCTACGCCCGGTTTCTTCAGAGGATGCGATGACTGCCGACTGGTCGCGCCTGCCTTATGACCTGCTGGCAAAAATCTCGAACCGGATTACGAACGAGGTCAAAGATGTAAACCGCGTGGTGCTGGATGTCACCTCCAAACCCCCGGGAACCATTGAGTGGGAGTAACGCACTAGGGGAGTAGCCGCCTAGAGTTTCACCCAGTTTTGAGTAGATAAGCCGCCCGGGGTGTCCTGAAATCAGGATGCGCCGGGCGGCTTTGTATTTCTCGTGAAGGCTTGTGGCATGACTTTGGAAGACTTCTTCAATTCCTTCTGCAACAGAGCACAGTTTCGGATACCCATTGATGGGAATGTGAAAGTCTGAAGCGTACTCGGTAACAGGTGTAGGCTTGGTTGCGAGAAAATCCTACTGGTGTTCTCGATATTGTTCTGCTTGTGGTTTTGCCGGGGCTCAAACCTGCAAAGTGAATAAACCTTACAATAAGTGTTACCAGCATAACGAGAAAAGCAGTACCAATAACTGATAAATCGGCTTAGCCACTATGAGAACTGGGGACAGTGTTGTAGACAAGAAGTCACGAACCAGCAGGGGTAGGAGCCGTTTTTGCTGTCATCTAGGGGTACCGCTCTCTAATGATTAACCCTCAGTTTTTTCTGAAAGTTGGGCGGTCTTCTTAATACTATTCGTCATGATGATAATCGTTAAGATGCCCAAAATAACCTCGTAAAGGGCTACTATAACCCCCACTATTGTAAAAGAGCTCTCGGCAGATGAAGATGGATCAAGAATCCGCTCTAGCATAAACGGCACATAGGTAACCTCGGAGATCGGGGCAACAATAAGGCCGTAAATATTGGCGCCTCGTATCCACCGAAACTTGACTGATTTCCTAAACCGCATAAACGCGACAACCTGCAAGATAACGTGAACTATATAGGGCAGTGCAATAATGATTAAAATAGTTATGATAGTCAGGGAAATATTATCAATCTCATGAATCAAACCGAAAATAAATCCACCGACAAGAAAAACCAGTATGATAAGCGCAGGAATAATAATTAGAATATTCTTGATAGCCTGTGCGATGAGAAGAGGCTCGCGGGTGTTGGGGTCTATATCAAACTGTTGTGATATGCGTTTATGAGGCTCTTCCTTTCCCTCAGCGCCCTGAAACCCCGGGGACGCCTGGGGATCCAAGGACATCTTACCGTCGGCACCTTCTAAGCCATACAGCTGTGTATATTTTGGCTCTTGTTGGGAATTCTCCGGATTATTCGATGCACTTTGCTTTTCCACGGGAGGCTGCGGATCATTATTATCAGCGGTTGAAAAATTCTTATCGGTGCTCATTGCTGTTCACCCTGATCTTGCTTTTGCGACCTAACGTTAACGTGCTGCCAAGGAATTTCTACAATCGGATCTTCATGATGCTTCTTCAAGGATTCTGATTCATCGCCCACCTCGTGTACCCTTCCCTGAGAACCGTGTAGAGCATCGTCGTATATTCGAGGTTTAGCGACAGTGACTCCCTTGTCCTGAAAATCATGCGGAGAGTTCTTCTTGATCACACTCATTGCAACGATCATAAAAATGCTCATGATTGCTTCAAGAACGCAGGCACCTATAAACCACCATAATGGTCGAACATCGGCATTTGGAGCCGACACCTCCATCACGAACCATGTATAAAAAGCACCAATAGGCGCAACAATCATCAGGCTATAAATGTTGCTTCCTAAAATCCAAGCGATCTGAGTTTCTTTCTCTGTCCGTGACCATGCCGCAGCCTGCAAAACAAAATACAAACCAAAAGGCAAGAAAAGGATTATCCCTAGAGGATTAGAGAGCAATGGCAGTAACGGCACTACCAATATGAGCTCAAGAGCAGTCCTGATAATCTGCACAGTTATAAGGCTAGGAGGAAACAAATTCTGCTTCTCAGCCGAATCCGTTTCAGATTCTTTCTCTATCTCATGAACATCTTGAGCCTGGATCGTTCCATGCTCAGGTTTTGGAAGGTTCTCATCAATAGTCATGGCTTCACCCTAAGCTTATAGCCTGGGTATTCTGTGAAAGCTCCCTGAATATTCTCAAAAAATAATACTTTTAATTTATCTAATAATAAAAAGGCTCTTTATTTACATAAAGCAAGATTTCTAACGCTTTATTGAAATAAAGCGCCTTTTTCGCACCCCGAGATATGCGTATTACTCAGGTGAACCTTCCGATGCCGATTTCGGAGAATCCGCACGTACACCTTCAGCGGCACCGTCTATGCCATACGTTTCTGCCGAGCCAGCATCCTCGGTGCCCGCATTCTTCTGTGACTTCTGCCCCTGCTCTCTGCGAACCTGAACCAGCGGAATCTGCCCGGTGCTGAGATCCTCAACCAATTCGTCAGTCAGAGTCGGGCCGTTCACCACTTGAGGCTGCGAAGCTGACGCGGAATCAGCCTCCGAGGCGTCATTCGCCGCATCGTCAGGGTGCTCGGTATAGAGGGGCACCGCATCCGTCGCCGGCTCAGCCTGCATAAGCACCCGACCCTTCTTGCGCTTGCGCCTAAAACGCTTCTTCTTGCCCGGTTTGAGTTCATGAAGCTGCACGTCAAGCCCGGATGTCGCAGTTGCCCCCGCACCCTTCGGAGGTTTACGTTCCAGAGTGTAGATAACGCGTGCAGGCTTCGCTTCCATGCCGATTTTGGCGCGCATCCAGTTGATAATGCGATCCAGCCGGTTGTAGTCTGCGGTCGCCTCAACCACCTGGTGGTTACGCGGAATCATGCCCACATCGCTGAGCACGCGCGGATATTCATCAATCTCTTGAATACCTGCCATGTACATGTTCTCGCGGAACTGCTGCGCGAACTCGTGCTGCCCAATAAAGAGCAGGTCAGAGTAGGTTTTCGCGGTCAGCCGCTCGGTGTACGACTGCACGGAATCGCGGCTGCCTCGCTTGGCGCCGTAGGTGTCCCAGAAATAGAAGTACACGTTATTGGCGATAATCGCCGAACGAATCTTGTTTTGTAGGTACCAGAGCCCGCCAACGGCGAGAAGCCCAATAATGATAATGACGAGCGAGCCAACCGGAATTGAATAGTCCACATAGTTATCGGCGCTGCGGGTTATAAACATGCGGTACAAATACGCACCGAACGAGATCAGCACCGGAATACCCAAGAAAATGGTGGCTATCGGAATCCAAATAAATGCGAAAAGCCACAGAATAAGACGATAGTAAATAATGGAATCGCCAAACCCAATGGGGGTAGGCTTTACGGGAGAATGCGCGCGTTTCATCAACAGGTTGAATAGGCGGTTATTCTCGATACCGACCTTACGCAGCTTCGATTCGAGCGATGCACGCTTGAGGAAAACCCGGTAATTTTCAAGGATCTCACGTTGTTCGGCGGTAATTTCATCCTCGGGCGGCAGGTCGCCAATATCAATTCCCGCTTCCGCAAGCAATTTGCTCCACAGCTCTAGGCGGGCAAGTTCCGAGGGTTTGGCTTGGGTTTGTGATTGGTAGTTTTTATAGGAGATGAAAATGGTACTGGCGCCGATGGCGAGCGTGACCATAGGCGCCATCCAGTCTTTAATATCCACGTGGTTATCCTCCCGGCGCGCGGCGACTGTAGCGACTGCCCTTGTGCGCATCCTAGTAGCCTGAATGCGCGGATGCGGCGGCAAAGAACGCGTAAGCTGACGCGGCACCTACTCGCTGAAGCTGGTACTTCTACCGTAACATCTGAGCTTCTTCCTGCTGCGTTCATTTGGTTTCCATGTAAAATTTCTTTCCCTGAATTATGGGTCTTCTGCGGTCTTTCCGGCGCCTACTTCCGCGATAAAAAGAGCCTTGATGCGAATAAAGAGTGTTTTCGCCACTTTATTCACATCAGGGCTCTTTTTTAGCACCGGAGTTTTTCTAGTGCTCTGCTTTCTCCAGTTCGGCGGGTGCCGAGCGGAGCATCCGGTAAGTGAAGACCGACAGCACCGCCAGAAGTACGGCGCTAAAGGTTGCGGTTACCAGCACGCCCGAATCGAACGCGGCATGCGCCGAATGCAGCAGCTCGGCACTTAGATCCGAGGGAAGCTGCCCGGCAACTGCGGTCGCGCCGCCGAGGGTTTCGCCCGCCGCATGGGCCGCATCCGCATTAAGACCGGCGGGAACCGTCACCTGTGCACGGTAAATTGCGGTCAGCATGCCGCCGATCACCACGGTACCCAGCACGGTGCCGAACTCGTAGGCGGTCTCAGAAATCGCCGACGCAGCACCCGCCTTATTCGCTGGAACGCTGGAAAGAATTAGGTCATTCGAGATGGTCTGTGCTGCACCCACGCTCAACCCTAGGAGCATGAAGGAAGTCATGAGCAGAAGGTCGTTGCGCGAACCGAAAAACACCACGAACAGGTACCCGAGGGCACCCAAGGCAAGCCCTGAAGACACAATCACCGCCGGGTGGAACCGCGAAACGAGCTTAGCGGCGTACAGGCCCGCAACAATGGTGCACGCCAGACCGGGAATCAGGAACAGTCCAGCCTGCATGGGAGAGTACCCCGAAACCAGCTGCAAATGCTGCGAGACGAAGAGCAGGAACCCAACATCTACGAACATGGCGAACAGGTTCGCCAAAATCCCCCCGGTAAACACGGTGTTTTTGAAGAGGCGAACATCGAGCATGGGAGTGGTTCCCGCACGCCCGCGGCGCAGTTGACGGCGCACGAAGAAGAACCCGAACACGGCACCAATAAGGGCGGTACTGAGCGCGAGCGCATCCACGCCTGCCTCAGAAATATGGGTGAGACCGAAGGTTATGCCGATCATGGCGATCATAATCAGTAGGATGCTCACCATATCGAGCGGGCCGGGGTTTGGGTCTTTCGACTCGGGCACGGTCATGGGTGCGAGGGCGAGGAACGGTACGAGTACGGGTACCGCCATGAGGAACACCGATCCCCACCAGAAATGGCTCAGCAGGAATCCGCCCACGATAGGGCCGAGCGCTGCACCGGCGGAGAAGCCTGCCGCCCACACGGCGATTGCGGTGCGGCGTTCTTTCGGGTCACGGAAGATGTTGCGAATGAGTGAGAGCGTGGCGGGCATGAGCATGGCGCCGAAGAACCCGAGTACGGCGCGGGCGATGACAAGCAGCAGAGCGGTGGGTGCGAATGCGGCGAGTGCTGAGATAACTGCAAACCCGACGGAACCGATCAGCAGGATTTTACGCCGCCCGATGCGATCCCCCAGGCTTCCCATAGGCACGAGCAGCCCGGCGAGCACGAGCGAGTAGGCGTCTACGATCCAGAGTTGCTCGCTGGAGGATGGTTCGAGCGCCTGCGCGATTGAGGGTACGGCGAATGCGAGCACGGTGTTATCGACCGAGACAAGCAGCACCGGCAGCATGAGCACGGTCAGGGCAATCCACCGTTTGATTTTCTGATCGGGCGCGTGAATAGGCAGCGCCTCGGTGACGGGGTATGAGTTGTTCATCGTTGTGTTCACACGCATCTGGGAGTTTTCGGCACTTGCGGCAGATGCGCCGGGCGGCAAGTGCTCATAGCCCGCAGAGGGGTTGCTGCTAGAGGCTTTGCTTGGGGTAGTAAGGATGCGCCGCGCAGACAACCACGGACACACTAACTATACCAACTAGACGGTAAAGTTTCTAATCCGTAGAATGGTGATTATGACTACCCCAGCCAGCGCATCCGAACCCCGTGCGACCCGCGCCAACAACTCGCGCGAGCAGATTCTAGACGCTTATGAACATCTGCTGGTACAGGCCGGTGAACGTGCCGCCACCCTTGATGCGGTCGCCGCCCAAGCGAAAGTTTCTAAGGGCGGTCTGCTCTATCATTTCGGCTCGAAAAAGGCGCTCTTCCAAGCGCTTTTAGACCGCACCCGCACCTACGCAGACGAAGACCTTGAGAAGATGCGCGCCGCACCCGAGGGGGCCAGCGCCTATTACATCAACACCTCAACCTTTCAGGGCACCCCATTCGATATATGCCTGGTTGCCCTCTCGCGGTTGGCGCAGGATAAGAACCCGGCGGCACGCGAACTCATGGACGAGATTCAGGGGCAGTGGTATGAGCTGATTCGCGCGGAGATTGGGGACGATAAGATGGCGCGCACCGTGCTTTTGCTGGGGGACGGCATGTATTACAGTGCGGCGTTTGCGGGAGGCATGGCGAACCCGGCGGCGCGCAAACGCATCAAGGCCGATCGGGATATTCTGCTGGATGCGCTCGACATTCTCAGGCGCGCGGCGCAGTAGTGTTCGTATCGGCATAACACCGCGAGCAGATAATATCTTCGACGAGCAGGTAACGGATTGCTATCTTTTCGTCGAAATACTATCTGCTCGCAGGGAAGAAGCAGGCAAGAAAGAGCCTCTACCCCTCGAAGGTGCGGTGCAGTTTCGCCAGCGACAGCGCAATATTACGGCGGTTACGCGCGAACACACCAACCCTACGGAATACGGGCGCAGCGGGGATGAACCCAAAGATTTTCGCTTCGGAAGCATCCCAGGTTTCACGCACGGTCACGGTGCCGTCGTGGTTATCTGCGATTTCCCAGGTCCAGTAGTGGTCGGCGGGCATGCGCCAGGAGAGGGCCTGGTTCTTCTCGGCGCGCACGACCGTAGGAGACATACGGTATGGGAAACCCAGGAACATTTTTTCGGTGAAGGTATCGCCTTCGCGCAGTTCGGGGGTGTCGCCGGATACCAGCCCACGCACCGAACCGCCGCCGTCAAGCTCAGTGTGGCGGGCGGGGTCGGCAATTAGGGCGTACACATCACTCGCCGCCGCCCGCAGAATAGTTTCGGCGGAGATCATGGCGGGGTCCGTCTCAAGGAACTTTATCTGTGCAGTAGTCATACCTTTAACCCTACGCCCGTGAACACCCTACGACTAGCCGCGAGCAGGTGGTTTTTGGCTCGAGCAGGTAGGAAAATCCTACCTTGTCGACGAAATCCGACCTG
>ERZ773045.1473-NODE-1473-length-10455-cov-13.254135_pt1 | contig 10455 bp, 2 predicted proteins | sample MGYA00580635_ERZ773045 | MGnify/ENA primary metagenome ERZ773045 (study PRJEB29015, sample SAMEA2738115) | human oral metagenome | biome: human oral; feature: human-associated habitat; material: saliva | place: China | collected 2261 ...
CGATACTTTCAGCATCATGGTCACCCATCATATCAAAACGGAAACCATCTACTTTGTATTCTTTAGTAAGATAAGCAATCGAATCAACCAAGACACGACGACTCATATAATGAGTTGTACCTAGTCGCCCACCACCAAAACTTGAACGTGGCGTGCCATCAGCATCCATAAAGTGATAATAATTTGGCTCAAGGTCTTCAAAAATAGCTGTCTTGGCTGTATGGTTGTAAACCACATCCAAGATAACACCCATACCGTGACTATGAATAGCAGCAACTAAATTCTTGAATTCTTCAATACGTTTAGCAGGATCGCTTGGGTTTTCAGAATACATCCCTGTCAATGAGAAATAGTTTTGTGGGTCATAACCCCAGTTGTAGTTACTATTACTTGAAGCATAAGTATCTAAACGTTGACCATTTTGCAACTCATTAACAAAATAGTAGCTCAATACTGGCAAAAGCTGAATATGGGTAACACCAAGATCTTTAAGATAATCTAAACGCTCCGCAAAGGCTGCAAAGGTACCAAATTGGTGTTTTAGTTCTGAAGAGATTGCTTTATCAGAGGTAAAATCACGGACATGGGCCTCATAAATGATGGCATCTTCTCGAGTTTTAAAGTTAGGAATCTTAGCATAGTCAAGGTCTTTTGGTCCATAATTGGCAGGATCTACGAAAGCAGCCTTAGCAATCTTATGTTCAGGTCCCTTGCTGGCGTCGTTACTATTCCAAACTGCCAACGATTTCGCATATGGATCAAGAACAATTACTGACTGATCTCCACGTTTAATGCGATATTGATAGAAATAGCCTGTTAAATTTTCAAGCCCAAGATCAGTCGCAATCAAGTCAGCTTGCCAAGTACCACGAGCTCCTTTGCTTAGGGCATGTTCAGCGAGCACCTTGTCTTGATTGTTCTTGTCATAGATAATGATATCTACTTGATCTGCACTTGGTGACCAAAGTGTCACATGTGCCTTAGTACCATTCTCTTCAAGACGAGCACCCAATTCTCCATCGTAACTGTAGAGCGCATCCTTCAATTGCCAACTTTCAGATGTTTTAAAACTATCATTACCTAAAGTAACCTTGTAAGGTAGATTCTCTGCAGCAAAATCACCTGTTAGTTTAGCTTTTTTTAGCTTGGCATCCAAATCAAGGTGTTTAAGAGTTACGCTATTCCCATCCTTATCTGTCACCTTGAGGTCTTTGAGAATGTCCTCAGCCGTCACTTCATCTAAATTGCTAAAGCTAAGGTCAATTTGGCTTGGGCTAATTTGCTGAGCTCCAGTCAAACGCACATCTTTAACAAAGTAAGGGTTGGTGTAGACTGTCGTATCAGTATCTCGTACGAAAATCTGACGAGTTTTTTTCAAGTCACTAAATTTATAATCATTTGGTTGAATTTTCACATCATCTCCTGTTTTGCTCTCATCTAAGAGTAAAAACCCGATAGATTTAGCAGCCTCGGTTAGCGGAATGTCTAAATAGGCACCATACTTACCATTTGGTTGGAAATTGACACCATCAGGCCAATTACTTGGAGCGTCCTTAACATCCCCCCAATACCAGACAGACTTATTACTGTAATCACCATCCGTACGGAAATAATTGATACGAACGTGGTCTTGAGGGATAGGCTGATAACTGTAAACTTGGAAATCCTTGTCAATCCAGGCCTCATTCATTTGAGGGCTAAGAATTTCTACAGTTTTGTCACCTGAAAGGTTTGTTCCAGCAGCATTATTAATTAAGAAGCTAAGCTTTTTAGGTGCAGCAGACAACTTCACATCTAAATAGACACCATAATCATCTTCTTTTGCAGATGCAAATGAGGTTGCCCCTGTTGGCCAAGCGCCTTTCTGAGATGATGGTGTCTCAACATCATCCCAAGTCCAAAGACCAAGAGATGACTTGTCTGGACTTGGCAACTCTTGGAAATGCAAGCGAATAGTCCCCTCAGCAATAGGATCCTCAGACGCATTAGTCAATGTTGGAATAGCAGCTCGATCAGTAGTTACTGTATTTGATGTGTTTACTGCAACCGCGTCTGATTTTCCAGTATCATGACGAACTGGACTCTCTTCCTGAATAAGGTCTGTATTAGTTGATTTAGGCCCTGTTTCAGTCTCAGTAGTTACAGTGGATGTAGGTGTTTCAGTAACTTGATTACTGGCAAAGAGACTAGAATCAGCTGGTTCTACTTGTGTACTTGTTGCAGGTGTTGAAACTGCTTCTTCCGCCTTGACTCCTTGAACAGCAGCAAAGCTCAAAAATACAGCTCCAATTGTTACAGAAGCTAGACCCAACTTGTACTTACGAAGGCTATAACGAAGGACTTTTCCATTATTAGCTTAGTTATTTCTTTTCATAGCAACTCCTTTTGATAACGTTTTCATGTTTTTTAATATAACATTTAGCTTGAGTTTATGCAAGCGTTTTCTCTACAAGATTACTAAAAAAGCCTCTAGAAGTTCCCTTCTAAAGACCTTTGATTTATAGATTAAGCAAAGACAGAGAAGAATGGTGCACCAAGCTTAGTATCCATTGCATCTCTACTTTGAACACCATGAATGTAATCCAATGAATACCATCCATTGTTATTGGCGTTAAATGGATCACGAACATATGTTTTACCATTATCATAGCCATGAAGTACGATTTCATGCGTGTAAGGATAATTGATGAATTGACTTGCTCCTACTGCCGCCAAAACGTGTTGCCCTGACATCAAAGCTGAGGCAATGTTAGCAATACTTGAAAGTACGTTGCTCTTCAGACCCCAATTTTTACTTGCTAATACAATACCATCTGCATCTGTACCAGCGACTGATGTTTTGTTAAATGAATTTGTATTGTAGTACAAATAATCCGCAACTGTCGTTGGTGCAATGACAGTTCCCAAGATATCTGTAAAAGTCATGGCAAGTGATGTTGGAACACAGCCAGATTGATCCATATTGCTGACACCATACCACTTAGAAGCCCAACGAGGGTCACGTTGAGAATAATAAGTTGTCTGAGGTTCAACACGACGATTACGTGGAGCAAGAGCTGTCTCACCAAGGTTAAATCCGTCTACAGTATTGTCTACATAGTCCACATAAACGTGAGTCGTATAGTTACCAATTAGATTCTTATGATTAACAGTCGATACATTGATTTCATTATGTGTTCCAGTAGGTGCTGTATTGTACCAAGAAAGGTTTCCTTGGTTACTTTCTGACCATACAGCTACACGAATATTCTTAATCTGACGTCCTTGTGGCGCTTGATCAACTACAACTGTAAAACTACCTGCTTCTGAATTAACATTAGTGATATAGGTTTGCGTTTTTGTCTTGGCATTACGGAATTCGAGTGTTGTACTTGTCCCACCAACACCAACTTGTGAGCCATCATTTAAAATATAGTACAAATGAATATTGTACAAGCCTGTAGAATTTTTATGATTAATAGCTTGAACATTTACCGTATAAGTTCCATTTGATTGACGAGTCGCTTCATACCAACGAATATCATCTTGCCCATCAGTCTCAGACCAAATAGGTACTTGAACAGTACGAACGCCCTTAGGGCTATAGACATCACTGATGACCACATCAAAGATTCCAGTACCATTATTATTTAAGATAGAAATACTACCACTTGGCTTAGTTTCATTGACCTCAACAACAGTCTCAGTCAAATACTTACGATTATCATCCTTATCTACAAGATAAACATCCGCTCTGTAATTGCCTACTGAGTGTTTGTGATCTGAAGCTTTAATAGTCACACGATAATTACCGTCTGCTTGCTTACTTGCCTTATGCCAAACCAAATCGTCCTGGCCATTAACAAGACTCCATGATGGCACCAAGATTTCCTTAAGACCATTAGGCGCAACGATATTTCGAACAACCGCGTCAAAAGTTCCTTCCTCAGCATTATTATTCTCAATAGAGAGAGTTGCACTTGGACGAGATAGACTAACTTCAACTACTTTTTCAGTTAAGTAGAAACGCTTGTTGAAATTATCTACGATATAGGCATCTGCACGGTATTTACCGGTTGAATATTTGTGGTCACTTGACTTAATGGTAGCACGGTAAGAACCATCTGCTTGTTTCGTAGCCTTGTGCCAAATCAAATCATCTTGACCACCAACTAGACTCCAGGATGGTACCAGGATTTCTTTCACACCTGTAGGAGCAACGATGTTTTTTACTACCGCATCAAAAGTACCTGCAGCTGCATTATTATTTTCAATAGTTAAGGTTGCGCTTGGACGAGAGTAAGTTACAGAGACTACTTTCTCAGAAATATAATGTCTCTTATTTGTTCGATCAACAACATAGGCATCTGCACGGTAATTGCCAGCCTCCCCCTTGTGATCTACCGCCTTAATGGTTACACGATAAGAGCCATCCATTTGCTTGGCTGCCTTATGCCAAATCAAGTCATCTTGACCATTGGCTAGACTCCAAGATGGAACAAGAACCTCTTTAACACCCAAGGGTGCCACAATATCTCGAACCACAGCATCAAAGGTACCAGTGACCTTGTTGTTGTTCTCAATTGAGAAGCTAGCCTTAGGTTTTAGAACATCAGTATCATGAGATGAACCTGAGGCATGAGTCAACTTAGCAGGTTCAGCCACGATATTGCTTGAAACCTCAGAAGCAGTCGGTACCGTCGCATTTTCTGAACTCGCTACTGTGTTAGCCTGAACTACAGATTCAGAGGCAACGACTCTTGATTCAGATGCTGCAATCGTTGTTGAGCTTGCTTGACTAACTTGTGGAGCACTTGAGTTTGCTACTTCACTTGTGGCTGTAGGTGTTTCCGCAACAGTTGAACTTGGTCTTGCTGATGGTGACTCTTGTGCAAGGACTGCTCCACCACCAAAAATATCTGCTGCAGTCGCAGGTTGATACTGGTTCCCTTCAGTAACTGTAGGCATTTGAGTGGCTACCTCATCAGCACTGGCCACCTGAGTGGTCACCGCCATGAGGACAGCTGCACTGGCATAGTAGATAAAATCTTTTGTTCGCATTTAACTTTCCTTTGACACTTTTTAATACGTCACCCATTTTACCATAGAAAATGTCTTACGAATAGAGCGAAAGTGATAATTATCTAAAAAAACTATAAAAATGATAAAAAAATAAGTAATTTCTATGCTGAAAGTATCAATGTCATCCAAATAAAGAACCTAAAAGCCCATAAATATGAGATTTCAAACATGTATATAATATTCTGAAAATAGGTAAAAATAAAATATGACTATCAAGAATGTACACCAAAAAAAGCCCTTAGAAGTTACCTTCCAAAGACCTTTCATTAATAGATTAAGCAAAGATTGAGAAGAATGGTGCACCAAGCTTAGTATCCATTGCATCTCGACTCTGAACACCATGAATGTAATCCAATGAATACCAACCATTGTTATTGGCATTAAATGGATCACGAACATAAGTTTTACCATTATCATAGCCATGAAGTACGATTTCATGCGTGTAAGGATAATTGATGAATTGACTTGCTCCTACTGCCGCCAAAACGTGTTGCCCTGACATCAAAGCTGAGGCAATGTTAGCAATACTTGAAAGTACGTTGCTCTTCAGACCCCAATTTTTACTTGCTAATACAATACCATCTGCATCTGTACCAGCGACTGATGTTTTGTTAAATGAATTTGTATTGTAGTACAAATAATCCGCAACTGTCGTTGGTGCAATGACAGTTCCCAAGATATCTGTAAAAGTCATGGCAAGTGATGTTGGAACACAGCCAGATTGATCCATATTGCTGACACCATACCACTTAGAAGCCCAACGAGGGTCACGTTGAGAATAATAAGTTGTCTGAGGTTCAACACGACGATTACGTGGAGCAAGAGCTGTCTCACCAAGGTTAAATCCGTCTACAGTATTGTCTACATAGTCCACATAAACGTGAGTCGTATAGTTACCAATTAGATTCTTATGATTAACAGTCGATACATTGATTTCATTATGTGTTCCAGTAGGTGCTGTATTGTACCAAGAAAGGTTTCCTTGGTTACTTTCTGACCATACAGCTACACGAATATTCTTAATCTGACGTCCTTGTGGCGCTTGATCGACTACAACTGTAAAACTACCTACTTCTGAATTAACATTAGTGATATAGGTTTGCGTTTTAGTCTTAGCATTACGGAATTCAACTGTTGTCGTTGTCCCTCCTACACCAACTTGTGACCCATCATTTAAAATGTAGTACAAATGAATATTGTACAAACCTGTTGAATTTTTGTGGTTAGTAGCTTGAACATTTACCGTATAAGTGCCATTAGCTTGACGTGTAGCTTCATACCAACGAATGTCATCTTGACCATCTTTTTCAGACCAAATAGGTACTTGAACAGTACGAACACCTTTAGAACTATAGACATCACTGATAATGACATCAAAAGTACCAGTATCATTATTGTTATTAACAACTGAAATAGTACCGACTGGCTTATTATGTTTTACGTCTACAATGGTTTCAGTGACATAATGACGTTGGTTGGCATTATCTACGATGTAAACGTCAGCACGGTAATTTCCTAGTGAATTTTTATGCTCACTAGCCTTAATAGTGACACGGTAGCTACCATCAGATTGGCGACTAGCCTTGTGCCAAACGAGATCATCTTGTCCATTAACGAGACTCCATGAAGGAACTAAAACTTCCTTAACCCCATTTGGTGCTACGATATTGCGAATAACAGCGTCAAAAGTACCTAAATCAGCATTATTATTTTCAATAAAGAGGCTTGCACTAGGACGAGTTTGAGTAACTTCTACCACTTTTTCAGTAAGGTAGAAACGTTTGTTAGAGTCATCTACAAGGTAGGCATCGGCACGGTACTTACCAGTTGAATTCTTATGATCCGTTGCTTTGATAGTCACTCGGTAAGAACCATCGGCTTGACGAGTTGCCTTATGCCAGATAAGGTCGTCTTGACCACCAACTAAACTCCATGAAGGAACAAGAACTTCTTTCAAACCTGTAGGAGCAACAATGTTACGAACAACTGCATCAAAAGTACCTGCTGCAGTATTGTTGTTTTCAATCGTAAGGACACCACTTGGTCGAGCATAATCAACAGCCACTACTTTTTCAGCAATATAATGGCGATTGTTAGAGGTATCCACGATATAAGCATCGGCACGGTAATTTCCTTTAGTGCCCTTATGCTCACTTGCCTTAATGGTTACACGATAGCTGCCATCAGTTTGCTTAGTCGCCTTATGCCAAATAAGGTCGTCTTGGCCATTTTCAAGACTCCATGATGGCACCAAAACTTCTTTAACACCTAGTGGTGCTGAGATATTAGTGATAACGGCGTCAAAAGTTCCAGCCTTAGCATTATTGTTTTCAATAGCAAAACTTGCTTTAGGTTTCAACTGCTCAGGTGTCTTACCAATGAAGACTTGCGTAGTTGTTCCACCAACACCCGTCAATTGACCATCTTTTTGAACATAATAAAGGTGGATATTATAAAGCCCTGTCGAGTTTTTATGAGCTGAAGCCTTAACGTTTACTGTATAAGTTCCATTATTTTGACGGTTAGCCGTATACCAGATAATGTCATCTTGACCATTAATTTCTGACCAAATTGGAACAGAGACTGTTTCAACACCGTTTGGTGCTTTGACATTAGAGATGACAACATCAAAGCTACCAACAGTTGGATTATTGTTAACAATAGAGATGGTTCCACTTAAAGCGCCTTGAGTTGCATCAACCCCAGCACTGGCATTAGCTGTGAAACGTCCTGTATAGTCCACGCTGTGGTCAAAGACATGTTTTCCTGGAAGGAGATTAGCAGTTGCTGTAAACTGCCAAGCGCCAGTTTTAGCATTGTAACGCATGTTTTTGGCGCTCGTAGCCGTAAGTGTACTTGATGGATACTGGGCAATCCAGAAATTTTCAATACCAAATTGAGAGGTTGAGACAGGTCCACGATAGCCTAGATTGTTCTCATCCAACCAGCTAGCACTTGTATAGAACATCAAGTTGTTGTAACCATTCTTACGCATCTCATTAACCCATGCTTGAGTGTTACGGTTAATATTTGGAAGCATCTTAGAGTCTTCGAAATCGTTAACCATAACTGTGCTCTTTGGAAGCTTAAGGTTTTCGGCTGCCTGAATGTAGAAACGAGCCTCTGCGCGCGCCTCTTCCTCAGTCGTGTATCGAGAAAAGTGATAGGTTGATACTTGGAGACCTGCGATTTGCGCATTACGAACTTGTGACGGAGCTTTAGGATTATTATACCAAGTGTCTTCAGTCAATTTAACGACGACACCACCCACTCCTTGGCGTGCAAGGGCACGGTAATCATCTACACTGATATCTCCATTGTGGCTGCTGACATCGATAAAAGTCTTCGGTTGCACCTTAAGAGTTGGCGAAGGAACATCCGTAGAATTCGTTAATTTAGCAGGTGTGGCAACAGTGCTATTTGACATTTCTGAACTTGTCGCACTTGTAGAAGCTGTAGCACTTTCTGAACTAACAACTGAAGATGTTACTGAAGTTGTTGTCACAGCAACAGTAGAGTTAGCTACCGAAGTTGATACAGTTGCCGTTGCAGCCTCGGAACTCTGTGAAGCAGGAGACGTAGATACCGCTGGAGTGTTAGCTTTTGGCACTTCACTTGTTGCTACAGAGGCAGGGGCTGAAACAGTTGAGCTTGGTGTTTCAGTAAGTGACGCTTCACCACCAAAAATTTCTGCTGCAGTCGCAGGTTGATAGTGGTTTCCTTCAGTAATAGAAGGCGTTTGTGTTGCCACTTCATCAGCTTGAGCAACCTGAGTAGTTACAGCCAAGAGAACAGCCGCACTGGCATAGTAGATAAAATCTTTCGTTCGCATTTAACTTTCCTTTTGCATTTGTAATACTTGAACCATTTTACCACAGAAAAACTCTCGTGGAAAGGTTATTATTAAAAATTTTCTAAATAAAATAGAAATATTATAAAATTATAAACAAACTTTCTCTCTTGATAGAAAACTCTTTAACTTATTATTCGTATTTTTCTTCAAAACTATTGAAAATCCGTGACGTTTTTCTCAAATAAATACAAATGAAAATGTATAAAAAAATTCCCGAACATCTGTCCGAGAATTTTATCAATTTTATTTACGTTTTGGTGGGTTATGGACAGCCTCTCCAAGTACGTCAGCAAAGGCTTCGTACATATTTTCAGAGAATGTTGGGTGACCGTGGATAGATTGTAAGAGCTCATCTACAGTCAATTCATTTTCCATAATTGTTGACGCTTCGTTAATCAATTCAGCTGCAGCCGGTCCAATGATATGAACACCAAGGATTTCATGGTACTTCGCATCTGCAACAACTTTAACAAAACCTTGAGCTTCGTTTGAAGCAATAGCACGTCCATTACCAGCAAAGCTTGATTTACCAATGAGGACATCACCATATTTGGCGCGTGCATCTTCTTCAGTAAGACCACACATTGCGACTTCTGGGTGTGTGTATACAGCAGCTGGTGTGTAGTCAAGGTGAGCCTTACGAACGTTACCATGCATAGCATTTTCAGCCGCAACTTCACCCATACGGAAAGCAGCGTGAGCAAGCATCTTAGTTCCGTTTACATCACCCGGTGCATAGATACCAGGAATTGATGTTTCTTGATAAACATTCACTTTGATACGACCACGGTCTAATTCAAGGTTAAGATTTTCAAGACCATCCAACTGAGGAACACGACCGATTGAAAGAAGGGCGCGATCAGCTACAATCTCTTCACCATTATTAAGTTTAAGGGTCAATTGGTTGTTAGCTTCTACAATCTCAGAAACTCCGACAGATGTCATGATCTTCATACCCTTCTTAGCAAGGATTTTTTGAAGTTCAAGTGACACTTCTTTATCCATAGCAGGGATAATGCGGTCAGCCATCTCAACAACAGTTACTTCTACACCGTATGAAGCATAAACAAGACCAAGTTCGATACCAACGACACCACCACCCATAACAGCAAGTGATTTAGGCAATTCACGCAAGTCTAGAATATCATCTGATGTCATCACAAGTTGTGACTCGATTCCAGGGATATTAATACGTGATACTTTTGATCCAGTTGCAAGGATGATGTTGCGTCCCTTGATTGTTTCTGAGCCAATAGTGACAGTCTTATCTGGGTTAACTTGACCAAGACCATTGAAAATAGTTACCTTATTAGCCTTCAAAAGACCTCGCACACCACCTGTAAGGGTCTTAACAACAGAGTTCTTAAAGTCAACTGTCTTATCCATATCGATGGTGTAGTTTGTTGATGCTAAGTTGATACCACGACCTGCTGCAATCTTAAGTCCATCAAGGATTTCTGCATTTTTAAGGTAGGTCTTAGTTGGAATACATCCTTTATTCAAACATGTTCCACCAAATTCAGATTTTTCAACGATAGCAA
>ERZ773045.1475-NODE-1475-length-10454-cov-2.272045_pt1 | contig 10454 bp, 6 predicted proteins | sample MGYA00580635_ERZ773045 | MGnify/ENA primary metagenome ERZ773045 (study PRJEB29015, sample SAMEA2738115) | human oral metagenome | biome: human oral; feature: human-associated habitat; material: saliva | place: China | collected 2261 ...
TCATCATCGACATTCAGCCAGAATTGGTAGAATTTATAGACGCTGGTTTTATTTTCATCAAGCCAAACCGCGCCACCTTCAGATTTACCGAATTTACGACCAGTCGACTTATTGATAAGTAGCGGTGCAGTCATTGCGTAGACTTCAGTATTTTCTTTTTTACGAATCAGATCCACGCCGGATAATAAATTGCCCCATTGATCTGATCCACCGATTTGCAGATTCACGCCGTACTGATTAAATAGATGCCAAAAATCATAGCCCTGAAGTAAAGTGTAAGTGAATTCCGCAAAACTCAGACCCTTGCCATTATTAATGCGCGCCTTGAAAAATTCGCGGCTCACCAAATCTGCCATATTGAAATTCTTACCGATATCGCGAAGAAATGGCAGTAATTCCAGCTCAGCCAGCCAGTCAGCATTATCAACCAAAGTAAAATCTCGTTCAGCAAAAATTCGCGAAACTTGGGATTTTAAGGCTTGCTTGTTATGCTCAATTTCCTCGTACGGAAGCAGATTTCGCTCTTCCGTGTCGCGCATATCGCCAATCATTCCCGTACCACCGCCAACGAGCAAAAACACTTTATGTCCGCGCTCCAAAAAATGCCGAACCATCATATAAACTGCCAAATGCCCAACATGCAAACTGTCCGCCGAAGGATCCGTCCCCAAATAGAGCGTGAAATTCTCCGAATCGATAAGTTTGTCGTCAGTAAATGTGGTCTGATTCCAGAATCCACGCCATTGTAATTCTTCTGATAATTTCATATCACTCCTTTTCTATATATTAGTATAGCAATTTTACAATTGAAGCGAAACATATGCGTGATATAATAGAATTGTGAAGAAAAAGACTACGATAAGCACCGCCGGACACGGCTCAAGCGATAAGAAATCTCCGTCGAAACGGATGAACTTATATGCCAATTTGGCGCAGAAACATAAGACTAAAAAAGACAAGGACGCGCGCGAACGAGCGGAATATTTGGCGACTTTGCCGAAACATCCCGTAAAGCGATTCTTTTATCGATTACATCCGAAGCGACTAGCGAAATATTGGTTCTCCAAGCGCGGCGGACTGATGGCTCTGAAAATTCTTGGCGTCAGTATTTTGTTGATGTTGCTACTTATCGGCGGAATGTTCGCCTATTTCCGTAAAGACCTCGATAAAATTCGCCCTGGCGAGCTTGCTAAGCGCGTTCAAACGACTGTCACTAAATATTACGACCGCAACGACAATTTGCTTTGGGAAGATAAAGGTACGGGCAATTATCAATTGGTTGTCGAATCTGACCAGATTAGCGACTATTTGAAAAAAGCCACTGTCGCAATTGAAGACCGAAACTTCTACAATCACCACGGCATCAGTATTAGCGGTATGTTGCGCGCAATGCTCTCAACTGCTTCACGACGCCAAGTTCAGGGTGGATCGACTCTGACGCAGCAGCTAGTCAAGCAAGTCTTCTTCGCAGATGAGGCCGGCGACCGATCGATTAGCGGTATTCCTCGAAAGATCAAGGAAATCATCCTCGCAATCGAAGTTGAGCGCATGTATAGCAAAGACCAAATTCTGTCATTATATCTGAATGAGTCTCCATACGGCGGTCGTCGTAACGGCGCAGAGTCTGCAGCTCAGACATACTTTGGTAAGCACGCTAAAGATCTGACGCTGGCGGAAGCGGCGCTAATTGCTGGTATTCCACAGAATCCAACTTACTATAATCCATACAACACCGCTGGAAATAAGGCTTTAATTGCCCGACAACATACAGTTTTGGATTACATGGCTGAGCAAGGCGTTATCACCAAGGATGAGGCTGAAAAAGCTAAAAAGATTGACATCTTAAGCACGCTTAAGCCGCAGACCGAGCACTTGGAGAATATTAAGGCTCCTCACTTCCTATTGATGGTTCGCAATCAGTTGAGTAAAGAGCTTGGCGAATCAGTCGTTGGACGCGGTGGATTGACGATTAAAACCACCCTCGACTGGCGAATTCAGGAGAAACTTGAAAATGAGATGAAGTCGTTCTTTGCAACTGGTCGACCAGACGCTGTGCGAATTAGTAACGGCGCCGCAACAGTCGAGGACGTTCAGACTGGACAAATCGTAGCGCTTGTTGGTAGCCGTGACTTTAATTATGCTGGTTTCGGACAGGATAATGCCGCAGTTTCCTATATCCAGCCAGGTTCCACGATTAAGTCGCTTGTCTTTGCTCAATTATTTGACAAACACGACAGCAAGCAAGCATACGGTAGCGGCACAGTCTTAGCTGATGAGAACATTGATAAACTGTACGGCGCAACCCTGAGAAACTGGGACAATAAGTTTATGGGTGCCATCAATATTCGAAGAGCGCTAGCTCTATCTCGAAACGTCCCAGCCATTAAAGCCGCTTACATCGTTGGCGACGGATCCGCTAAGCCTGTCGTCGAGGGAATCCGCAGGATGGGCGACACCAACTATTGCCGCCAGGAAGAAAATGCCGGCGGTTACGGACTCGGTGCAGCAATCGGCGCATGTGGAACCAAACAGACAGAATTGGTGAACGCTTACTCAACATTGGCGCGAATGGGAGTCCAAAAAGATATTTCAAGTGTTATCGAGGTAAAGAACAGCCAAGGTGAAACTCTGAAAAAATGGAAAGATGAAGGCAAGCAAGTTATCGACTCGCAATCAGCATACATCGTGAACGACATCTTGTCCGACCGAACCCCTGGACTTCACGGCTGGATGGGTGTCAATGGCGTTCGAACCTCTGCAAAGACCGGTACATCGGACAAGGGTTCACAGCCAAAAGACCTTTGGATTGTTAATTACAGCCCAGCTCTGGTTATGGGAATGTGGCTCGGAAACTCCGACACTAGTGTGATTGGCACATCAGCCTCCAACTACGGTATGCCGGTAATTAGAAGCGTTATGGAATTTGCCCACATCCAAGTTTACGCCAAAGAAGGCAAATGGAAGTCAGGTCAATGGTATGAGCGACCAAGCGGAATCCAGACTGTCAACGGTGAGCTCTACCCATCATGGTGGAATAAGAGACAAAGTCAATCTACAGAGAAAATCACCTTCGATAAAGTCTCTAAGAAAAAGGCAACAAACTGTACTCCGGATGGCGCAAAGGAAGAGATTGAAGTGACAAAGATTATCGATCCTTTGACTAAGAAAGAGTCAATCACTGTTCCTTCGGGCTACGACGCAAACGCAGAAGATGACGTTCACAAGTGCGACGACACTAAACCGCAAATTGGAGCAATATCATACACCAACAGCGGTAAGAAATATACGATAAGTGTTGACGTTACAGCAGGAACTTGGGGCTTATCGGCAATCGAAATTACCGTGGACGGAAAGAGCATTAAGAGTTCAGAAATTACTTCAAGCGGCAAGCAGACCGCCACAGTAGAGCTTGATACGACAGGAGCGCACACGGTTTCTGTAACCGTAAGAGACTCTGCATATTACACCGCCACTTCAACTGGCAGCATTCAAGTTCACTAAATAAACTATTGTTTATTTACCAAATTAATCAGCTCAGCCTCGTGTTGAGCTGATGTTTTTGAGCGACCATTTGTGCGCTTTTTAGGAACGTTGGTCTTCTGCTTTACAGGTTTTTTCTGTTCAACCACAAGCTTCGCAAACATCATTTTTCCAGCGTCGGTCTGCAAGCTTCGGATAATCTCAATTTTCTTCGTTTGCCCAATGTAGCGCTTGGCGTTCTCAACAACCACCATCGTTCCATCTTTCAAATAGCCAACCGCTTGATGAGAATCTTGCCCCTTCTGCGACAGCTCCAAATCCAGCTCGTCACCAGGCAAATAACTCATCCTCAAACTTTTCGCCAGCTCATTGATATTCAAAACCTTAACGCCGTCAACTTGCGCCACCTTATTCAAATTGTAATCAAGCGTCAATACCGCCGCGTCCATCTCCTTCGCCAATTTCAACAAGCGAGAATCCACGCCTTCCGGCACGCGAATATTGTCATCGTAAAGCTCGAATGAAGACTTCAAAATATCCTTAAGCTCCTTCACAACATCCATACCGAATCGCGCCCTTTCACGCTTATCGTGGTCTGCGCCGTCGGCTAATAATTGCAATTCTGTCAATACACTCCTTGGCACAATAATTTTTCCCAATAAAAATCCGGTCTTCGCCAGTTCAGTCACTCGCCCGTCCATGAGTACTGACGTGTCGACCAAAATCGGCGCCGCGCCCACAGATGAATTTCGTCGCGGTTTTGCCAAGAAATAAACCTCAGCCGCCAAACCAAGCAACATTATAATTATTATCAATCCGTAAAAATCTTTCATTTTTTCCCTTTCTATTGTAAATAGTCAATTAGCGCCTGTCGCATATCGCTGACGCCTTTTATAAATTTATCTTTATGAACTTTTGGCGCAATCGCATAAGTGAAGCCCAGCTTCTTCGCCTCTTTAATTCGAGCTTGCCAATTCGTCGCCGAGCGAACCTCACCGCCCAAACCAATCTCGCCAAACACCACGGCACCTTCGTCAAGACTTCGCCCAGCGCTAGCGCTAGCAATCGCCATCGCCACAGCCAAATCAGCAGCTGGATCATTTAATTTCAGCCCGCCGACCACATTGACGTAAATATCTTTGTCCGCCAATTTTAACTTCGTTCGCTTCTCCAAAACCGCCACCAACAGATTCAATCGATTCAGATCAAAACCACTCGCCGTGCGCTTAGGATAGCCAAAATTCGTCGGATTAACTAGCGCCTGAATTTCCACCAAAAGCGGACGTGCACCTTCCATGGTTGCCAGCACAATTGACCCATCCAGATTCTGACGCTCCGCCAGAAGTTCCGCCGACGGATTCTTCACGATTCTTAACCCCTGCTCGTCCATCTCAAAAATCGCCGCTTCATTCGTCGAACCATATCGATTCTTCTGCGCCCGAACAACTCGAAAACCGCCATATCGATCGCCCTCAAAGTTCAGTACAACGTCCACCAAATGCTCCAATATTTTCGGACCAGCAATCGAACCCTCTTTGGTGACATGACCAACCAAAATCACCGCCGTACCCGAAGCTTTGGCGGCACGAATAATTACATTTGACGAGTTGGTGATCTGACTAACCGACCCTGGAGCTGAAGAAATCTCACTGAGAGAAATTGTCTGAACCGAATCGACAATCGCCAGATCATACCCGCCTTGCTGAATTGACGCCGCAATATCTTCCGCACTATTACTGGACGCCAGCTGCATTTTTTCCGAATCAGCCGCACCCAAACGCTCCGCACGAAGCTTCACTTGAGAAACCGATTCCTCGCCGCTTACATATAGCACTGATTTTGACTTGGCAATATGTGCCGCAACTTGCGCCAAAAGCGTACTCTTTCCAATTCCTGGCTGACCCGCCACCAGCACCACGCCGCCAACCAAAAATCCACCACCCAAAACAGTGTCCAAATCGTCAATTCCCGTGCTTAATCTTTCTAGCCCAGACTCAGAGGCAGCTTCACGAATGCTAGACGTTTTCAAGGCTTTGCCGCGCCCAGCTGATTTGTCAACAACGGATGACCCGCCAGAAGAAACGACCTGCTCGACTAGCGAATTCCATTCCCCGCAATTTTCACACCTGCCAGCCCACTTTGAAAAACTAGCCCCGCACTGCTGACAAACAAATTGACTTTTAGCTTTCGCCATTATTTCGCCCCCTCCAAACTATCCAAACTTTTATTCAATTCATCAATCTGCACTCCCAACTCCCTGAGTCGCAAAACATCAGAATTGTAAGAATTGATCTCAGAATTCAAATTGGCACGCCTTTCGTTCAACTCCGAGAGCTCCGCTTTCAAAGCTTGACGTTGACTATAAAAATCACTCTGTGACAAAAATCCGCCACTAACGCCCGCGCGCCGATTAAAGTCCGCCACGCGACTATTATAATCCGCCAAATCAGTTGAATATTGCGATAATTCTCTGTTCAATTTTTCCTTTCGAACCTTCAACGACTCGCTCAATTTCTGCGCTTCATTTTCTCTGGACTCAAATTTTTCTTGATATTGCGCGTGCAATTTCACGACTTCGGATCTATCAGTAAAATATCGTCGATAATATTCTTCCAGCTCATCGCCCAAATTGGCAAATTCCGTCCCTAAAATTGAGTGCAGCTCGTTAGCTCTCGTTCCAGGTTGCGCACGATCATAATACTCCATCCGCTCGGACAATTTCTTATTTTTCACATTATTATAAGCCTGCTCCAAAAGCTCGCTCAAATGAGATTTTTCCGATGCACTCAACCTTTCCCAAGCAGCGTGCAGCATCTCATGCGCTGCCGTCACTTCTTTCACGCCATCAAGCTCAGAATTGGTCACGTTATAAATATAAATATCCCTAGATGACGGATTATAACAACCCAAAATCGCATTTCCCTTTTCCACACGGCGACAATCTTCGTTAAATTCATTCGCCGATTTAATTTGCGGATTAGAAACATAGAACATTTTTCTGCCAGTGTCTGACATTTTCACGCGGTCAGCAATAGCGACAATTTCCGCACTCGGCTTATATTGCCACAGCGTAATCTCGTCAATAATTTGCTGACGATTCATCATCACAAAAACCGCAGCAGAAAGTACAATTATCGGCGTGAGGACGCTGAATATTCTACGCACGATTGACATTAATCACCACCTTATCATTATCAATTTTAGCCTCCAGCGTGTCGCCAGGTTTTGCTTTATTGGACAATAAAACATCACTCAGCGGATCCGCCAGTTCCGACTGAATTGTTCGTCTTAAAACTCGCACGCCGCGTTGCTCGTCAAATCCCCGATCGATCAACCAACGCTTCGCCGAAGAAGTAATATCAAGCGTCATTCCATGTCGACCAACAGCTTCGATCAAGTCAGACGTGAGATTGTCAAAAATCTTTCGCACGATCGAGCGAGACAACGGCTTAAATGTAATCACGTTATCAAATCTGCCAATCAATTCTGGACGCAAAAATTCCTCAAGCTCACGCAGAGCGGCACGCGAATTTTTCTCGTGACGATTTTCGCTAGCCGACTTTTTCTGCCCAGACGCGCCAAATCCCAGCTCCGAATCCTGAATCATTTGCTCGGCGCCGACGTTGCTCGTCAATATGACAATCGTCTGCCGAAAACTCACCGTTCGTCCGTGAGAATCGCTTAACTTGCCGTCCTCCAGAATTTGCAAAAGCAAATTCAGAACGTCAGGATGCGCCTTTTCAATCTCATCGAACAACACCACGCTATATGGTCGACGACGAACTTTATCCGTTAATTTCCCGCCGTCCTCATAGCCAACATAACCAGCCGGCGCACCGACAAGACGACTAGCCGTGTGACGCTCGGAAAACTCACTCATGTCAATTTTAATCAAGCTATCATCGCCGCCAAAAACTTCCCGCGCCAGAACTCGCGCCAATTCCGTCTTACCAACTCCAGTCGGACCCAGAAAGATAAACGACCCAAGCGGCCCACTCTGACGATTTAGTCCAGCTTTATTGCGACGAATCGCGCGCGCCAGTTGCTCAATCGCTTCATTCTGACCAAGAACACTCTGGCTCAGTCGCTTCTCCAGGCGGATCAAATCCTTCATCTGATTCAACGATAATCTGTCAATCGGAATATTCGTCATTGCCGAAACCGCTCGACGCAAATATTCATCGGTCAACACCGGCTCATCACTGGCTTCATCTTTCAGCGCTTCGGCTTGCAATTCCAATTGTCGCATTTGCATCTTAAATTCTGCGGCTTTTTCATAATCCTCAGCCTCGACCGCGGCGTCAATTTTTCCAGCCAATCGCTTAATTTGGCGAGCCAATTTATCCTTACGCGACAATTTTATTGGCGAGCTAGACTTCAATAAACTCGCCGCCTCGTCAATCACGTCAATCGCTTTATCTGGCAAAAATCGCTCCGTCACGTAACGCTGGCTCAAATCCACCGCCTCAGTCAGCATCTCGTCAGGAATTTGAACTTGATGATGCTTAGCCAAATTGACACTTAAGCCGCGCATCATTTCCACCGCCTCTTCTGGCGACGGCTCATTGACCGTCACCGACTGGAAGCGCCGTGACAACGCAGCATCTTTTTCGATATGTTTTCGATATTCATCAAACGTCGTCGCGCCAATTAGTCGCACCTCGCCTCGCGACAACGCTGGCTTCAATACATTCGCCGCATCCATCGAGCCTTCAGCCGAACCAGCGCCAACCAACAGATGCAACTCGTCAATAAACAAAATAACTTCTTGATGTTTTTTGGCGACCGCCAGAACTTTTTGCAATCGCTCCTCAAATTGCCCGCGATATTTCGTCCCAGCAATCATCGCCGTCAAATCCAATTGAAAAAGTCGCTTACCTTTCAAAAATTCGGGAACTTTATTATCAGCAATCCTCTGCGCCAAACCCTCAACGACCGCAGTTTTACCGACGCCAGGTTCGCCAATTAGCGCTGGATTATTCTTGCTACGCCGACCCAAAATCGTGATCATTCGCTGAATTTCCGACGCTCGACCAATCACCGGATCCAAAAATCCTTCACTGGCGCGTCGCGTCAAATCGACACCGAATTTCTCCAAAACTCGCAAATCGCCAGAATTTTTACTCGCCACACTGCGTTCACTCTGCAGAGATTCAAACTGCTGTTTATCAAACACATCTTCCAAACTTCCACGCAGATTGTCAATGTCAACGTTCATATCCCGCAGCAATTTAGTCGCTCGCGCCTCGTGCTGCTGCAGCATTCCATAAACGATGTGTTCCGTGCCAATTTTTTCCTGTCCAAATTCAACCGCTAATTGCCAAGCAATTCTTATCAATTCAACAACTTCAGCACTCAAACCCTTACTTACAATCGTAATCACCAGCGGCTTTGCGGTCAGATTCAATGCCATTTCCGCACGATCCAAAGTTACGCCATTTTCCGCCAAAATCTTTGCACCCAATGACGAATTTTGTGCCAACACACCAAGCAAAATATGCTCCGTGCCAACATATTCACTCCCCTCATTATGCGCCAGAAAACCAGCCCGCCCCAAACTGGCCCGAGCCGTTTCCGTCAGCCGAGGTTCTAATTCAGAAAAATCTTCTGACATATCGCCCTCCTTTCGTTTTCGGCGATTCGCAGAAGGCAGCTTATTCCGCCACCTCCTCAACTACGCTCATCAAGCTATCCTCAATATTCTTTCGAGGTTTTGGCTCCGCCTTAACGGGAGTTTTTGCTTCGATGTCTAATTCATAGTCAGTCAATCGACTTGCCAAGCGAACATTCTGTCCAGCGCGACCAATTGCTATTGATTGCTGATCTTCGCTAACATAAACCGTCGCACGCTTCTCATCTTCATTGACAGTCACACTCAAAACCTCTGCCGGACTCATCGCATTAGCAATAAATCCAGCCGCATCTTCCTCGTATGGAATAATGTCAATTTTTTCCTGCTCGCCAATTTCATTCATCACAGCCTGAACGCGGGCGCCGTGACCGCCAACAAACGTACCAACTGGATCAACGCCAGGTAGCGCTGAAGAAACCGCCAATTTGGTTCGGCGACCAGCTTCGCGAGCGATTGCCTTAATCTCAACTGCACCAGTTTCCATCTCTGGGACTTCTTGATTGAACAAGAATCGCACAAACTCTTCATTGCCGCGGCTAAGAATCAATTGCGGACCGCGACCTTCGCGCTCAATGTCCTTAATATAAACCTTAATTCGACGACCAACACCATAATATTCACCAGGAATTTGCTCGCTCTGAGGCATAATTCCGACAGCCTTGCCAAGCTCAATTCGCACAACGCGTGGCTCAACTCGCTGAACCGTACCGATAACAACCGTACCGATTTTATCCTCAAATTCCGCCAAAACAACTTCACGCTCAGCTTCGCGCAAACGCTGCAAAATCACTTGCTTAGCGGTCTGAGCAGCAACTCGACCAAAAGTCGTCACGTTATGAGTTTCCATCACAACTTCACCGCCAAGTTCAGCCGCAGGATCTATCTCCTTAGCTTCCTCTAGGTCGATTTGATTGGCGTCATTCTCAACTTCTTCAACAACAGTCTTAACAACCGACACGACAGCCGTACCGTTATTGATATTCAAGCTTGCGCGAACCAATTGGTCACGTGTGCCATTATCACGACGCCAAGCCGCCGCAATCGCCTGCTCAATCACGCTCAAAACTGTTTCTTCTGGCAAGTTTTTTTCCTCAGCAATCGTACGCACTGCCAACGTCAACTGCTTGATATTCAAGTCTTCCATTATATTATCTCCTTCTTATTAATTATATCTTTTTCCGCTTCAAACTTCCATAAACGAAAAACTCCGACCTGCCGGCCGGATTAGTACTTTCTCATTGTATTAAAAATTTTTCATTTTGTCAATTTACTTCCACGCACTTTTCCAGAATGCCCGACATCGCGCTTTTTTCAGCTTCCGTTACCCACAAGTGATATCGTC
>ERZ773045.1479-NODE-1479-length-10435-cov-7.054432_pt1 | contig 10435 bp, 10 predicted proteins | sample MGYA00580635_ERZ773045 | MGnify/ENA primary metagenome ERZ773045 (study PRJEB29015, sample SAMEA2738115) | human oral metagenome | biome: human oral; feature: human-associated habitat; material: saliva | place: China | collected 2261 ...
AGTTGTTAGAGTCATTAAAAGTTAATCATTCTGTAGTATTTACCTTGGAAGATGGTGTTGTAGAAGGTGGTTGGGGCCAACGCGTGGCTGGCTTCTATGGACCATCTGCCATGTGTGTTAAAAATTATGGCATTGCTAAGGAGTTTCATGATCGCTATGATGCGGCGGAGCTTTTGCGAGAAAACGGTATTTCTGTAGAACAAATTGTAAATGATGCCAAATGTATGTTGCGTTAAACAAGGGTTGTGTCATAATATTTATAAAAATTATTTATAAGTAATGACGTTAAGTAGTAGCTTCTATTAATTAGCATAGAAGCTACTATTTTTCGATATATGATGAGTTGTTTATAAATAAAATATTTTATATTTTTTTATTAATATGACTATAAATAATAGATGAAGTAGTATATAATAATAACAGACTAACTCATTATGATGTATAATACAGTTTAATTAATTTAGAAATCTGTATTGGTTAGTATATGAACGTAAACGTGCTTTTGTTGGTGTGTAAAGGGAGCTTTGGAAACATTGAAAAAGGTTTTAACTTTGGCCGTGGCTTTGGCTGTAGTCAGCAGTGGTTATCTGTGTGAGGTAAATGGTGCCGCAGAACCGATAACCAAAAAAGCGCCTTCCATCTCAGAATTTAATATATATGTGCCAAAAGAGCTCAATGAACGTCAAAAAGATCTTGTTGAAATCGGACGTTATACAGCTAGCGGAGATCTTGGCTCGTTAAGAGAAACGATTATTTCTGCTATTGAACGTGGTACTTTGACACCTCAAGAGGTAAGTATTGCCATTCGTCAGTTGTACTCTGCAGCGGGTTTAAAGCAAATGAATGCGGCTCTTGCTACATTTGAGCAACTTCGCGAAGAACGCCCTGAGTTTGGTGTAGATTATGATAAACTTGTGCCAAAGCGAGTGGGCTTAAGTGCTCTACTAGGTAATGGCTCAAATAGTACAAATATGGCTGCCAAAATTAAAGCTGATGAAGCATCAACAGCTGTAAAATATAATACATTCCGTATTAAAAAGCCAAAACCACAAAATAGAAACAGATCACGTCTAGGCAAACTTGATCGTGAACTCGTAGCAGCAGCGGCATTAGGTACTCGTGTTGGTAAATCAAATGCGGTGTTTGCTACATCTAAGAAAAGTTTAACAGAGCTTGGTTTGAGCCCACAACAAATTGAATACTTAGAAAATATGCTATCTAATTAATGATGAGCCCTTGTCTTTTCATAATGACAGGGGCTTTTTTATATTACTAATTGACGTAAAGTAAAGCATTTTTCTATAATAATAAGGATAGGTAACAATTAGTTATGTAATATAGTACTTTCAGAATAGACATATAAGGAGTAACGATGCGTCTTCGTAGAAAACCGTGGATTGATGAGGCTATCCACGAGTATGATTCACACATTATTTTATCAGGACAAGAGGCTTATAAAGGCAAATGGAGAGAGGCTTTTTCGCATCCGGAACGACCATTATACATGGAACTAGGCACTGGTAAGGGACGATTTATTGCGGGCATGTCTGAAGCATATCCAGATGCAAATTTTGTTGGTTTTGAGGTTCAAATCGGTGTAATTTACTATGCGGCGCAAAAGATATTTGAAGCTGAGCGAGATAATGCAAAGGTGTCTTTGTTTGATATTGCAGGAATTGAAGAAATTGTAGCACCTGGTGAAGTAGATCGATTCTATATCAATTTCTGTGATCCATGGCCTAAGGCTAAACATGCTAAGCGTCGCTTAACATATCATACATTCCTTGACCGCTATGCACGTTTGTTAAAAGATAATGGCGAAGTGCATTTTAAAACCGATAATGAAGACTTGTTTATGTTCTCTCTAGAGGAGTTCAAAAATTGTGGGTGGGAACTCAAGAATGTCACCTATGATTTACATAGTACAGATTTACCGAATGTAAAAACGGAATATGAAGAGAAATTTAGCGCAAAGGGACAACCTATTTTCCGATTAGAAGCAGTGAAACCGACTGTTACTAAGGAGGCATAATATGTTGCAAAAAGGGGAAAAGAAGGGACACTTTTGGGAGAAAGTGTTTAAGAACGACCTACAAGGCATGTTATTGCCTATAGCGCTTATGGCCTTGATTGGTAGCATTAATATCTTTAGTGCCACCTATGTTGGGTCGATTACAACAGATACTGGATTGTTGGGCTATGCACCGAGACATTTAGGTTATTTATTGGCTTCTGCTATTTTGGGTGTCCTTTTGTATCGATTTGATTATCGTCGATTACAAAATGCTAAATTACTGACTTGGATAATGGGATTGACCGCAGTATCCTTAGTGGCTATATATTTGGTCGGTGTAGAGGTCAATGGTGCGCGCCGGTGGATTTCTCTTGGCCTATTCTCGTTCCAGCCATCAGAGTTTGCTAAATTGGCTGCACTCATGTGGACAGCAGCTAAATTGGCGGATAAACCGTGGGTAAAACCCAGATTTACATCTATGATTAAACCTAAGAAGGGTTTGTCTCAAAAAGAGGTAGCATTAGGTTATATTTTTGAACGCGTAAGATATATGTGCTATATGTTGCTTTGGCCAATCATATTTGCTTTGCTCACTATTAAACAGCCGGATATGGGGACTGCCGTATTGATTATAGGTTTCTCCTACCTGTTAATATTCTTATCTGGCTTTGAGAAAAGTATATTTGGCTTATCCTTGATGGGGGCTATTGTCGTAGGTATTTATGCTGCTCGTAGTAGTTCGTATCGGTGGGAACGCGTTGTATCTTGGTTTGATCCCTGGTCCTATGCACAGGATAAAGGCTATCAAACTGTACAAGGTTTGTTAGCCGTAGGCTCAGGTGGGTTCTTTGGACAAGGCCTTCTGAATGGTACGTCAAAGTATTTCTATCTACCTGAAGCACATACGGACTTTGCCTTCGCTGTTTGGGCACAGGAAATGGGCTTTTTAGGCGGTATTCTGGTCGTATTCTTAATGGCCATGTTTACGTATTTTGGATTCCGTATTGCTAATAGAGCACGCGATGCTTTTGGTAGATGGTTAGCCATTGGGATTACGATTCTCATCAGTGGTCAAGCATTCTTCAATATCGCCATGGTTTGTGGTATGTTGCCTGTAACAGGTGTGCCATTGCCATTCGTTAGCTATGGTGGTTCTTCTCTAATGATGAATTGTTTAGCTATCGGTATTTTAGCAAGTATTGCGAGACGTGGTGTAGAAGGTGTTAAACCAGTAGGTAATAAGGAAACGTTGCCGTCGTTGCGCGAGGAAACGCAGAGTCGGTTTAGACCGAATAGAACGGTTGAATCTAAATTACCGGGACGTTTTGTACCACCAAATAAACGATAATATATGTGTTGTGTATGAGGGAAAATTATGAACGATTTTATTGATATTCAAGAACGCCCATCATTGGGTAAATTATTGCCACTTAGCTTTCAACATTTATTTGCTATGTTTGGCTCTACCGTACTTGTACCGTATTTGTTGAAAGTCGATCCAGCAACGGCATTATTTATGAATGGTATTGGTACATTGCTATACTTATTTGTATGTAAAGGCAAGATTCCAGCCTATTTAGGCTCTAGTTTTGCTTTTATTGCTCCTGTCAGTGCAGTGTTGGCTGCAGGATTCGGCTATGAGGCAGCTAAAGGCGCCTTTGTCGTATTTGGCTTATCCTTTGTTATTTTATCGTTCTTAGTTCGCTATATTGGTATCGGTTGGATTGATAAATTATTCCCACCAGCTGCGATGGGGGCTATCGTTGCTATCATCGGTCTTGAACTAGCTCCAGTCGCTATGGGTATGGCTGGACTTATCGGTGATCAAAATCTTGGCATGTCTCATGAGCAGGCTATCATAGTATCTATGTTCTCCTTGATTGTGACCTTGTTAGGAACCGTCGTATTCCGAGGATTCCTTGCTGTAATTCCTGTGCTTATCGGCGTAGTGGCAGGTTATATCTTATCTGCTATCATGGGCGTTGTCGATTTCTCCGCTGTTGAAGCGGCACCATGGTTCTCGCTACCACAGTTTTATGGTATGCCTGAATTTGATATCAATGCCATCGTCATGATTATGCCAGCATTATTTGTAGTATTTGCGGAACACGTGGGTCACCTTGTTGTTACAAGTAACATCGTATCAAAAGATCTTATGAAAGAACCTGGCTTAGAACGTTCTTTATTAGGTGATGGCCTTGCCAATATTCTTTCAGGTTTCTTTGGGGCTACACCAAATACAACGTATGGTGAAAATATCGGAGTACTAGCAATTACACGGTGCTTTAGCGTTTGGGTTATCGGCGGTGCAGCTATATTGGCTATGATTATTTCCTTCGTGGGCAAGGTAGCCGCTCTTATTCATGCCATTCCAATCCCTGTTATGGGTGGTGTATCGATTCTATTGTTCGGTATCATCGCGGCTTCTGGCTTGCGTATGCTCGTAGAACGCAAGGTAGACTATACAAATCCTGTTAACATGATTCTTACATCTGTTATTCTTGTTGTAGGCCTTAGTGGTGCACAGCTCGTAATTGGTCCTGTTGTTTTAAAAGGAATGGGCTTGGCAACTGTTGTAGGTATGGGGATGAGCATTGTACTTCTTATCCTACAAAAAACAGGTATTGGTAATGATCAATTAAAGAAAACGGATGTATAATTGATTATACATTTAACTATATAGCAAGACTTATAATTAACGCGTAGCTTTTCGGCTACGCGTTTTTGTATAGTGGGCCTTTATATATATCATAGAAGCGTGTCTATTGGAAAAATATAAATGTCTATTGTATAATATATTGTATGAAATGATTTGTGAAAGGAGGTTTATATGGATTATATTTTTTGGCTTATTATAGGTCTCGTATTGATGGCTATTGAACTAGTTATACCTGGTGGTATTGCGGGTCTTATCGGGTACTGTTTGTTTATGTGGGGCGTATTTATCGGCCTTGGTGGTACAGATATAGCCTTATATGCGGTGCTTGGTATCACGATTGTATTAGTCGTAGTATTATTAACCTTCTTTAATCACTTTTCAAAAACCTGGATTGGTAAGCTCTTTACCTTAGGGCAACGATCTACCACAAAAGCTGGATATGTGTCTAATGATGTATTAAAGGATCTAGCTGGCAAGGAGGGCGTAGCGCATACAACATTACGCCCTGCAGGTATTGCTAAAATTGATGGTAATTTAGTGGATGTTGTAACCGAAGGGGACTTCATCGATGCCGGTTCACCCATTGTGGTGCTTCGTGTTGTAGGTGGCCGCAATATTGTTAGAAAGCGCGATTAAGCTTTCACCACATCGTCGTATATAATGGAGGTTATTATGGATGTAGGTATTTTAATTTTGATTCCCATTCTACTGATTGGGATTATGGTATTCTTGTATGTTGTGCCATTAGGCCTTTGGGTATCCGCGTTGGCAGCCGGTGTTAACGTAGGCATTTTTACATTAGTTGGTATGCGTTTACGTCGTGTAAATCCATCTCAAATTGTAATGCCTTTGATTAAGGCGAATAAAGCGGGCCTTGAGGTTAATGTAAATCAATTGGAAGCACATTACCTTGCTGGTGGTGACGTTGACCGCGTTGTAGATGCATTAATCGCTGCTGAACGCGCATCTATTCCGTTGACATTTGAACGTTCTGCTGCTATCGACCTCGCTGGTCGTGATGTATTGGAAGCTGTTCAAATGTCTGTTAATCCTAAGGTGATTGAAACACCAATCATTTCTGCAGTGGCAAAAAATGGTATTGAACTTAAGGTTCGTGCTCGCGTAACGGTACGTGCTAATATTGATCGCCTCGTTGGTGGTGCTGGTGAAGCTACAATTATCGCCCGTGTTGGTGAAGGTATCGTAACAACGGTAGGTTCTTCTGAAGAGCATACAGATGTATTGGAAAATCCAGATCACATTTCTCGTACTGTATTGGGCAAAGGCCTTGATGCAGGGACTGCCTTTGAAATCTTGTCCATCGATATTGCTGACGTAGACGTTGGACGTAACATTGGTGCCCAATTGCAAACAGACCAAGCTGAAGCAGATAAGAAAATTGCTCAAGCTCGTGCCGAAGAACGCCGTGCTATGGCAGTTGCTACAGAACAAGAAATGCGTGCTAAAACACAAGATATGCAAGCTAAGGTTGTGGAAGCACAAGCTGAAGTTCCTAAAGCATTGGCAGAAGCTTTCAGAAACGGTAATCTTGGCGTTATGGATTACTACAATATGAACAATATTATTGCAGACACTAAGATGCGTGAGAATTTAGCAGATGGTGAATAGGAGTAGCTATGGACTCTATTTTGTCTACAATACTATCGGCCTTTACGCATAATCCTATATTTGTTCTAGCTATAATTGCTTATATCGTGTTCTCCTTTTTGAAAAGCTCAAAGACTGAAGATGCTGATGAGTATGAAACCTCAGGTGCTGAAAAGACTTGGGAGGATATGGAGCGTGAATACGGTATTTCTATTGAACGTAAAATAGAAGAACCTCCGGTTAATGCTACATCTAATGATGCTGTCTATCAGTCGTCTAATACTCAGATTTCTTATAATCAATCTGCAGAACAACCTAAAAAAGAGCAACCTAAACAACGAGAAGAACATAAAGTATCTACTAGTAAAACGGTTGCAGTTTCTACATTGACTGAGCGCCTAGCAGAATTTAAGCGCCAAAAAGCAATGGAAGAAGTAAAGATTCCTCTTGTTGATGTAGAGACTCATGCGAAGACTGTAACGACGAAGGCTCGCAAGTCGCGTCATGATATTAAAGAAGGTATGAAATGGGCTTTTATATTAGAAAAGCCGAAGGCATTGCGTCATAGGGCTCGATAATGTATATCTGTTCCTGATAAAGGCAGGGTTCCCAATGGTCACCGGGGTGACTATTGGGAACCCTTTTTCTATTGCTAAGACTATAACTAGCCTTTCATAATAAGTGTAATAGGTGTGTGAATATAGTTCGCCTAAATTATGAAAGGAGCGATTATATGTATCGCAGCGTACGAAATATTCCAAAACAATTATTAGAGAATCTATATGTTAAAGAGAAATGGACCTTACGAGACATTGCCGATTATATTGGGTGTAGTGTAGATACAATTGTAAGGCGTATGCAGATGTATAAGATTGCGCGACGTGAAACGCGTAAAGATATCAATCGCGCAACCTTGGTAAATTTATATGAAGTGAGTCATACGAGTATTGAAGCCTTGGCCCGTCGTTTTAATGTATCCACTGCGACCATATCTAATCGATTACATGAGTATGGACTGCTGTGTACTCATGACCATTCTATACATAGTGTAGAACCAGATCGTATTAAAAAGGCTTATGAAAGTGGTAATAGTACAACTCGTATTGCCCATATGATGGGGCTTTCACGATGGAAGGTATTACATATCTTACATCACATGGGTGTCAATATACGCGGTGGGCGGCGTAAGGTGATGCCTATCGATGAAATGAGCTATTTGTATAGCTATCATGGGTTGAGTACAAAGGATATAGGTATTGCCTATCAGTTACAAGCCAATACAGTCGCCTTATATTTACGAGAATCTGGTGTTGCATTGCGTGGTAAACGGTTAGAGGTAGATACGAATGAGATTAGTAGATTGCGGATGGAAGGATTATCCATTGCAGCTATCGCACGACAACTCGAATGTTCCCCGTCTGTTATAAGAAACCGATTAAAGCAGCAACAATCTTAGTAAAGACGTAGTATTGTATGGTGTCGTATGGTAAATCTGTATAAACCTCAACTCATTCGGTATAGAAATTTGTAGTTAATTACTATATACTTAGATTTATATGATGATGGGAGGTTTATTATGTTCGAATATTTAACATTATTATTACCATTTTTACTGCTAGGGTTCATCGCCGCCGGCCTATCTAGAATATCTGGTGTGGCGTTATCCATGATTATTGTACCAACCTTGTTGATTTGGGGGGCTACACCACTAGATGTGGTTGCGTTTATGCTCCTCTTTGTAGTGTATAATAATTTCACATCTGAAACACAAGATGTACGCCTTGATTACAAGGATCTTGTATTATTTCCTAAATGGCGCTTGTTAATTCCTTTAGTTTTGACGGTAGTTGGTATCTTCATTAATCCAGCTATTGGTATTGCTGTCTTTATGGCTTGCTTTGTATTGGAATTGCTAGCAACCGTGTTCAAACGCATTCCTGAACGGGAACGTCCTGCTGTTCATCGCGTTATTGTACTTTCCGTTCTCAGTGCTATTGTAACAGCTATTGGCGCCTATGTAGGTCCTACTATTAGTGGGGATTACTATTTTGGCTTAGTTGGTTTAGCCATCTTGGCCATTACTGCCTTTGCTTGGTATGCAGGCCGTAATCGAAATGCATTTAAAGGTATTTGGGAATTTATCTGGGTTGATTTCGGCATTTTGCTTGGTTTATTCGGTATTGAAAGCTCCAACTATCCATCTGGGTTGACTCGAGACTATAAGAGTTCTATGGATCGTATGCTACCAATGATTACTGTAGTAGGCGGTTATGCGGGATTGATGGTTATCTTTGGCGTATATGGCATGTTCTCATTGCCATCCTTTATTACTGCCATTGGTGCGGCCATTGGTATACGCTTGTTCGGCTTGTACGAGTTCCCTAAACGCGGCACCTTCTCTTACCTAGCAATTGGATTTGCTATTGCTGCCGTTGTATGTTTATATCTCGTATCTCCTGTACCAACAGGATTTGATGCGGTCAATACGATTATGACCCAACCTATGGTTCAATAAAAGGTGAGTTTTATCATAGTATCAATCATCTAAACTTGTTAATGTGAGAGTAGATAGTTAACATAAACAATAAGGAGATGTGTATCGTGAAAGATAATACTACTGTTGAAGTACATTCTAATGAAGTTGTAGAGACGAGACCATTTCCGCCATTCTTGCCGAAGAATGCAACGGTTATGATGATGGGAACATTTCCACCAACATCTGAAAAGCGAGCCATGGAATTTCATTATCCGAATTTTCAAAATGATATGTGGCGTGTTTTCGGTTTGGTGTTCTTTGATGATAAAGAACATTTTAGAAAAGGGGAAGAAAAAGCATTTGATGCGGAAAAGATTAAAGCTTTTTTATCTCAAATTGGTATAGCTTCTTGTCCAACGGTATTGAAAGCTATTCGTGAGCATGGTAATGCATCTGATGCGTTTTTAAAGGTAGTTGAACCCGTTCCTCTCGCTGACGTATTAGCACAAATACCAGATTGTACTCATATTGGTACAACAGGTGGCAAGGCTACAGAAATCTTACTTAGTTTATTACCTGAAAAGGTAAAATTACCAAAAACAGGGGAAACGATTCCGTTTGTCTATGAAGGTCGAGAACTTTCTTTGACGCGTTTGCCATCTACCTCTAGAGCCTATCCGTTGAGTCTTGTGAAGAAGGCGGAGGCTTACAAAGCATTTTTTAAAGCTTGTGGATTAGAAACAAAATAATTGAATAATAGTAGGATACCTTTGATGGTCTATTCTAACTGGTAAATTAGAGTAGAACCTATCAAAGGTATTTTTATTATTAAAAATTCACGTAAATAAGTGATATGGTAATTCGCTTATTGTATATAAATCTATGAGATTAGTCATAATTAAAAGTGATAACAAAAATAACTTTTTAATTCTTGTTTTTTATGATGAGAGGTCTATAATTAACCAATGTCATTATATGGTTGACAAATATTTTAGAAATAGGAGTTGATACTATGGATAAGGCTAAGGCGGCCTTATGGACAAGATCATTTGTCCTCGATACTTTGATTAATTTCTTAGTATTTTTGATTTATTATTTATTAATTGTTATTATTGCCGTAGTGGCAAAAGATAACCTTCACGCCACAGCCAGTCAAGCAGGCTTAGCTGTTGGTATATATATTATCGGTACCGTCGTGGCACGATTGTTAGCGGGACGCTTTATTAGTGTCTTAAGTTGCCGAAAGATGCTGTACTTAGGTTTGTTTATTTATTTGGCTTCAACAGCCATGTATTTCTACACACCTAATTTAGCAATGCTCGATAGCGTTCGTTTCTTAAATGGTTTTGCCTACGGTATTACATCAACCGCAACGAGTACTATTATTGCTGCCATTATCCCTCCATCTCGTCGTGGTGAAGGGATTAACTATTACGGCTTATCTACATCACTTGCCGCTGCAGTAGGCCCATTCTTAGGTATTTTGATGCTTCATAGTCTTGGCTATGACTTTATCATTGCATTCTGCGTTGCCCTTATCGCTATTTGTGGCATTGGGGCCGTAATTATGAAGTTTAAGGAACCTAAGCTTGGTATTGAGTCCGAAGCTCATAAGGGCATAAAGATTTCAGATTATATTGAACCACGTATGAATTCTATTAGCCTTGTTTCTGTGCTT
>ERZ773045.1481-NODE-1481-length-10429-cov-4.312512_pt1 | contig 10429 bp, 10 predicted proteins | sample MGYA00580635_ERZ773045 | MGnify/ENA primary metagenome ERZ773045 (study PRJEB29015, sample SAMEA2738115) | human oral metagenome | biome: human oral; feature: human-associated habitat; material: saliva | place: China | collected 2261 ...
ATGATAAAATAGCATGACTGATTTTTTAGATATAAGATACATCAATAATTAAGTGATGAATTAAATAAGTTGAATAAAAAAGAGGTAAGTATGAAGAAGAAACAGTATATGATGATGGCTACATTCTTATGTACTACAACAATGGCTATGGCTGCACCAGTTAATATAAATACTAATCAGCCTTATAATGCTAAGAATGTACAAATGGAAGGCCATGCACCATTGGAAAATAGTGCATCTGTAATTAGCTCTGATAAAGAATATCGTCTGCGCCAAGGAGATGAACTAAATATTCAAGTGGTTCAGCAGGCAGAGCTTGGTACGCGTAATGGTAACGACATTGTGTATACCGTCAGACCAGATGGATATGTATCGTTTCCTATGGTTGGTGCTGTAAAAGCAGATGGCTTAACTGTAGATGAATTTACAGCTGAATTACAGCAAGGTTTGTCTCGTTATATCATTAATCCTGATATCACAGTAAATGTATCGAAATTGGGCGGCGTTCGCGTATATGTATTTGGTGAAATTAATAAGCCTGGCGCCTATACGTTGACTAAATCTAGTACAGTTATTGATGCGATTGGGGCTGCAGGTAGTTTTAACTGGGATACAGCAAAGAAGAAAATTTACTTGATTCATCAAGATAATCCAGAGAAACCGATTCCTATCAATTTGAATCGTATTTTACAAACTGGAGATATGTCTGAAAACTACATCATGCGTGAAGGTGATATTCTTTACTTAACTAAGAATAGTCGTATCAACTTTGCTCGTGATATTGCTCCAATCTTAACAGGGGCTTATATGGTATCACGAATAGGTAAGGATTAAAGATAAGGCGATATCTATCATATAAGGGGGCGTTTTTTTGCGTTCATATTTATTACCATCCATATTGTTTATTACCGATATTGTGACGATTGTAATCGTTGCTTTTATCAGTCTTTTTATTCGATTTGATGGACACATAGAACCTCAATATATTAATCAAATGGTGGATGCACTTCCGTTATTACTTATTTCGTATATGTTGATGTTCTTGATAATGCATTTATATACACGTATTTGGCGCTATGCAGGGATGCGAGAGGTATTAGCAGTATTTGTAGCGACTACAATTGGTACGGCTTTATTCTATTCCTCTATGTTTGTATTTGGTAAGTCATTACCACGTTCTGTCTATTTTATTACATGGTTCCTCACTACAGGTGCTGTAGGTATGGGACGTATGTTGCTTCATTATGTGGCACTTCACTATAGCAGTGGGGATGATGGTGAAAGTGGCCAAGTGAATACATTGATCATAGGCGCCGGTGATGCAGGTGCAACTATAGCTCGTGAAATTGAACGATATCATAAGCGTTCTCGTCGAGTGATTGGTTATGTTGATGATGACATGTTTAAACATAATCGTCTTATGAATGGTTTTAGAATTCTCGGTAATCGTGAAGATATTCCAGCATTAGTTGCTAAATATAAGGTAGAAGAAATTATTATTGCCATGCCTTCCGTGAAGCGAGATATTATTCAAGAAATCATGGAAATCTGTTCTCCTTTAAAATGTAAAATCAATATTTTACCGGGGATGTATCAATTACTTGATGATGAAGTTCTTGTATCTCATTTACATCCTGTTTCAATCGAGGACTTGTTGGAGCGTGATGAGATTCAGCTCGACACGTCCAAGGTTGAAACATATCTTAAGGATAAAGTGGTTTTAGTTACTGGTGCAGGGGGCTCTATTGGTTCTGAAATTTGTCGTCAAGTTTTACGTGTAAAGCCTAAAAAGCTATTGCTTCTAGGTCATGGTGAAAATAGTATTTATCTTATTCATCAAGAATTGCGCAATATTGCGCCCCAAGATACCTTGGTTCCAATCATTGCAGATATTCGCGATAAGAATCAATTAGAACAAATTTTCAAAAACTATAATCCTGATGTAGTATTTCATGCGGCAGCTCACAAACATGTGCCTCTTATGGAAATCCAGCCAATTGCTGCGGTATTAAATAATATTTATGGTACTCGTAATGTTGCGGATGTAGCCGGAGCTCATGGGGTAGATCGATTTGTTATGATTTCCACGGATAAAGCGGTGAATCCAACTAGCGTTATGGGCGCTACAAAACGGGTTGCTGAAAAAGTTGTACTTGGTATGAATCACACATATGATACTAAGTTTATAACAGTTCGTTTTGGTAATGTACTTGGTAGCCGTGGTTCGGTTATTCCTTTATTCCGTAAACAAATTGAAGCAGGTGGTCCTGTAACCGTTACAGATCCAGAAATGACACGTTATTTCATGACTATTCCTGAAGCCAGTCAATTAGTACTTCAAGCTGGTGCCATGGGGAATGGAGGAGAAGTGTTCCTTTTGGATATGGGTGAACCGGTTAAAATTGTCGATTTGGCTAAGAATATGATTCGCCTTTCTGGCTTTGAGCCTAATAAGGATATTCGTATTGAATTTACTGGCTTACGTCCAGGTGAAAAGTTATATGAAGAACTATTAACTGCCGGAGAAGGTACGAATACTACTACGCATAAGAAAATTTTTGAAGCAGCTCTAGAAGATGTTGATCAAGAATGGCTGAGTCGTGAAATAGAGCGCTTTGATACATGTAAAACCGATATAGATGTGATTAATGTATTGCAGGATATCATTCCTACATACGATCCAAATCATAATGTATAGGTCGTGGATGATACATTTATTACCCGATATATGTATAAGACTATTTTAATTTTGATACATTGTGCCTTTATTGAGAGGGTTAGGTACAGTTAATATTCTAAGTGGGAGAGACCCTGTTGTTTGTATACTTTTACAGAAAGGGGTATATGGGTGGAACAAATTATTGATTTAAAAGAGGTAGGCAGAGTCCTCATTAAAAAGCGCAGTAAAATTATTAATATTACGGTAGCATGTATGGTTTTAGGTGGTGCGTATGCCTTTCTTGCACCATCTACATATCAATCTACATCGATGTTGCGCATTAAACAAGCTCAAGGTTTGAGCAATTCTGTATTATCTAGTGCTAATGCCTATTCTGATTCTATGTCTCGTCAATTGATGAACACAGATGCAGAAATTTTAAAAAGTCGTAATGTAGTAGAGCCAGTAATTACTGCTATAGAAGATCCTGAAGGTACCGGTAATGCGCCAACATATGAAGATTTTGTTAAAACTCGCATTGAAACTAAACCGTATAAAGAAACCGAGTTATTACAAGTAAGCGTAACTGGTAAGAGCCCTGAGCAAGCACAAGAAGCTAATCAATTACTTATTGATACCTTCTTGAAACGTCTTGCCGAAATTTCTCATGTTGAACAACGAACTACTCGTGAATTCTTACAAAAACGCGTTGTTACTGCAAAATTTGAATTAGAGCAAGCAGAAAATAAATTGCAACAATTCCAAGTAGATAATAAGGTGTACTCTACAGCTGATCAGATGAAAGGCTTAACTGATAAGATTACTCTAATTGATCGTGAGAAGGCTCAAAATCAACTCGATTTAGAAACGGCACAAGCTGCACTTGGCAGTATCAATGAGCAATTAGGTTCTGCAGGTAAAAGCATCGCTGATAGTGCTACGGTTCAAGCCTACAAGGGTCAGTTAGCAGATTTAGAATCTCGTAAAGCTTCTTATATTGGTAAATATACTGATGAACATCCTGCGATGAAAGAAATTAATCAACAAATTGAAGAAGCTAAAAGTGGTCTAAATGCTGAAATCAACGCTATTGCCTCTCAACAAGCACCTTCAAGCAACTCTGTACAACAAGGATTGCTAGCGGATAAGTTCAAAAATGAAGCTGCGTTAGCTGTAGCTCAAGGTAAACAATCTACATTAGCTGAGTTAGATAAAGCAAACGAAGAAGCTATAAAGGGATTACCTGAAAAAGAACGCGGTTATATCCAAGCAAAACGTGATGTAGATGTGGCACAAGATATCTATCAAATGCTATCCACTCGCTTAGAAGAAGCGAAGGTAGCAGAGGTTATGGTACCAAATGAAGTTCAAATCGTAGATGCTCCAACATTACCAGAAAAAGCAATTGCGCCGCGTAAAGTACTTATTTTATTAGGCGCTGCCATTTTAGGGGTCCTCTTTGGTTGTCTCTATACATTGGTCCAATTCTTCGGTAATCGCAAAGTCCAATCTGTACAAGAGATTAATGACATCCTTGGCATTCAAAACTTGGGCGTGATTCCAAATCATAAAGAAGTAGAATACGAAGAGCCTAGTAATCGTTTCGTAGCATTGTTGCGCAAAGTGAGAGGTTAATATGATTAGACTAATTTCTAATGAACGTGGTGATACACCACTTGTGGAAGCATACCGTACATTGCGTAGCAATCTTCAATATGTATGTAACCAATATAAGTGTAAGCTTATTTGTATTACTGCAGCCACTAGTTGTGAAGGCACTTCTGAGGTGGCTGCTAATACTGCATTAGCTTTATCTAAAAATAATAATAAAGTTCTTCTAGTAGATGGTAATCTACGTAATCCAACACAACATATAGCCTTTAATGTACAAAATAAGGGCCTTACAAATGCGGTGATGATGGATGAAGATTTGACGATTCATCGTAATGTAGTGCCTCATTTGGATGTGCTTACGGCTGGTGAAGTTGTTGAATATCCATCTGATATTGTAGACTCCAGCAAATTACCTACGATTTTTGAGTATGTACGTGATGAATATGATGTGATTATCATAGATACACCACCCGTATTGTCTGTTACAGATGCGGTTGTATTGGCAGAAAAATCAGATGGTGTTGTGTTAGTTGTTAAAAATGAAGTAGCTAGTCCAAAAGATTTGATTGAAGCTAAGAAACGGCTTTCACAAGTAGGTATTTCTCTTTTAGGATCTATCGTAATTGATGCTTAATATAACTGTTTTAATCAGTATTCTATGTGATAAATCAAACGTATCAATATGGTACAGAAAGTATTGAGGTGATTTATATGAGAATTAATTTTTCTCCTCCAGATATTACAGAGTTAGAAATCAATGAAGTCGTTGAAGCCTTAAAAAGTGGGTGGATTACGACGGGTCCTCGTACTAAAGAATTAGAAAAAAAGATAGCTCATCAGTTAGGTACACCTAAATCCGTTTGTTTAAACTCTGCTACGGCAGCGCTTGAAATGTCTCTTCGTGTATTGGGTATTGGACCTGGAGACGAAGTCATAACTAGTGCTTATTCTTATACAGCTAGTGCGAGTCCTGTAGTTCATGTAGGTGCTACCTTAGTACTCGTTGATACACAGAAAGATGCTTATGAAATGGATTACGATGCAGTCGCTCGCGCTATTACACCAAAAACAAAAGCAATCATCCCTGTAGATATTGCGGGGGTGCCTTGTGATTATGATCGCTTGCGTTCCATTGTAGAGGAAAAGAAATCTCTCTTCACACCATCTAATGATATTCAAAAAGCATTAGGCCATATCCCTATTGTGGCTGATTGTGCTCATTCCTTTGGTGCATCTTATAAAGGAGTATCAACAGGTAATGTTGCAGATTTTAGTAGTTTTTCCTTTCATGCAGTAAAAAATTTTACTACTGCTGAAGGCGGCTGTGCTACATGGCGTCATATAGATGGTATTGATGATGAAACTATTTACAAGCAATTCCAATTGCTATCTTTGCATGGTCAAGATAAGGATGCTCTTGCAAAAACAAAAGCAGGTGCTTGGGAATATGATATTAAAGGTACCTATTATAAATGTAATATGACGGATATCATGGCGGCTATTGGGCTAGCTCAATTTGAAAGATACCCAAAACTTTTGGCACGTCGTAAAGAAATTATCGAAGCTTATGATACAGCATTTAAGGATTTACCTGTTACATTGTTGAACCATTATACAGATGAGCATGAGAGTAGTGGTCACTTGTATTTAGTCCGTTTAGATGGCCGTGATGCGGAATATCGAAATAAGGTTATAGAAGCTATGGCTGAGGCTGGCATTGCAACGAATGTTCACTATAAGCCAATTCCAATGCATACGGCTTACAAAAACTTAGGCTTTACAATCGATGACTATCCAAATGCTTATGACCAATTTAAGAATGAAATTACATTGCCACTTCATACGCTCCTTACAGATGAAGAAGTGCAATATATCATTGAACAGTTTAAAAGGATTATTACCGAATGCTAGTAAAGAACTTTCATGATCTACCACAAGAGCTACAGTGTGAAGCGGTTCGTCCCTATTTTGAAATATTAAATCAAAGACGTACAAGCCTTCTTTGTAAAAGCATTTTTGACCGCAGGTATGCTCATTATATTGAGCCCTGTATTTCTTGTGTTAGCCATCATGATTAAACGAGATAGTGAGGGAGAGGTTTTTTTCCGTCAAACTCGAGTGACACAGTACGGTCGCACCTTTGGCATCTATAAATTTCGTACTATGGTAAAAAATGCAGAATCTTTAGGATCACAAGTGACGTCGCAAAATGATATGCGTGTCACTAAGGTCGGAAATATGCTTCGCAGCTGTCGCCTCGATGAATTGCCTCAGCTTATCAATATCCTTTTAGGCGATATGAGTTTTGTTGGTACAAGACCTGAGGTTCCACGTTACGTGTCTGCTTATACAGATGAAATGAAAGCTACCTTATTATTACCAGCTGGGGTTACCAGTAATGCCAGTATTACTTATAAGGATGAAGATCAACTTTTACAAAATGCTCAAAATATTGATGAAGTCTATATAAATGAGGTTTTACCGGGCAAGATGGCTTGGAATTTAAAGAGTATTAAGGAGTTTTCTTTTTTACAAGATATAAAAACGATGATTGATACAGTATTAGCTGTATTACGTTGAAAGAGGTCCCTATGAGTACATCTATGACAAAGGAAATACAAGAAAAAGAGCTGACTATGTTGCTGTACTTTAAAGAGTTCTGCGATAAACATAATTTGCGCTTTTATCTTTGCGGCGGTGGTCTCATTGGGGCTATTCGGCATAATGGATTTATCCCTTGGGATGATGATTTAGATCTATTTATGCCTCGTCCAGATTATGAAAAGTTAGCTAAATTATGGCCAAAATATGCTGACACTGAACGATTTACGTATTGTCGTACTGATCGAGATCACATCTATCATGATGCAGGTGCATCTATAAGAGATAATAATACGACCTTTATTAATCGTCATAGTATGCATGAAGATGTTTGTCATGGTTTAGCACTTGAAATTATGCCTATTGATGGCTGTGCACCCGGCAAAATTAGTCGTTTATTGCAATTGATGTGGGCCATGACGTTTGCACTCTTTAATGCGCAGCGTTTACCAGATAATAAAGGGCCTACATATCGTGCTTTAGCTGGTTATATTTATAAGATTTTTTCCAGTCAATCTATACGCTATCATATTTGGCGATTTGCAGAAAAGAGAATGTCTCAATACGACTTTGATACGAGTGATGAGTGTACGGAGTTAATCGGTAGCTTAAAAGGTATGAAGCTACGTCATCCTAGAGAGGACTTTGCTTATGTTGTATATAAAGACTTTGAAGGTCATCAAATACCTGTTATGAAAGGGTATGAGAGATATTTGCATCTCATTTGGGGAGACTATATGCAATTACCACCTGTAGAGCAACGTGTAGCAAAACATGATGCAGTATTTGCTGATTTACACACACCTTACAAGGAGTATAAAGGCATACATTATGCTAAGAAAGAAGCTCAACCATAAGGAGGGCCTATGAAACGAATAGCAGTAATCTTTGCGGGGGGCGTAGGTGCTCGTATGAAAAACAGTAAGACGCCAAAACAATTTTTAGAATGGAACGGTAGACCGATTTTGATTCAAACCTTAGATGTATTTGAACAAACGAAGACTATTGATGGGATTGTTCTTGCCTGTAAAGTAGAATGGATTGATCATACTAAACAACTCATAGAAAAGGCGGGGTTACAAAAGGTATTATCCATTGTGCCTGGTGGTGAAAGTGCTTTGGAATCCCAATATAATGGGCTAGTAGAGGCTAAGCGTTTATTCCCTGATGACGCGGTGACTGTATTGATTCATGATGGGGTTCGTCCACTTGTAGATAACTCTACCATAGAGAGAAACATAGAATCTGTTGAGTCAAAGGGGTCTGCCATTACTGTTACTCCAGCTATAGAAACGGTTATGGTTACCCAAAATGGTTCTATTAAGCATATTTTAAATCGCAATGAATGTCTTATGGCTAAAGCTCCACAGAGTTTTAGATTAGATGATATTATATCAGTTCATAACCGTGCAAAAGATGAGGGCATTCATGACTTTATTGATTCCGCATCGATGATGATGCACTATGGATATACTCTATATCCTGTGTTAGGGGAAACTGAAAATATAAAGATTACAACTCCATCTGATTATTATATGTTCACAGGGATTATTAAAAATCGTGAGCTAGGAGGATTAAAAGATGAGTAATTCCGTTATTCAACGCGAGTTAACGGCTTTAGTACATGAAAAAAATTACTTTCATTTCCTCCGTCATCAATGCATTCTTATAACAGGTGCAACGGGGCTTATTGGATCGATGTTTATAAAATTACTTATACTTGCCAATGAGACTCATGACCTGGATTTAAAAGTGATTGGTCATGTGCGAAGCCATGAAAAGGCAAAAAATATTCTCGGTGAGTATTTAGACAATAAGTCATTAACCCTAGTAGATGGTTCATTAGAATCTATTGATGTGCCATGTGATTATATTTTGCATGGAGCCGCACCAACACAATCTAAGTTTTTTGTAGAACATCCAGTAGAAACTATCCGTACCTCTATTTATGGCACGGAGGCCATGCTCGAGTTAGGTCGTCGAAAAAAGGTAAAGAAAGTAGTTTATTTATCTAGTATGGAACAATATGGTGTACCTTATGAGTCTGGTCAAGTTATGACTGAAGACCGATTAGGGTATCTTGATCACCTAAATGTTCGTAGTTCTTATTCTGAAAGTAAGAGACTATGTGAATGTTATTGCAAGTCCTATGCTGTGGAATATGGCGTGCCTGCTGTAATAGCTAGACTAGCTCAAACCTTTGGACCTGGTGTTCCGGTATCAGATAACCGTGTATTCATGCAGTTTACCAAGAGTGCTCTTAAACATGAAAATATTGTTCTTCACACAAAAGGCGATTCTATGTCGAACTATTGCTACATTACCGATGCATTAACTGGTATTTTAGCCCTAATGAAGGTGGGCGAAGCTGGCGAGGCCTATAATATATGTCATGATGAAGAGACTCGTTCTATTGCAAGCATTGCTCAATTAGTGGCAACTCATGTGAGCAATAATAAGAGTAAAGTTGTTTTTGATATTCCAGAAGATGTACAAGGGTTCGGCTATGCACCGACAGTACACATGTTCTTAAGTTCTAAGAAGTTAAAGTCTTTAGGTTGGAAACCTAAGGTATCAATGGCACAAGCCTATGTAAGACTGGCAGAATATATCCAAGAGGAAGGCTTATGAAAAAGGAAATAATAATTGTCACCATCTCCCTTGGTAACGATGGGGCTGAACGAATCTTAACAGAGTTGGCTCGTCAGTGGGTACATGATGGTCATCATATTACAGTTATCCAAACAAGCCCTAATCGATATGGTAATGAATATGCGTTAGAGGAAGGTATTGAACAAATCGAAATTCATACTACAAGCTCTAATAAAGTCATTCGCTTTATGCAAGAAATAAAAGAACTAATCAAAATCTTAAAGACTAGGCCAAATGCGACATGCTTATCTTTTTTGTCTGCATCGAGTTTTATCTTAGCCATTAGCTCTTGGTTTATAAAAAATCGCATTGTTTTTTCTGAACGCAATAATCCACGCAAAGTTCCTATTGGTTGGCATCAACAAGCGTTACGCGACTTTGCCTTTAGATTTGCAGATGCACTAGTATTCCAAACGGAAGATGCTCGTTCTTATTTCCCAAAATCTGTGCAAAATCGCGGTGTTATTATCCCCAATCCTATTAATGGTAAATTGCCACCACCAATAGAGGGGGAACGAGAAAAGACAATTGTTACAGCTTGTCGTTTGCATCCGCAAAAGAATTTGCCTATGATGATTAATGCTTTCAGTATGTTGGCAGACGAGTTTCCAGCGTATAAACTCGTCATTTATGGACAAGGTGTATTAGAGGATGAACTACGAGCTCAAATTAAGTCTCTTAATTTAGAGAATCGCGTTTTATTGCCTGGATTTGCTAGCAATATTTTAGAAAAGGTAGCCCCTTGTTCCATGTTTGTATCATCTTCTGATTTTGAAGGCATTTCAAATTCTATGTTGGAAGCATTGGGCATGGGTCTGCCGGCAGTAGTTACAGACTGTCCTGTAGGCGGTGCTCGTATGGTAATTAAAAGTGGAGAGAATGGTATTCTTGTACCTGTAGGTG
>ERZ773045.1482-NODE-1482-length-10424-cov-11.305912_pt1 | contig 10424 bp, 5 predicted proteins | sample MGYA00580635_ERZ773045 | MGnify/ENA primary metagenome ERZ773045 (study PRJEB29015, sample SAMEA2738115) | human oral metagenome | biome: human oral; feature: human-associated habitat; material: saliva | place: China | collected 2261 ...
CGTGACTCCGTGTGCCTATTATATAAGACTTTTAGTTTATCACTCCATATTTCGGGAGTGGCTTATTATTTTCATATAAATGTGTTTGTCTTTATAAGAAATATTGTACTTTTGCACTTGTAATAGGCAAATCCTTTTGCCCTTTCCATCTTCCTGAAAGGTATTAGGACTTTGTTATGACAGATTGGAGAGTACTTGCAGGCTGTGAAGCGGAGCATAATCGTTTTGAAGAGCAGTACTACAGTGCATTCCCTTGCGCAAAAGAATATTCTATGTAGGAAACAAAAACAGCTTAAAATACAGGAAGTAAGATTGAGAAGGATAACATTTTTTGTTCTTAGATACAATCGACGGATTGTCACTTTATGCGTAGAACCTTTATATTCTTATAGGTGAAAGAAGTCATCCGCTTATTATGATAGGAAGTAACAACCCACTTCCCACGTTTATATCTAAGGAATAAGATAGTGGGACAAAAGCCCGAAAAAAGAATTAGAGATACAGAAATCATCTATAGAAGGATGTCTATAGATAATAATTATTGCTTTCATTTAATAGAAAAGAAACAATGAGCAAGCAAGTTTTTCAGACAGACTCCCGTCAGCGATGGAGTTATTTTAAGTGGACCTTACGCGTCATTCTTACGATTCTCTCATTGTTAGGAATCGTTTTCTTGGCAATGTTTGCCTTGGAAGGAAGTCCTCAGATGCCTTTCCGTCACGACTATCGAAATGCAGTAACAGCGTCATCACCTTATACCAAGGATAACAAGACGGCAAAGCTTTATAAGTCGTTCCGCGACTTCTTCAAGGAGAAGAAGATGCACAATAACTATGCAAAGGCTACGATTAAGAAACAACGATTTGTTGGAAAGGCAGATAGTCTGACACAGAAATACTTTCGTGAGTGGGACGATCCACGAATAGGTGTGCGTTCGGCATGGTATGTAAACTGGGATAAGCATGCTTATATCTCCCTGAAGAACAATATCAAGCATTTGAATATGGTTCTGCCAGAGTGGTTTTTTATCAATCCTAAGACCGACAAGGTGGAGTATCGGATTGATAAGCAAGCACTGCGGTTGATGCGTCGAACAGGTATTCCGGTTCTTCCTATGCTCACCAATAACTACAACTCCGACTTCCATCCAGAGGCGATAGGACGTATCATGCGTGACGCGAAGAAGCGTATGGCACTCATCAACGAGATAGTTGGGACGTGTCGGCGCTATGGATTTGCAGGAATCAACCTCGACTTAGAGGAACTTAATATTCAAGATAATGACCTTCTTGTCGAATTGCTCAAAGACTTCTCACGTGTTTTCCATGCGAATGGGCTTTATGTAACACAAGCCGTAGCCCCTTTCAATGAGGATTATAACATGCAGGAGTTAGCGAAGTATAACGACTATCTCTTCCTCATGGCTTATGATGAACATAACATTGAGAGTCAGCCAGGAGCGGTTAGTTCGCAGCGATGGGTAGAAAAAGCCACCGACTGGGCTGCAAAGAATGTTCCGAATGATAAGATTGTCCTCGGTATGGCTACCTATGGATATGATTGGGCAAACGGAGAAGGCGGTACGACCGTGTCATTCGACCAGACAATGGCTATTGCACAAGATGCAGATGCAAAGGTAAAGTTCGATGATGACACCTATAACGTGAACTTCTCTTATCAGAATACCGACGATAAAAAGGTTCATCAAGTGTTCTTCACCGATGCTGCGACCACGTTTAACATCATGCGTTTTGGTGCAGAATATCATCTTGCAGGCTTTGGCTTATGGCGTTTGGGAACTGAAGACAAGCGTATATGGCGTTTCTATGGCAAAGATATGTCATGGGAGAGTGTGGCAAGGATGTCTGTTGCGAAGCTGATGCAACTCAACGGCACCGATGATGTCAACTTCGTTGGCTCTGGTGAAGTGCTCGAAGTGACAACAGAACCTCACCCTGGAGACATCTCGATAAGGATAGATAAGGACAATCGCCTTATCTCGGAAGAGTATTATCGCGCCCTACCTTCTACTTATACAATCCAACGATTAGGTAAATGTAAGGACAAGCAGCTTGTTATTACCTTCGATGACGGACCTGACAGTCGTTGGACTCCTACCGTACTAAGTACGCTGAAGAAGTATAAGGTCCCTGCAGCCTTCTTCATGGTGGGACTGCAGATGGAGAAGAATTTGCCATTGGTAAAGCAAGTATATGAAGATGGTCATACTATTGGCAACCACACCTTCACCCACCATAACATGATTGAGAACTCCGACCGCCGCTCTTATGCAGAGTTGAAGTTGACAAGAATGTTGATAGAGAGTGTGACAGGACATAGTACTATCCTCTTCCGTGCGCCTTATAATGCTGATGCCGACCCAACGGAACATGAAGAGATATGGCCAATGATTGTGGCAAGTCGAAGGAATTACCTCTTTGTGGGAGAGGCTATCGACCCTAACGACTGGCAGCCTAACGTTACAGCTGACCAGATCTATCAGCGTGTCATTGATGGTGTACACCATGAAGACGGACATATCATCTTGTTGCACGATGCGGGTGGTAGTTCTCGAAAGCCTACCCTTGATGCGCTCCCACGTATCATAGAGACCTTGCAGCATGAGGGTTATCAGTTCATCTCCCTCGAACAATACTTAGGTATGAACAAGCAAACACTGATGCCTGAGATTAATAAAGGTAAGGCATACTATGCGATGCAGACCAACCTTTGGTTAGCAGAGATGATCTATCATGTCTCAGACTTCCTCACAGCTCTTTTCCTTGTCTTCCTTGCCTTGGGAATGATGCGCCTGATATTTATGTATGTACTGATGATAAGAGAGAAGCGGGCGGAGAACCGACGTAATTATGCTCCTATTGATGCTGCCACAGCACCAACAGTTTCTATCATCGTACCGGGTTATAACGAGGAAGTAAACATCGTGCGTACCATCACTACGCTTAAGCAACAGGACTATCCTAACCTGCATATCTACTTCGTTGATGATGGTAGTAAGGACCATACACTCGAACGTGTACATGAGGCATTCGACAATGATGATATGGTTACGGTGCTTGCTAAGAAGAATGGTGGAAAGGCTTCAGCCCTCAACTATGGTATTGCTGCCTGCCGTTCAGAGTATGTCGTTTGTATTGATGCCGACACCCAGTTGAAGAATGATGCGGTAAGTAGATTGATGAAACACTTCATCGCTGACACAGAGAAGCGTGTCGGTGCGGTGGCTGGTAATGTGAAGGTGGGTAATCAACGGAATATGCTTACCTACTGGCAGGCGATTGAATATACGAGTAGTCAGAACTTCGACCGTATGGCGTACTCAAATATCAATGCTATCACCGTTGTGCCAGGAGCTATCGGCGCCTTCCGAAAGGAGGTTATAGAAGCCGTGGGAGGCTTTACAACCGATACCTTAGCAGAAGACTGCGACCTGACGATGAGTATCAACGAGCATGGATATATCATCGAGAACGAGAACTATGCTGTGGCACTTACCGAAGCGCCAGAGACACTCCGCCAGTTTGTGAAGCAGCGTATCCGTTGGTGCTTTGGTGTGATGCAAGCCTTCTGGAAGCATCGTTCCTCACTCTTTGCACCTTCTAAGAAAGGTTTTGGTCTATGGGCTATGCCTAATATGCTTATCTTCCAGTATATCATCCCAACTTTCTCACCATTGGCTGACGTACTGATGCTCATCGGACTCTTTACGGGTAATGCCCTTCAGATATTCTTCTATTACCTTATCTTCCTTATGATTGATGCCAGTGTGTCTATCATGGCTTATATCTTCGAGGGCGAGCGTCTGTGGGTTCTTCTGTGGGTTATCCCTCAACGATTCTTCTATCGCTGGATAATGTATTACGTCCTCTTCAAGAGTTACCTCAAGGCGATAAAGGGTGAGCTGCAGACATGGGGCGTATTGAAGAGAACAGGGCATGTACAATAGCCTCACCCACACAAAAGCCTCACCCCCCAGCCCCCTCTCCGAAAGGAGAGGAGGAGTGCTGGATACAGTTCGCTGGGGGGAGGATGAAAAGTTTTCTTTAAGTAGTTTGCTAAAAGATTTTCCTATACAAAGGTGTTATGAGCCTTTCTTTAAGTAGTTTGTTATAAGGCTTACCCAAACTAAGGTGTTAAGTGGCTTTCTTTAACTAATTTGCTAAGCACCGACGTTCCCGAATCAATCTGTTTGACTTGAAAAGATAGTCTTCTCAACCCGATAGGGGTATCTCGGTGTTTACGCCCCTCCCTTTGGGGGAGGGGATGGGGGAGGGGCTGGTTGTTGTTGCTGGCTGGCTGTTGGTTAGTTGCTTTTTCCTATTCTTTTCCTTATCTCCAACCTCATCGGGTCCTGTATATTTGCCTTACTGATCAATTGCAAGTAGCGTTCGCGGAGCGGACCGACCCTTACATTCTTTCGGGCACGCACTGATGAGATGACCGATGAGGGGTTACACGGTTCGCGCACATGAAGCACCCTACAGATATGATGTACGATGGTTTGGAAGTCCATTGGCCTACCGCATTTATCCATTAGTCGTCCTGTCTCCCAAACCATGTGAGCCAAGTCGATGAGGTCACACTTCAATCCAGTCCAATACAATCCTTCCTCTTCGCTTCTATTGATTAGGTCACAGAAGTTATCAACAATCCTTGTCGTCAGTCGGTCTTCCTCCTCTTGAGTCCAGAGGTGGGCAGCCTTCATTACTATATTAACTTTCTTCATCATTGTTCTTAGTGTTTTTTTGTTATAGAATAATGGTTTTAATCATCTACCACCTTCTTTATTCGTGACGCAGTGTAGGTCAGTAGGAGAAGTCGTCGGGTGGCATTCGCATCGTCCCCCTATGGAAACAGCCTACTGGGGAGAAGACTGTTTCGTGAGGTTGCTGCAAAGGTAAAACCCTAAAGTGCAGTATATGTTCAATACCAAAATTTTTTTCATTAAATAAAACTAACGAAATGACCACTAATCTGATTCGGAGGAACAAGACAAGTGAGCCGCATTAAAAGTTAAGGGTTCATCTATAAAAAATCTGCTTACCCTCAATTGAGGATAAGCAGATTTAATGTATCTAATAAAATTCTTTTCTCTTAGCCGTTTAGTACTTACGACCGTTAGCATCAATGATATTGCTGAATGGTGCAAAATTAGCTGCATCAATTGGCTTAGTCTCATCATTGTTATCAGCACCTACATATACGGGGCGGATAGAAGCACCTTGGTCTTTTGACGCAGGATCAAGATGCACCTTAAAGAATGAGCCGAAGAAGAATGTACGTGGGAGCGAGTAACCTGTACCACGTGAAGTATAATATTGTCCGTAGAACTCACTGTTATTTGCTACGTAACGATATTCAACATTAGCACTGTTTATAGGTCGACGTCCGCCGATAGGCAAGAATAGTCCCTTGTTTGCAAGTACCAGTCCTGTTACATCCTGATATTTCCATATCTTTTTTCCTGTAGGGAACTTAGTGTTGGCTCCAGTAAAAGGTGCGTCACTAAAGTAAGCACCATAAATCTTATTACCCTTGTCAGTATAACAGTAAGCAGGTACTATGGTTGTTGCTGAAAGGAGAGATTTGAAATTATCTTCTGTTGGATACTGGTAATGATAATGATGTTTACCATCTTCTGTCTGATATTTCACAATATCACCATGGGTCGCAGCATTTCTGTTATTTACTTTATTTACAAAGACCAATCCACCTCTTCCACTATAGTAGTTCCCAGCTAAATCAGTGTTAGTACCTTGGAGATAATATACGTTGTTAAATTTCAGAGCATCATCGATTACACCCCACTGGAAGAGATCTAAATCATCTGAAGTCTGAGCGAATCTACCAGTATTATCATCTATATACCAGCTTTGAGAACCTAATCCGCTGAATTTAATTTCTTTGTTACTTGCTCTGTTGGCAACTGATGGATTATCACCATAGTTACTAATCCACCACTGTGCAGGTGCAATACCCCAGTAATCCTCTGAACCCTGCTTATAGTGTATGAAGTTACCTGTAGCCCACTTCACATTGTTTACAGTAACGTATGGCTGAGGAGTAATCTTCTCAACAATAATGTTTGAGCGGTAATCATAACCAGTCTCAAATTTCTTTTTAGCAGTCTTGGTATAGATACCATCTTTTGTGTAAACCGTTATAGTGAAATCTGTCTCTACAGTTTGACCTGATTTTGGTGGCTCTGCCAAGAAAGCCACCCATACGTAACCGTTTTGCAACTGAATCTTAGACTTGTCTTTGTTGGCTACAGTAATCATATATTCCTTTTCATCACTTGTACCTACAAAGTTTCCATCCTTAAGATTAAGTACATCATAAGAACGAAGACCATTGATCTTTACACTATCAATATCCTCTATCTGACCACTGCTGCTGGCGCCACCTGATACGAGGAACTTCATTCCCCAGATAGTTACCTTGCGATTCAGTGTCACCTCTGTCTTAGCAACTTTCTGTCCGTTGTTATTCTTTATTTCTACAGGCTTAGCTTTACCCCAGTTGTAATCAAACTTCTGGTCGATAGTTGCTAATGTACCATCCTGCTTCTTCATATCAAGAGAAACAGTACTGCGGATGCCGTACTTCTCATTGGTACTTGGGTTCTCTGAAGTATGATATTGTAGATTAACGCCACCTGTACCTGTTTCTTTTTCAACTTTCGGATTTACTTGCTCAACTGTTTTCTCACCCTCAACAGCCGTACCAGGATAGAAGAAAGCAAGGTCGTCCGTAGCCTTCATAGGGCTTAAGGTTTTAACCGTACCTGTGAAGTCTGCTTTCTGCTTGTTGCTGCTGTTAGCAGCCATCGTCACTAAGCTATAGTTAGCTTCGTTACTTTGATCATCATCAGCGATGTCATAGATAAACATCTTATCACCGCTTTTCCACTCTGACACAATATTGTTATTAGCATCAGGGGCGAGTGAGCGTGTTCCAGCTTGTGCTGCATTATCTGCAGTTACCTGAATCGTTGTGGCATAACCCTCTTGCTGTGTAACATCACCTGCTACATCGTTTGTATCGCTACAGGCTGTAAATCCTATCATGGCGATTGCGCCATAAAGGAAATGTAATTTCTGTTTCTTCATTCTTATGTTTAGTTTCTTTAGTTTACTTAATTCCAACCTTTCGTTCCTTTTGTGTCATTGTCTTCTTCATAACCAAAAGGGTTTGACTTAGAGAGGTTATCCTCTCCACCATGTTTTGGGTCACCCTTGGTCACTCCATTATCACTTCCAGCCAGTAGAGCTACCTCTACCATAGTCTTTACAATCTCGCATGTAGGACGCTCATAACTCTTTTTCATAACTTTCATTTTTTTATAGGCATAAATCAAGATGCGAACTCGGTTCTTTCAGAAACAAACTTTCTCTAAAAGTCATTGTCGATAGGTTTGTTGCCCAAACAATCTGTACCTTCTTTATCTTAAGTTAGTATGCCTTATGTTATCCAAAATAGCAAATATGTCAAAATGGATATAATTAAATCCGTTTGCAAAGTTAAACATAAATTTCGAAAGAAACAATAAATCCACATAAAAAAAAGACAGGATGACATAGAGAAACTTTCACCTTTGAACTTTGAACTTTATGATTAGAACTACGAATTACCCGAATTTCTCGAATAATGTTTGCGATAATGATTCGTGTCATTCGTGCAATTCGTAGTCTTGTCGCTTTTGTCTTCATGCAAAAATATGTCATTGAAGTATATGTCTCTATGTCATTCTGTCTTCGTACAATTCGTGTCATTCGTAGTCTTGTCGCTTTTGTCTTCGTGCAAAAATATGTCATTGAAGTATATGTCTCTATGTCATTCTGTCTTCTTATCTCATTCTGTCTGTCAAAGATTTTCGCAATCAGCAAGTCAGTCGGGCATAAATAGCGTGCGAATTAACGGTTTTTTGGCTTGCAAAAGGTGCCCTTTAAGGTGCTTACTAACGCCCTTTTGAAGTCCTATTAAGCACCTTTTGAAATCTGTTTTTGCAACTACCTGATAACAAAAGACTTACAAGGGCGCAGAAATAACTTGTTTTTCTCCCCTTTCACTTACTTTTCCACAATCGAAATGTAAAGAAAACCTCCCCCAACCCCTCCAAAGGAGGGGAGTGCCTAACGGATAAATATGGTTCTTTAAAATTAAAATACTTTGAACTTTGAACTACGAATTTCTCGAATGACACGAGTAATTATAGTTGACAAGTTGGCGAGTAGACAAGTAAACAAGTTGCTTGTAAGGAAGACATGGTAACATAAGAACGAGTAGACAAGTGAACGAGTAGACAAGTGAACGAGTTACTTGCAGCGATAAACCGCAGCTAACATCGGTAATCATAATTATGGATTCTGAATTCTGAATTCTGAATTATAGTAGTAATCAAAATTATGAATTATGAATTGTGAATTATGAATTAACAAGCCTTTGCTTGTAAAAAGCAGTCTTTTTGTGTTTATTTTTGTTAAATACTTGATATATGATAAGTATTGTTTGCGTGTAATATGTTATCTTTGTATTAAGAACCTACAAAAAAACGGATGGGAATGTGAGAAAGCATGGATAACTTTTGAACATCTATTTGATATAGGGACCTACATTTTTAATATAGAGACCTACATTTCATATAGGACACACCTATTATATATATATATACGGCTGCCCCACATCTGTTATTGGGCAGACCTAAGTCAGAACAAGATTATTATCAAATATAAAATAACTAATGAGAAAAGGAAAGATTCTACCAGTAAGTGTTTTCCTATCTTGCTGCTCTTTGACCGCTTTTGCCAGCAGTCATGTCACTTCGGCTGACAACTTTGGCAAGAACGTAGTCGTTGCTGCAACTAAGGCAAATACCGCAAAGGTATTAGGAACACAGCAATCAAGTGGTGACGTGAAGGTTACCGGAACTATCGTAGACAATGCTGGCGACCCAGTTATCGGTGCTACTATCCGTGTAAAGGATTCGCAGCAGGGTACGACAACCGACCTTGATGGTAAGTTTGAGATTATGACCCATAAGGGTGCTACGCTTATTGTCAGCTATATCGGTATGAACACTGAGGAGGTGAAGGTTAGCGGTGATGCACCATTGAACATCACTTTGAAGGCTGAGGCTCATCAGATTGAGGAAGTTGTGGTAACCGCTTTGGGTATCAAGCGTTCAGAGAAGGCGTTGAGCTATAACGTTCAGAAGGTAGGCGGCGAGAACCTTACAACGGTTAAGAACCCTAACTTCATGAATTCCCTCTCTGGTAAGGTAGCCGGTGTAAACATCAATGCTTCTTCTGCTGGTATGGGTGGTGCAGCCCGCGTTGTGATGCGTGGTCCTAAGTCAATTACCCGTAGCAATCAGGCTTTGTATGTAATCGACGGTGTGCCAATCAACAACACCAGTCAGGGTGAGATTTCAGGTGGTGCGTTCAGTTCACAGCCGGGTTCAGAAGGTATTGCCGATATCAACCCAGAGGATATCGAGTCAATCAGCGTCCTCAGTGGTCCTGCTGCTGCTGCCCTCTACGGTTCAGCTGCTGCGCAGGGTGTCATCATGATTACCACGAAGAAGGGTAAGGAGGGTAAGGTAAGCGTGACCGTAAGTAACAGTACACAGTTTGCTAACCCATTCGTCATGCCAGAGTTCCAGAACTCTTACGTAAACCGTGCAGGCGACGTGAAGTCATGGGGCGCAAAGACTCCATCGGTCTATGGTAACTATGAGCCAAAGGACTTCTTCAATACAGGTACGAACGTTCAGAACAACGTGGCTCTGACTGCAGGTACAGACAAGAACCAGACCTATATCTCAGTAGGTACGACGAATGCAAAGGGTATCATTCCTAATAACAGCTACGACCGTTATAACTTTGCATTCCGCAATACAACAACGTTCTTGCACGACAAGATGACCTTCGACTTCAACTTCAATTACATCAAGGAGCATGATAAGAACTTGACAGCTCAGGGTCAGTACTTCAACCCATTGACCGCTGTTTATCTCTTCCCACGTGGTGAGAGCTTCGACGCTGTTCGTACATACGAGCTTTACGATGTGACCAGAGGTATCAATGTTCAGAACTGGAACTTCGGTGATGCGTTGAGTATGCAGAACCCATACTGGGTAGCCAACCGTATGGTTCGTTCAAACAACCGTAGCCGTTACATGATCAGTGCAAGTCTTAAGTATAAGATTTTCGACTGGATGGACGTTGTGGGTCGTTTGCGTTGGGACGATGCAGGTACAAAGCAGGAAGACAAGCGTTACGCTTCAACAACCAACCTCTTTGCTCACTCAAAGTATGGTTTCTATGGTTATGACAAGGTGAATGACCGTTCACTCTATGGCGACTTGATGTTCAATATCAACAAGACATTGAACGACTTCT
>ERZ773045.1483-NODE-1483-length-10422-cov-87.072538_pt1 | contig 10422 bp, 8 predicted proteins | sample MGYA00580635_ERZ773045 | MGnify/ENA primary metagenome ERZ773045 (study PRJEB29015, sample SAMEA2738115) | human oral metagenome | biome: human oral; feature: human-associated habitat; material: saliva | place: China | collected 2261 ...
GTTCAAACATTTACGCACTCCTTGCATTTTCCTATTGATACAAGAGTACGTTGAGCGCGGCCGAAAGGGCGGGCTGATGGGCGTCTGTTCGCCATCAAGAGAACAGATGAGCTGTCCGAGGCGTTTGAGGCGCGGTTTAGGTGCGGTTTCGGGGCTTCTGGCGGGGAGGTGTTACAGGTGGGCACCGAGGGGCTCGGGGTGGTTTTGATGGGCTGCGGTGCCGATACGGAGACACACTGGAGAGAAAAACACACAAGAACCCACATAGACCAACACCCAAACCGCCTGTTTCCTGCACGTGCATGAATATATTGCAGAAATTTTTAAAAATTTATATGTTTAAGTGAGAAATTTCAATAATTCGCAAAAAAACATTTGCCGGATAGAACGGCGCTTATTTTCCAAATATTTCCCCATCATTTCGGCACCCCATCAAGAGATAACCCGTACGTTCCGTAAGTGCCACCGAAGATGCAGGGTCCCCAATTATTCGAAAATTTCAGTTGGCACATTCCAGCCTACATTCCAGCCCCTTCGTTGGAATACTCGACTCAACGACCGCGTAAATATCACAGCGCATATCCCCTGTCTTGAAGAGATTAATGCACCATTACCTTTAGTGTTCCTGCCGATGCATGAAACCTAAATGGGGAGCCCGAACTCGATACCGGAAACTCGATACCGGATTGCGCATCCGATTCCTCTACTCTTCCTGCTGATAATTCAGAAGCGGGCATCTGCAAAGGAACAATATATTTTACATGTAAATAGTTAATTGGAATCGGTGATATAAAAACACCCCAGCAGATATGCAACACATATCAAGAAATACCGGGGCAAAGCTAAAGGCGGATGGTGATAACACCATCCGCCTTTAGCGTCCGGAGGATTAGCGCCCTAAAGCGCCAAACCCTCCGACAGCATGAATGCTGAGAGCCTTTAGTCTTGGAACTCTTAGTCCTGAGCCTTCATTGCTTCGTAGTATGCGTCCTGAACATCCTGGTGGATGCGGCCACGGTCAGAAACCTTGTGACCGTTAGCCTTAGCCCATTCGCGGATTGCTGCGGTCTCGGGGTTGCGCTTAACCGGAGCAGCGGTGCCACGGGGTGCACGGGTGCGCTGGGTAGCGGTGCCCTGCACGCGGCGGGACTTCGCTACGAAGGGGCGGATAGCGTCACGCAGGCGAGCTGCGTTTGCGGAGGACAAATCAATTTCGTAGTGTGCGCCGTCCAGGCCAAAACGGATAGTTTCGTCTGCGGGGCCGCCATCGAGATCATCTTCAAGGATGATGCGAACCTTCTGTGCCATTGAGGCACCTCCTCATCTGTTGCATATATCCTGTGGAGTAAACCCAAAAGCCTCTATCGGGATTGAGAAAATAATGTGCCGGATATATTTATGTACTAATTTTCTTTCATATAGTAACAGAAATATATTAGAGATTCCGAAAATATTCTGAGTATTGAAACAATGCACCAATCACCCGCAGCGATATATCGCTTCTGCTCCTCCCCGTTAAATCTGCACTCACTACAAGAACATTAAAGTGAAGTTCAGAGTGCAAATACTTTGGATTCTTCCAGAAATCAGACACAGCGCCCAGAGACAATGACACCTAATAATGCACCCCGGCGTCCCCGACAATCTGAGTGAAATATAGCGCCCGCACGAGCCTGCACATTAGGCCATTCGCACCATACATTTCAGCTCTATTCAAAAGCGAAATTCTGCCACCTCTCAACCCCTCATTATTTTCTATGTAACGCGTTCATGCATAAGAACAGAAACCCCCGCCAGAGTGAATAGAGCAGCATAAATCAACACCAGAATGGAGCAAAAAAGTACCGAAAATGCCCCCGACCTGTGCAAATACCAACTCAAGTCCACCTCAGAAGCTATACGCCGTGCAAAAGAGTGCACAGAAAACGGCGGGTGCCGCAGATACAACCGTATCCGCGGCACCCGCCGCACTAACACCCCTAAAGGCAAAGTTAAAGAAACCCTAGAGGTGAAGGGGAAGCTTAGGCTTCCGGCTTCATCAAGGGGAAGAGAATAGTCTCACGAATACCGGGCTGACGCACCACAGTACCCGGACGCTCCGGATCCTGATCGCCCGCCAGCAGCATAATCAGACGGTCAATGCCCAGACCCAGGCCACCCATCGGGGGTGCACCGTGCTCCAGGGCGCGCAGGAAGTCCTCATCCAGCTCCATCGCCTCATCATCACCGGCAGCAGCCAGCAGCGACTGAGCGGTCAGGCGCTCACGCTGAATAACCGGGTCGATCAGCTCGGAGAACGCGGTACCGCGCTCCATACCGCCAATAATCAGGTCCCACGCCTCAATCAGGGGCTCACCCGAACGGTGCGGACGAGCCAGCGGCTGAGCGCTCGGCGGGTAATCGTACACGAAGGTCGGGTTCACCAGGGTCGGCTCAACGATCTCGCCGAAGAGCTCGGTCACCAGCTTCTCAGCGTCCCACTTCGGGTCGATGTCCACCTCGTGCTTCTCAGCAATCTCACGCAGAACGGAAGCGTCAGTCTCGGGGGTGATCTCAACGCCCACAGCCTCAGACAGGCCCGGGTACACGCCGACCCACTTCCACTCACCGAACAGGTCAATGGTGCCGTTCTCGGTCTCGATACGCTCGGTACCGACAGCCTTCGCGCAGCTCTGGATGATCTCCTTCATGCGCTCAGCCATCACAAACTGGTCAGCATAGGTTTCGTAGCACTCCAGGGTGGTGAACTCGGGGCTGTGGGTCGAATCCACGCCCTCGTTACGGAACACGCGGCCAATCTCGTACACGCGCTCAATGCCACCAACCACTGCACGCTTGAGCGGCAGCTCGGTCGCAATACGCATGGTCATCGGCTGGTCAAAAGCATTCAGGTGGGTGCGGAACGGGCGAGCCGTCGCGCCACCGTGCACCAGCTGCAAAATAGGAGTCTCAACCTCAATGTAGCCGTAATCCTCCAACACGCGGCGGACGGTGCGGGTAATCAGGGCGCGCTTCTTCACCAGCTCGCGAGCCTCCTCGCGAACCATCAGGTCCAGGTAACGCTGACGAACGCGGGTTTCCTCGTTCAGGTCCTTGTGCAGAACCGGCATGGGGCGCAGCGCCTTCGACGCCATCTTCCAGTCGGTCACCATAATGGACAGCTCACCGCGGCGAGAAACAATCACGCGGCCGGTCACGAACACGTGGTCGCCCAGGTCAACCAGGGACTTCCACTCAGCCAGGGACTCCTCGCCAACCTCAGCCAGCGACAGCATCGCCTGGATGCGCTTACCCTCGGTACCACCCTGCAGGGTCGCGAAGCACAGCTTACCGGTGTTACGGACGAACACCACGCGGCCGCCCACATGCACCACACGGTCAGTCTCGTCGCCAGCCTTCAGCTCGCCAGACTCCAGCTTCGGATCGTACTCGGCGCGCAGATCCTCAATGTGGTTGGGCTCCACGCGGTTACCCTCAGAATCCAGCAGACCCACCGGGTATGCCTCGCGACCCGACTCGATCAGCTTCGCACGCTTCTCCAGGCGAATCTGCATCTGCTCGGACATATCAGCAATCGCCGGTGCGGCAGTGTGCTCAGTGCTCACAGTGATACCTATCTGTGTAGTGTGTTGGGAACTCTTCTAAACGAACAACGCTTAGCGCAGGTCCATGTTGTCAATCAGGCGGGTCGGGCCAACGAACGCAGCAACCAGTGCCAGCACTCGCTCCGACTCCTCAGTCGGCTCACCGAAAGTCATCGGGTCGACCAGTTCCAGGTAGTCAAGGCGTACACCCGGAGTGGAGTTGATACGCTCACGCGCACCGTCCAAATCAATCTCGTGGAAGCCACGGTTCAGCGAATTCTCACGCAGCATCGCCAAGGTGCGGGACAGCACCAGGGCAGACTCGCGCTCCTCATCCGACAGGTAGCCATTACGCGAAGACAGCGCCAGCCCGTTATCGTCGCGAACGATTGACACAGGGCGCATGGTCACGTCGTGGTTGAAATCGCGCACCATACGCTGGATCAGGATGTACTGCTGAGCGTCCTTCTGACCGAAGTACGCATTCACCGGGTGGTTACCGGCTGCGGGGCGAATAATGTTGAAGAACTTATTGACCACGGTCAGCACGCCATCAAAGTGGCCCGGACGGGTCGCACCCTCAAACTTGGTGCCCAGCTCGCCGCTCGAAATGCGGATGAGCGGGTCGCCGTCGGGGTACATTTCTTCAACCTCGGGGGCAAAAATAATGTCAACACCGGCGGCACCAGCCAGGGCAGCGTCTGCCTCCAGGGTGCGCGGGTATGCTTCGTAATCCTCGCCGGGGCCAAACTGCAGCGGGTTCACGAAAATGGAGGCGACCATTACATCATTCTGTTCAGCGGCGCGACGCAACAGGGTTGCGTGGCCGTCGTGCAGGGCGCCCATGGTGGGCACGTAGCCCAGGGATGCGTTCTGATACTGAACTGCGGTGCCGTTCTGCTCCGCCTCCTGGCGGGCTGCTCGGTCCAGTTCCTCCTGCGCTGCGGCAAGGGATTCGGTGATTGCCGTGCGGAAATCCGCAATGGTGGTCACGACTCGGGGCATCGAAGTCTCAGTCATGACGAGAACTCCTTGTTTTCGGGGGCTGAATCATCAATATCGCCGGGGTGGTTGCGGTCCGAAGACTCACCCAGCAGATTCTCAATTCGTCCCAGTTGTTCATCGTTTAACAAACCTCTATTATGCGCTCTTTTTGCGGTTGCGTGTGCCAGAGCGGCGTAAGAGTCTGTAATATCACCTGTTTTCTCATGCTCCGAGTACTCATTCAGAGCCTGAAGGTGAGCCTTCACGGTGCCGGCATCTCCGCGTGCCACGGGCCCGGTGAGAGCACCTTCGCCGCTGGCGAGCGCATTGTCCACGGCGGCTCGCACGAGCGGCCCCATGTAGCGTGCCGGGTCCTCAATACCGATGGAGGCGAGCATCTGCTGGGACTGACCCAGGATGGTCACGAGGTGGTTCGCGGCGTGTGCCAGGGCTGCGTGGTAGAGCGCCCGGTCAGCCTCGGCAACGTGCACGGGTTCGCCGCCCATTTCCACCACGAGTGCCTGAGCAATCGGGATGAACGGCGCGGGCCCGGTCACGGCGAAGCAGGTGCCGTTCAGGCGCTGCAGGTCCACGGACATGCCGGTAAACGTCATGGCGGGGTGAATCGCCAAACCGATAGCGCCCAGCGCAGTCGCCGGTGCGAGAACCTCGGTGCCGTGACGGCCGGAGGTGTGCACCAGAATCTGACCGGCGGTAATACTTCCCGAAGACGCCAGGTAGGTGATAAGACCCGGCAACTCATCATCAGGAACAGCAAGAATCAGCAATTCACTACGCTCAGCAATCTGCTCCACCGGCAGCAGCGGCACATCGGGAAGCAGCATCGCGGCGCGCTCCTGAGAAGCCTCGGAGACCGCGTGAACACCCACAATAGTGTGCTCGCAGGCGCGCAAAGCCGCACCGAGGACGGATCCGACCCTCCCGGCTGAAATAATTCCAATGCCCAAACGCGCAGGTTTTGAATGCTGTATCACGGCTTTAAGTATATTCTCCCTTTCACGCCGGCTCTGCCGTCAGTGTTATGAAGAACACCGGCGGCAGAGCGCGATCTGTAGTTTTACTGGCGGGTTAGCGCGCGCTGTACCCATTCGCAGCAGGCGCAGAACCCAGCGCAGGTTCCGGTACGCGGTAGTAGGGCTCAATGCCCTCCAACCGAACCGTCATCAACCACACCAGGTCCTCGCAGACGCGCGGCGATAGGTGCATCATGAGCGTGCGCACCGGGCCGGGCACCGTACCGAAATGCACGCTCGCGCATCCGAAGGCACGCTGCAGCGGGCCCTGACCTCGGCTCACGCTCAGCACACGGCTGACCGGAACAATCGACAGGGTACGGATAAAGTAGCCGCCACGAATCAGCAGCAGGTCGCCTCGCGTATGCTCACCAAGGCTCGAACGCGCCGCATCAGAATCAATGCGGGTGGTCGCCTGCACCGAACCGGCAGTGTACCCAACTGTGGTCACGCCGTTACGCTTCCAGGTGAGCAGGTCCATCCAGCGTGCCGAAGAGGGCGTCACAATCATTGCCGGAACCTGCGGCTTCTGACTCTTCAGCGAACCGTCGGCGGTATCCAGCAGCACCTGCGCCTGCGCCTCATCCAGGGCGGGCAACAGCAGACGCAACACCATCAGCGTCTCCTGCTTGTTGCCAACCGGCAGGGCAACATTGCGGGTCACCAGCTTCTGGTTGTCGTTCTTCTCAATACCGATACCGGCAATGGTCATCTTGATGCGGTACCAGCCGAACGCACGCCACAGGATGGACTGCTCCACCGCCAGCGCCTGAATACGCTCAACCATCACATTCTGGGTGTGCGTGCCAGTGAAACCGTACCGCAGGGTCACGCCACCCTGACCGCTCGGGGTGATTTTGAAGTTCGCGGCACCATCAAAACGTGTCCAGAGGGCAACCACGTAACCAACCATGGGCGCGAAGGTGCCGGGCAGTATCGCCATGAAAATGAGGAACGGGCTCTCACCACCCATGATCGCGGCAATGACCGCGGCACCGACCATGAGGGCCACGGCGGGCACCAGCCACACCAGGTGCTCCAGCATGATGGAGGCAATCAGACGCACATTCGAGATGCGGAAAATCGGTGGCTGCGAGGGGTCGGCCGCGACCGGCATCGGCATGCGAGCGCCGCGACGGGATGCTGCGGGCTGCTGGAGTGCAGACTGCTCGGGTGCGAACTGGCCGTGTGCGAGCTGCTGGGCGCCCTGCTGAGGCGCCACCAGCTGAGTGCCGTCCTGTACGGTACCGTCCTGCAGAGGCGCACCATAGGACGCCTCGTAAGATGCCTCAAACGGATGGTGCAGCTGATTCGCATCCGGCATGCGCTCCGCCGAAATCTGCATGCTATCGGGCAGCACGTCGACCGGGCGGCCAGCCGCCTCCGAACGCAGCAGGTTAATACTCGCCATCGCAGTGCGGCGCAGAACCTCCGCCTTACGGGCAGAAACGTACTTGATGTGCAGCGCCTCCGAAGAGCCGTCAGCCACCTCAAAACGAAGCTCCGACAGGCCCAGCAGACGCGCCACCAGAGGACGCGAAATGTCCACACTCTGCACGCTCTCCAGACGGATCGTGCGGTTCTTCTTGAACAGAAAACCGCTACGGCGGTGAATCGCCAAATCGTCCAGGCTGTAGCGGGTAAACCACCAGTCAATCGAGCCGCCAACCAGAATCAGCACGAGCACGGCGAAGCCGATAAGCTGCGAGTACGTCGCGCTGAGGTAGCTGCTGTTCTCGTCGAATGCCTGCGTCAGCCGCGCGCCCCACTCGTTTGGCGGGGTGGTCAAAATATTCAGGATAATGCTCTGGAAGAAACCAAACGCCAACAGAATAATGAACCAGAGGTTCATGATGAACGTGCGAATATCGGCACGCCACCACTTCTGCTCCTGCGGCGTCTGAGATACAGGAGGCTGCGGTGCCTGCGGCGCGGGGGTGGGCGGAACCGGGGTACTCATTAGAGTGCCGCCATTCGCTCATCGGCGCGGCGCACCAGATCCGCGCGCAGCTCCTCCGCCACGTTCAGCGGAATACCGAACAGCACCATCGTGCCGGTGGTCGTACCCGCGGTGCGCACCGTCAGGCGGGCAACACCGCACATGCGCTCCAGCGGACCCGAATCCACATCAACATACTGGATGCGACCGTACGGCATGGAGCTCATTGAACGGAACACGATACCGCGGCGAGCCATCAGGTGATTCGGCTCCAGCGCGTAGCCGAGCGCGCGAGTACGGCGCGGAGTGGTCAGAAGCCACCACAGACCCCACAGGCCAAACACCGCAATCACAGTCAGGCCGATGATGCGGAGCGCCTCTGGGCCGCCGAAGAACGCGCCCGCACAATACATGGCAATACCCGCAAGAATCGGGAACGCCAAGGCAGAAATAGTGTGAATAAAACGAACCGTCAGGTAGCCGGAGGCGGCGGGTACCCACTGCGGCTCCGGCACAGATTGCGGGGGAACCGGCTGAGAAGATACTGGCTGCGGCGCGTTCGGGTAGGCGGCAGCGGGCGGAACCTGCTGACCGTACTGTGCTTGCTGACCGTACTGCGCCTGCTGCTCAGGCTGGGTCTGCTGTCCATAAGGGGCACCAGGCTGACCGTAAGCCTGCTGGTACTGCCCGTACTGGTTCTGCTGAACAGGCTGGCTCTGCACAGGCTGACCCTGGCCATACTGACCCTGTTGGGCGTCCTGCCCGTACCGACCATTCGGCGAATAACTATTCTGGTTAGGAGCCGACATAGGTTCCTCCCTCTCGCGGCTTGACAGCACCGGAAGAGGAGGCCGCATCCTCATCATCCTCCGGCGGAATACGACAACAATGCTGCGCCCACAGGCCAGCAATCAGCAGGGCAACACTGCCCACACAATTAACAAGAACCTCCCAAAAGACCACCGAAAAACCGCGCGTAGACACCATCGCCACATGGTAGCCAAGAATCGCACCGCACCAGCCCGTCAACAGGGCACCGGTCATGATGGCCCCCTGCGCATACGCCACCGCACGCGCCGCAAGAATCGGGCCCATATGCGGCACCTTCTCACGCGTCTGAATACGACGATAACGAGCCACCTGCACGCCCAGCCACACAGCACCTGCCGCAACCAGCAGGCACACCGCGCCGAGCATCCACGAAAAATTCAGCTCGCCAAAACCGGCGCGAATCATCACGGAATTCACCATAAGAGCGACAGCGGCAGCGCACACCGCCGCCACAATAATCGCCCGATAGCTCAGGGGCTTCATGGTGTTTCCTTTCGGTAGGTTCCTCTACCTTCCAGAGTGCCACATTTAAGGCTAATCAGGTACCTTCATCTCACGCATATAGCTAATAGCGTCTTCATCCGCCTCAACCAGCGTGCGGGCCAGCTCCGCAACGTTCACGGCCTCGCGGCTCAGCGGCGCAGGAACCTCATCCGCACGCTCCCCCGAAGGCTTGGCACGCCGGGTCACCGTCAGGTGCGCCTGCGAGTCCATCTGCGCCCACGGCACCAGCACAAAAGCACGCTCCTGCGCCCGCGGATGCGGCAAAGTCAGCACCGGATCCTCAGAGATCACGCCGTCATAGTCAATCACGTCAATATCGAGGGTGCGCGGTCCCCAACGCACCAGGCGCTCACGGTGATGCGCCGCCTCCACCGCGTTACACAGCTTCAGCAGCTCGTAAGCACCCAGGTCAGTGGCCACCTCAATGACCGCGTTCACGAAATCCGGCTGACCCGCCGGACCACCCACCGGGGCGGTACGGTACAGCCCGGAGGCGCGCACCAGCTGCACGCCACCGGCCACCAGGTCGGCGACGGCGCGCTCCAGGGTATCTTCGCTTTCGCCCAGGTTCGAGCCCAACGCCAACACCGCGCGGTGCGCATATTCTGCCGTACCCGCCACTAGCGGCCGTCCTCAGCGGCGCGTTCGCGGAACACGCTCACCGCAACGTTACCGAACGGCAGCTCAATCGGCGCCTGCGGCTTCGACACGGTAATCTCCACCGCCTCCACCAGCTCAAACATGGCGAGAATACCCTCGGCAATGTTCACCGCAAGGGTCTCAATCAAATCCAGCGAACTGTTCGTCACGTGGCGGTGAATCAGGTCCACCACGAGCGCGTAGTTCGTGGTCTTCGTCAGGTCATCGGTAGCGGCCGCGGCGGAAAAATCGCTGTACAGGGTCGCGTCCACGACGAAGGGCTGGCCGTCGCGCTTCTCAAAGTCGAGCACGCCGTGGTAGCCCTTGGCGGTAATGCCGGTGAGGGTGATGCGGTCGTGGCGTGCGTAGTCTGCCTGGGTCATTGGGGGTCTCCTAGAAAGTATTTGGGGTGTTGGGTTGGCGAGTATCTAACGGCGTTAGCTGACAGAGCCCTAGCTGACAGAACGCAGCGCGGAGGCGACCGTCACCGCATCCACGCTGGCGGGCACATCATGTACGCGCACCGCCCACACGCCGCGCGCAGCCACCAGGGCGGTCACCGCCGCAGAGGCTGCGGCACGATGCTGAGCCGGGCGCGGCTCCGACAGCGTCTGCCACAGTTCGCGTTCAGCCTCACCGGCATTGGTTGCGGTGAAGCCGCTCGCGTTCAGGCGCTCAGCCAGCGCCATATCCGCCGCGGTCAGGGCATTGGCGATAAAACGCTTGCGGGACCCGGCAATGAGCAGGCGGTGCCCCAGACCCTGTAGCTCGTCAATGGCGGCGAGCAGCTCCCAATCCTGCATGCCGCCCTTCGCGAAGCCCAGACCCGGGTCAAGAATCAGGTTCTGCGGCAGCACACCGGCGGCAAGGAAACGCTCACGCAGGCCGGTCAGCTCCTCCACAACCT
>ERZ773045.1502-NODE-1502-length-10327-cov-8.763045_pt1 | contig 10327 bp, 8 predicted proteins | sample MGYA00580635_ERZ773045 | MGnify/ENA primary metagenome ERZ773045 (study PRJEB29015, sample SAMEA2738115) | human oral metagenome | biome: human oral; feature: human-associated habitat; material: saliva | place: China | collected 2261 ...
TTAAACAGAAAGAATTTCAAGGAAATATTGTTATCATAGATGGCGATAGTTTTCGTTCTCAGCATCCACACTATTTAGAGCTTCAGCAAGAATATGGCAAAGATAGTGTAGAATATACCAAAGATTTTGCAGGCAAAATGGTAGAGTCTTTAGTAACCGAATTGAGTAATTTGGGATACAATCTTTTGATAGAGGGAACTTTACGAACAATTGATGTTCCAAAGAAAACAGCACAACTATTGAAAAACAAAGGATATAAAGTACAATTAGCCTTGATTGCGACAAAGCCTAAGCTATCCTATCTGAGCACCCTTATCCGATATGAAGAATTGTACGCTATTAATCCAAATCAAGCACGCGCAACTCCAAAAGAATATCATGATCTGATAGTGAACAATCTAGTTGAGAATACACGACAATTGGAAGAACTGGCTATCTTTGAACGAATTCAAATTTACCAACGAGATAGAAGTTGTGTATATGATTCAAAAGAAAATACAACTTCAGCAGCAACCGTTCTTTATGATTTACTATTTGGAGAATGGAATCAAGTGGAGAAAGAGATGCTTAAATCTGGAGAAGAAAGATTGAAAGTTTTAACTAATCGAAATTGTTGTTAGATCATGAGTTTTAAAATATAGTCTACTTATAACTTTTGTTTAAGGTGGGCGAAAATTTTTTAGAACCAAAAAACGCATAGTCTCAGGTGTTGAAAAACTTGAAATTATGCGTTTTCTTGTGGGAAGATTTACTCCATTTTCTTCTGAGATTGAGTTTTTCCTCATCTATATTTAAGGATATTTGAAAGTTATATTTTAGAAAAACAATTATGGAGTTCTTAATACGGAATATAGTATAAATGCTGATTCAAAGTGAAGTTTTATATGTTTTTTGCTTTTGTTGAGTATAAAACTATTAACTAAAGTCGAACTACAAAAATTAATTTAAGATGAAGTGAACTGTAGACTTTGGAAATGTCTCTTACTCGATTTCAGAATGAATCACTGACATAGGATTGAAAGAACTAAGTATTTCTTTTTGTTTTGAATGAGATACGTGAGTATAGATTTGTGTGATTGATATAGAACTGTGTCCAAGAATTTGTTGAATATATCGAATATCTACATCATTATCTAGAAGCATTGTTGCAAAGCTATGTCTAAACATATGTGGTGTAATAGTTTTAGATAAGCTGTTTTGTTCAACGATTCTCTTTAAAATTAAACGTACACTTTGCTCTGACAATGGTTTAAGTGAATGTTTCCCTGGAAACAAGAAATCATTGGATTCATTTCTTGTTTTATTTATATATGTTTCTAATAAATTGAATGTTTTTTGATCTCCTAAAAATAGGATACGCTCTTTCTTACCCTTTCCTATAATATGGAGTGTCTTATTGGAAAGATTAATATCTTTGAGATGAATGTGACAAAGTTCAGAAATTCTGATACCTGTTGAAAGTAAAAGGGAAATAATTAGTAGATTTCTTTCAGCTTTTTGTTTTTGATAGTCAGTTTTAGATATAACTACTCTCTGCTCTAAATATGAAAAAATATTTTTCAGAATATCATACGGAATCGTTTTAGGCAATATTTTTTCAGTTCTAAATTGAAAGCGTAATTGATTGAAGGGATTCTCTTCAATTATGTGCTGGTATTTTAGATAGTTATAAAACACCTTTATACAAGCAATTTTTCTTCTTAATGTATTCGTTTTTATGTTAGATTGTGTCAAGTGTTCTATATAGGATTCGACATTATCATGGTCTGAGTTATAAAATTGCATAAGATCATTCTTATAAGCGCGAATCGTGTGTGAACTCAAACGCTTATGAGTTTTGCAATAATCTAAGTAAGTAGAAATAAGTTTATAATCCATAAAAATCTCCTTTATCAATAATCATGCTATTATAAACCTATTTGAGTGCTTTGTATAGTGATAATAAATTGTTATCGGTAGGAGAATTTTCTATGAGTGAAAACAAAATACAGGTATTTCTGAGTAGACCAAACCCTTTTACTCAACATCAAAGCTTTTTTATCAAGGAATTTACAAAATTGTTAAAGCAAAGTGGTTTTGAATGCGTTACTTTACAAGCGGCTGAATACTCCCCATATGAAGTGATGACTTCTTTACGGGAAATGATACAAAGAAGCTATGGTATTATTGTTTTAGCATTTGGTCAAACATTTATTAATGAAGGAGTTAGAAAAAAGGAGGCAGAAATAAATCCTGACTTTTTTGCATCAAAAGAAATCCACTTAAAAAACAAGTGGATAACTAGTGTTTATTGTCACATTGAAGGGATTTTAGCTCTCACTTTTGGACTTCCCATGTTAACAATTCCACAAGAAAATATAACAAAGGAAGGGATTTTAAAGCAAGGCGAATATTCAATTACAGCCCCAGAATTTGAATTGAACACAAAAGACGAAATCCTTCACTATTTACATTCAGATGAATTTCAAAAGAGCCTCCAAGAGTGGAAAACTATGGTTGAACAAAAATATAAATTTGTCAAAGATGGGGAACATACTTATTAAAATCTAGTCCTTTATCAGTGAGCGTATTTTTGATAAATCTTTTTTTAATATCTCTCTACCTTCTCGAATTGTTTTAGACTGTCTATCAGTCAGTCCAGTAATATCAATTTTTAAGTCGGAAATTAAACCTGAAATAAATAACAATTCTTCTTGATTAGATTTCAACCAAATATCGTCATATTCGCTAGATTTACGAACTAAAGTAGACAGTGACCCTAAGATATATTTTGCGGTATATTTAGCAGTATAGTAATGCTCTTTTATAACCTCTATGTCTGTCTCTACATCTGCAATTTTTAATAAATTAGCACAATAATTTCTGGCACAATAAATATTATGATCTTCATAATTCATACCTAGACGATAGTAGTGAATTGCAGATAGTAAATCATTTTTATTTTTAGTAATATAGAAGATACGTAAATAAATTGCTCCATATATGCCTAAAATTTTGTGAAAAGTTGTTGTTTTTATATCAAGATATGGAATTAATTTTTGTTGAGAATCTTTTAAGTTATCGACATTTGTTTCATCTTTTTTATATGAAGATAGAAGATAACCCGCAACTATTTCATCGTCAACAAATCCACTATCTAAGATTTGTTTATATATTATTTCAGCCTCTACATATTGTTGAGAATCTTTTAAAGCATTAGCTACTTTAGTTAATTCACTCCATGATTGTTGTGAATTAGATGTGGTAGTATTACTTTGAGAAGATGTTAAAGAATTGCTAATAACACGGTACAAATTTGAATGAAAAACAGGACTATCGATAAAGTCGTCATCAGAATTTTTTGCGTTATCAATATAACTTGATAGTAACTCCTGTATTCTTTTAAATTCCGAATACTCATTTAATTTATCAGAATCATATCTAATTTGAGGTAAATCTTGGATATCAAAAAACTTTATTTGAGCAGTATGATTATCACACAATATAATAGTTGATTTGGGTTTCATAGCATGACGTAATCCTAATTCATAGATTGCATTTTGATTCAAAGTTGTAATATCTGCTATTACAATATCGGCCTTAAATATTCCCTCAATGAATGTTTTTGTTATACTTTGTGTTGTATATACCTCATCAGCCCTGAATTGCTCTTGACCATAAACAGATGTTAGCTTCTTTGAAATGATTGTTGGTTTAATAAGCTCGTTATAGACGAAATTTAAATCTACTTCAATATTAGTATTTGGAATCTTTTTTGTACCAAATCCCATAACAACAAAACATGTTTTATTATCCATATGTCATTCTCCTACCGATAACAATTTATTATCACTAGTATACCATAAATTCATTTTTAGTTGTTTGATTTGTATAATGATTTTTTTAGTTAGAATTAAATAGCAAACTATAGTATTGGCCAACTACGGCTTAAAACACTGTTTTAAAATTATATCTAATACTTTTGAGTTATTTACAAACTTACAACAATGTGATATTTGTATAGTTTGAAGAAAACAAGTACAAGTTTATTAGAAAAGCAACATTTTATAGAATTATCACTAAAAATTCTAATTTTAAAATTATACGTTCTATTGATTTAGAATCTGTTTTTTAATTTCTAAATGTTATAATAGTATTATCGAGTAAAAGAAGCATGCCATGATTAGAAACAATATAAAATTCATACGAAAGGCACATAACCTGACACGTCCAGAATTTGCACGAATTATAAGCATTTCACCTAAATCTAGTGGGAAGATAATAAACTGACTTTAAAAATGGAGATTGTTAAGAAACGTTGAACAAATTTCCTTACTCATCACTATTGTTATCAAGATAGCCAGAACCTCATCTTTAATGATGGGACAATCACTGGATTGTAATGAGTGGCGCCTTATCTGATATGGTGAATACCAACATTTATCTAGTGACTACTTTTGAAGAGCTTGAGCGTTACAGGTGCTACTTGGATGGTATTGAGTACATGCAAAAAACATCAGAAATGTGAATGGTAGCTTAATGAGTTTATATGATTATGGTGAGGATGAGTTTTCCTGTACCTTAGGTCTAAATATTTGCATACTGACGAAAGGAAAGTGAATGAGGCAAAATCCAATAGCTATCTTCCTCCATAGACAAAGCGAACTAGAAAGACAATTATTAATTGCATCAAGCTCAAAGAGTTTCTGTTCGGTGAGTGGAGTAAGGTAAGAAGTAAATGTTGAGACTGGGGAAAATAAATTGAGAAAATTTTAATTAGTCATGTTCTATGTTATATCAAATAGCAAGAGGGGGTAACACTATGAAATTAAGAGATATATTAGATAAAGAATTTGAAGAGATTGTTACAGAGTTTCAAAATAGAGGAATAATATTTGAAGATCAATTTAAAGTAATGACTTCAATGTTTTATAAGAAATATTCAACGGAGTTCGGTGAATTATTAGAAGAGGAAACAGGATTAAACGTGTGGTATGGTTATCATGATCTTTATTTTTTCTATTACGATAGTGAAAGTTACGATTATCAACTGTCTTCTCTTGTTGCAAAAAAGTATCAAATTAAAAAAGGGAATTTGTAATAATTTCCGTAGAGGAGTTATAAAACAGTACATATATATTATGAGGTGGCAGATTATATGGGCAAAGTAATGAGACAATACAATGAATTTTATATAAAATTGCAAAAAGAGTTTAAACCGGCTCATAATATGGTCATAGAGACTATGCCAGAAAAATTTTCTAACAAGGACTATGTTGATAAATTTACTTATATGTTTCCTGACAAAATTTCTAAGCTGGAAAAGGAAAGAAATTATTGGTATGGTAAATGTATTATTAAAAAGAATTTAGTTAAAATTCGGCGTAACAGAATATCTTTAGAGATTTATGATTTTATTCTTGAGACATCTAAACATATAAGGAAACGAACAAGGAAAAATTTTTTAAGCAATGAGGAAAGAAAGAATCAAGTAGATGAAATTCGCAAAAAATCTTTAGCGAAATTAAAGTTACAATCTATAAAAAGAAAAAAAGTATTAGATTATATCCAAGAAATAGATCCACCGTATCTAAATCATTATCGTAAAAGATTTTTCAGAACACATGATTTACATGAAAGATTAGAGATTATTAGAGAACTTTCAAAGTATGATTCGAAGAAAGTCCATAATTTTTTCTATGCGATAAATGGTCATGTAAGAAATCAATCTCTAAAAAAAGAAGTTCAGTCGTACTTTCAAAGTTTATCTCTACCGTTTAGATTGAGTAGAAAAAAGAAAGGAAAAACAAATTTTATTGATAATGAAATAGTAACAAACAGGAAAGGACCAGAAGAGTTGAAGAAGAGGTTATACATTGATGATCTAGAAAAGATAAAAAAATTTGATATCTTTCTTTCACATAACTCTCAAGATGAAGAAAAAATAATAACCTTTTATAAAAAACTAAACAAAAATGGCCAAGTCGTATATATTGACTGGGTTAATGATAAATACGATCTGAAACGAGAATGGTGTAATACCTCAACAGTCGATATTATCAAAGAGCGTATAAAACAATCGGATGTATTTGTTTTGTACTTTTCAAGCAAGACACTTAATTCTCAATGGTGTGCTTGGGAATTGGGATATGCAGATGCAATTGGAAAGAAAATATGTATCTATTTTTCAGAAAAAATAAATAAATCAATTATTCCAAAGTTCTACTTTAAATATCCAAAATTACTTTTTTCTAAAGATTTTATGGTTAAAAATCATGGACAGTCAGATATTCCATTTACTAAATGGAAAGAGAATAAAAAATAATAGAAGGATTCAAGATGAATAAAGAGCAATTTATTAAAAAATTTACGAAAGCTGTTCAAGATAGCAATGCGGCAGTTTTTGCTGGCGCAGGAACATCAGTTGACGCAGGATTTGTTAACTGGAAAAAGCTCGTAAAGCCTTTTGCGGATGAGATTGATTTAGATATTGATAAAGAGTCAGATTTAGTGGGATTGACTCAATATTATATCAATTCTAAAATGGGAAATCGAGGTTCTGTAAATCAGGAAATAGTTTATCAATTTTCTAGTCAAGAAGCAGAAACAAAAGTAACGAATTTACTAACACGACTACCCATTTCTACATATTGGACGACAAACTATGATAAGGTAATTGAAAACGGTTTAAAGAAAAACAATCGTAGAGGAGATATAAAGAGAAAGATAGATGATTTAGCAATTAGTATTCGTGATAGCGATGCCATTGTTTATAAGATGCATGGTGATGTAGATTCGCCTAATGATGCAGTTATTTCAAAAGATGATTATGAAAGATATAGTGATAAAAACTCTTTATTTGTAACAGCTTTACGAGGTGACTTAGTTTCTAAAACATTTTTATTTGTAGGTTTTGGTTTTGAAGATCCTAATTTAGAATCTATTCTGGGGAAGGTAAATGTCTTGCTGGGAGATAATAAGAGAGAACATTATTGTATTCAAAAACAAGTGTTAGAGAGAGACTATGACGCAGACATCGAAGGATATAATTACGCTAAAATAAAACAAGATTTAAAAATCAAAGATTTACAGAGATATGGAATTGAGACCGTTCTAGTAGATGATTATTCTGAAATATCTGACTTGATACAAAAAATTGAGGAGGAGTACTTAAAAAATACAATCTTCATTTCAGGTAGTATATCAGATTATAATGAGAATTGGAGTGAAGAAAAGGTAAATCAATACTGCTATGATTTATCTAGTTTTCTTATTTCAAAAGATTATAAAATAATATCAGGGTTTGGACTGGGGATAGGAAGCAGTGTTATTAACGGTGCGCTGGATCAAATTTATAAAACTAAATATAGACATGTGGCTGAACACCTTGGTTTGTTTCCTTTTCCACAAAATGCCAATGGAGAGAAATCGTTAAAAGAACGTTGGACCGAGAACCGTGAACAAATGATTAGTGAGTCAGGGGTATGTATATTCATATTTGGTAACAAGCTAGTTGATGGTAAGGTAGAACTTGCTTCAGGCATGATGGAGGAATTTCAAATAGCTAAAGAAAAAGGAAAGATAATCATTCCGATTGCCTCTACTGGATTTGCTGCAAAAGAAATTTTTGATGCGATGAAACAATCAGGAGAATATAGTTATTTAGATAATTACTGGGAAACTTTGGAGACTGAAAAGGATTTCACTAAAGTTTTTTCCACGATTGATAAAATTGTCAATGAGGTACGATAATGGCAACCAAAATATTTATTTCGTTCCGTTTTAGTGATGGAAAAGAGATTAAAGATGAACTAGTTGATTTATTTGATGAATCTACTGAGGTAATTAATAGATCAGAAGATGTTGACAGAAGTCAAATGAGTGAGAACATTATTCAGGAATATCTATATGAGAAGTTAAAAGATACATCGGTTACAATTGTATTATTAACTCCAGAGGCTGTTTCTTATAGAAAGAATTGGCTTGGAAATTATGATGATTGGCTTTATGATGAACTAAGGTATTCTTTAGAGGATAGAAAAAATAACAGAACAAATGGTGTGATAGCTGTTTATACTGATGAAGCTAAAGATAAGGTACTAGATGATAGTACTCATTATTGTCAACATTGTCAGCAGACTAAGTCGTGTAGGTCTTTGAAATATTTTGATAATTTAGCTAGAAAGAACATGCTAAATATTAAGTCGGCTTATAAGAAAAATCCATGTAATGATCTTTATGATGATGAGCACGATTCTTATATCTCTTTAGTAAGTTTGAGCGATTTCAAAGAAAATTATAGTCAATATATACAGAATGCCAAAGACAAAAGAGAACGATTAGATGAGTTCAATATAGCTAAGAGGATGTAATAAACAATCCTTGTAGATAATTCTGCTATTGAGATAAGTTCAACTTTTTAAGAGCCGAAAGGCTCTTTTTTCATCCTCTCATTCTCCTGTGATAACTTTTCCAAATTTCCTCTGATATACTTTTTTCAACTTTAAAAAATCCAACTAAGATTTTTCTCTGGGGGTTTGGGGGCAGAGTCACCAAGTTATCTTATCGTTAGCTGTCAAAACTGGAAGGTTTTAGTCAGCTGGCGATATGATTTTTGGGATATTGTGGACACAATATCTGAGCTCGCAAAGACCGAACAAGAAGCAAGTGAGGTCTTTAGGAAGCGTACTGACAATGTGAGGTAGACTTACACTGTCAGACAAGTAGAATGTTGAAGGGCTATCAGAATGGGACAAGAAATTAAGTCAATCCGAAAGCAATTTAGAATCACGAGACAAGAAGAAAAACAGATAAAAGAAATGATGAGGGAACAAAAAGTGGATAGTTTCTCAGAATTTCTTCGTCAAAATTTATTGAAAAAGAATTATCAGGATAGAATTTTTGAAAGTTGGTTCTCCCTTTGGCAGTCTCAAAAGTTTGAACAGATTAGTCGAGATGTGTATGAAGTTTTGGTTATCGCAAGAGAAAATCATCAAGTGACTCAAGAGCACGTCTCAATCTTATTGACTTGCGTTCAAGAATTGATTGCAGAAGTGAATCAAATGCAGCCACTCAGTCGTGAGTTCCGTGAAAAATATATGGGTTAGGAGGATGTAATGGTTTATCGCTATCGTACTAATCTCAAAAAAGTATTTCTAACTGATCCAGAATTACACCAATTGAATGAACGGATTGCTAAGAGTAATTGTCAAAATTTCTCAGTCTATGCCAGAAAAGTTTTACTTAATCCCAATATGTCATTTGTCACGATTAACACTGATACTTATGACCAGTTAGTTTTTGAATTGAGACGTATTGGAAATAACATCAATCAAATTGCGCGTGCGATTAATCAAAGCCATCTGATTTCTCAGAACCAATTACAAGAATTGAGTAAAGGAGTCGGAGAGTTAATTAAGGAAGTGGACAAAGAATTTCAAGTGGAGGTTAAAAGACTGAAGGAGTTTCATGGTAGTTACTAAACACTTTGCGACGCACGGAAAAAAATATCGTAGGCGTTTAATTAAGTATATTCTCAACCCTGATAAAACGGACAATTTGAAATTGGTATCTGATTTTGGCATGAGCAATTACTTGGACTTCCCTAGTCATGCAGAAATGGTAGAGATGTACAATGTCAACTTCACCAATAATGACAAGTTGTACGAATCCAGAAACGACCGACAAGAAAAACACCAACAAACTATTCATGCTCATCACCTCATTCAATCATTTTCTCCTGAAGATAATCTGACACCTGAAGAAATTAACCGCATTGGTTATGAGACCATGATGGAATTGACAGGAGGTCGTTTTAAGTTTATCGTAGCAACTCATACAGACAAAGATCATGTTCATAATCACATCATAATCAACGCTATTGACCGCAATTCAGATAAAAAATTGATATGGAACTATGCCTTAGAACGAAATCTCCGTATGATTTCAGACCGTATTTCTAAAGTGGCTGGGGCGAAAATTATTGAGAAGAGTTTTTCTTACCGTGACTATCAAAAATATAGGCAGTCTAGTCATAAATTTGAATTAAAGCAACGTCTTTATTTTTTGATGCAGCAATCTAAATCGTTTGATGATTTTTTAGAGAAAGCAAAGCAGTTGCATGTTCAGATTGATTTTAGTCAAAAGCATAGCCGTTTTTTGATGACAGATAGAACGATGATAAAACCTATTCGAGGACGCCAACTCAGCAAACGAGATCTATATGATGAAGAATTTTTTAGAATGCATTTTGCTAAGCAAGAGATTGAAAGTCGTTTAGAATTTTTGTTGAATCGTGTCAATTCTTTAGAAGATTTAATAACAAAAGCAAAAGAATTGAATCTAACCA
>ERZ773045.1503-NODE-1503-length-10327-cov-8.049650_pt1 | contig 10327 bp, 6 predicted proteins | sample MGYA00580635_ERZ773045 | MGnify/ENA primary metagenome ERZ773045 (study PRJEB29015, sample SAMEA2738115) | human oral metagenome | biome: human oral; feature: human-associated habitat; material: saliva | place: China | collected 2261 ...
GGTCGGTGCCGAGGGTTCCAATGTTGTGAGTGCGAAGCACTGTGATTCCTTTCGTAGTTACCATCCGCGAGACAGGCGGCGGCATCGTCATTGTACGCCTGCCTTCGCAAGAGTCGCGCGTGCCGCGAGTAGGATAGTCACCATGCCCGCCGACGGTTCTTCCTCTTCCGCTACCCGCGCCACCTGGACTCCAGCTGAGATCGGGCTGGCAATCGGCTCGGTTCTTCTCATCACACTCATTGCTTTCGAGGAACTCGCAGCCACGACGATTATGCCCGCAGTCGTCCAGTCGTTTGACGCTGCCGCCTGGTACCCAATCGCCTCGGGCGCGGCGTTGGCAGCGCAGCTAAGCGCCACCGTGGTCGCGGGCGCTCTGGCGGATTGGAAGGGCCCCCGTTTCGTCTTGCTCGCAGGATTGGTCCTGTTTGCCGTCGGTTTGGTGGTGTGCGCCGCGGGCACGAACGTGGTTGTGTTCGTTGTCGGCCGCGCGCTTCAGGGGCTCGGCGGAGGCCTTCTCATTGTCCCGCTGTACGTCCTCGTCGGAGCGGTCGCTTCACCCCGTCACCGCCCTTCGTTCTTTGCGTCTTTCTCGTTAGCATGGGTTCTCCCATCGCTCGTCGGTCCCGCGATTGCGGCCCACGTGACCCAAGAGTGGGGATGGCGCTACGTCTTTGGCGTGGTTCCGCTCTTCGTTGCAGTCGCAGCGCTCCCCATCGCCTACGTCCTGCGCTCGGTGCCGACTGCGCAGGGACAGCGCTCCCCCGTGCTCGCGTCCCTGTCGCGCGATGCTGGGCTCGTCGGAATCGGTGTCATGTTGCTCCAGCTTGCGGGCGCACTACCCACGCCCCTGGCACAGTTCGGGGTCTTCGCCCTCGGCGCGTGCATCACGGTCTGGGCGCTCCCCCGTCTCCTGCCGCGCGGAACATTCGTATCTCACCGCGGCATGCCGTCGGCGATTCTGGCAAGGCTGAGCGCGACGGCCTCACAAGTCGGTCTCGCCGTCATGATTCCGCTCATCCTCCAGCGTGTACACGGGTGGTCCGAGGCCTCCTCCGCCTGGTGGGTCACCCTCGGCTCGATCACATGGGCCATCGGTGCAGTCGGACAGGCGCGAGTCCACGATCCGCACCTGCGACACCGACTCCCGGTCGTCGGCGGCGCAATGATGGCGGTCGGAGCGATCCCCGTGGGTGCTCTGCTTCTTCCGTCAATTCCGGTGTGGGTGGCCATGGTCGGCTGGCTCCTCGTCGGCCTGGGCATGGGCCTCGTGCACGCTCCCCTGTCCGTCATGGCGCTCGAGGTGACGCCCGAGGCCAAGCACGGGCGCGTCGCCTCGTGGCTGCAGGTCGCCGACTCGGCTGGTCCCGCGCTCGAACTAGCCCTCGTATCCGTGGCCATGAGCGCGTGGGCCGCCACCGCCACGGTGGGCGGGGCGGCCTACGCTCCCTATTGGGTGATTGCTGCCGCGCTGGCTATCCTCACCGTGGTCGCCGTGACGCGGCTGCTTCCCTCATCGGCAAGCCCCACGGCTGAGGCAGCTGGCGTTCAGTCGTCGTAACGGCGCTTGCCGAAGTGGCGGCGTCCGCCATCACGGCCTCCGTCGCGGTCCGGGCCTCCGTCGCGGCCACCCTCGCGTTCGCGGCGGGCACGCTTGATGTCCTTCTCCCAACGCTCGGTGCGAACGCTGCGGCGCGGACGTGATCCGTCACCCTTTTCGAAGCGGTGTGGACGCTTCTCATCCCGGTCCCCGAATCGACCGTCACGATCGCTGTAGCCACCGCGGCCTCGGTTATCTCGGTCGAAGTCGCGACGCTCACGGCGCTCAAAACCGTCACGGTCGCCGTGAGAACGGCCGCCGGGGCCCTCGTCCACACGGATGCGCAGCTGACGGCCCGACACGTATCCCTTGGAAATACGAGACAGCTGCTCGCCCGACAGGTCCGCCGTGATATCCACGAGCGAGAACGTCGGGTAGATCTCGATGTTGCCGATGTCGCGGCCGTCGATTCCGCCCTCGCCTGCGATCGCGCCGACGATCGAACCCGGCTTCACGCGGTCCTTCTTGCCCACCTCGATGCGATAGCGCGTACCGGAGCCGGGTGCCGGGCGGCCGCCACCGCGACGACGGGCACCGTTCGCGCCTCCCTTAATCGGGCGGTCTTTGTCGCGACCGGCCTCGAAAGTGGCGCCGACGAACTCGCCGGACTCGTCCAGCTGTTCCTCGCGGCGGATCTTGCCGTTGCCGCGACGATCCTTCTCACGGCGCGGGGCAGGGCCTTCGTCGCCGACGGCCGTCGCCATGAGGGCCGCAGCGATGTCCTCGACGGACATCTCATCGCCGAGGTCGGCAAGCAGGCGCTTGTACATGTCGAGACGGCCACGCTCGATACGAGCGGACAGGCCCTCGAGTAGGCGACTGGCGCGGAATTCGGACACGGCTGCGGGCGAGGGAATCTCGACCTCTTCCATCTCGGTGCCCGTCAGCTTCTCGATACGGCGCAGACGGCCGTGCTCGCGCGGGGTGAAGAAGGTCAGCGCGCGACCCTCGCGACCCGCGCGGCCGGTGCGACCGATGCGGTGCACGTAGGCCTCGGGCTCGCGCGGAACGTCGAAGTTAACAACGAGGGAAATACGCTCGACATCGAGGCCTCGGGCGGCAACATCAGTCGCGACAAGCACGTCGAGCGAGCCGTTCTTCAGGCGCTCAACCATGCGCTCGCGCTCGGTCTGAGCGACATCGCCGGAAATGCCGGCGGCGCGGAATCCGCGGCTCGACAGCTCCAGGGATACCTCTTCGACATCGGCGCGGGTGCGCACGAAGACGATGGCGGCGTCAGCCTCTTCCTGGCCTTCCTTGATGTGCTGGGCGCGGGTAGCCAGCACGCGCGAGAGCGCACCGATCTTGTGCTTGTAGGGCACCACCGCGTAGGTCTGGTGGATGGTGTCGACAGTCGAGGACTCGGTGGAGACCGCGACCTTGACCGGATCCTTCAGGTGCTCGCGTGCCACCTTCTCGATAGCCGCGGGCATCGTCGCGCTGAACAGGGCCGTCAGGCGGTCATCCGGGGCGCTCGACGCGATCGTCTCGACATCCTCCGCAAAGCCCATACGCAGCATTTCATCGGCCTCGTCCAGGACCAGCATGCGCACGTTCGACAGGTCCAGGGCGCCCTTCTCAATCAGGTCGATGACGCGACCCGGGGTGCCGACGACAACCTGAGCGCCGCGCTTGAGCGCACCGATCTGCGGGCCGTAGGGCGAGCCACCGTAGACGGGGACAACGTCGAGGCGGGCGGTGCGAGCCGCGAAATCTTCAATCGCCTGGGCGCTTTGCATCGCAAGTTCGCGGGTGGGGGCCAGGACGAGGGCCTGGACGTCGCGCTCGTCCGCGTCAACGATAGCGAGCAGCGGCAGGCCGAAGGCAGCGGTCTTGCCGGTACCCGTCTGGGCGATGCCGACGACGTCGCGCAGCTCCAGCAGCGGCGGGATAGCAGCGGCCTGAATCGGGGTGGGGACACGGAAACCCATGTCGGTCACGGCCGCGAGGATCTCCTCGGGCAGGCCGAGACTCGCGAAAGTCACGGTATCCGTGTCGTCTTCCGTCGACTCATCGTCGACCTCAACGTCATCGACGTCGTCAGCAATCTCGTCGTATTCGTCGGCAATTGCCGTCATCTCGCGCTCGTCGTCAGCGGGTTCCAAAAAATCGTCAGAGGGCATAATTCATCCTTGCGTGGTGCAATCGGTGTCAGCAAAACCATCGGGGCGGGCCTACTCGGCTCCTCGGCGCGGCCTCACCCATAACAACAAATCCCGCATCCCGCGGGCACCATAACAAGGGGCAGCGCCTCATCGCTATGACCAGCATACCCTCGCACGCAGCTCGTAGAGGCCCGTGGTCAGCGAACTCACTGTTACCGAGTCACCGTGGGACGCAGGTCATGAAACTATCAGAGCGGCAGTCGAGCGAGGAACGAGGCGATGGTCACCTGTCGATTATCCTCGGACCGCAGGGGGGCGACGACGAGTCGATCGACCTCATCGCGGCACAATCCCCGAAGGTCACGCATGACCGCGCGTCGGCGGCGCGATGCGACCCATCTGGCCGATGCCCGGCTCGCACACGCGCATAGCACCGTGATCAACAGGCACAGTGCGACCAGAGCCGTCGGCACTGGAATTGGCCCAATCGCGGGCACCTGAACGTCAATGAGCACGGCCCTGCCCAGGTGCACGAGAACGATCCACGCGACGCCCACGACAACGCCGAGCCACGCAACCAACTGTGCGCCCCCAAGCACGCGACACAGCGCGGGCGCGCCCGCCGACACTCGAATATGCGCCGCAACCTCACGATGTGCAGCGTCTGGCACCTCACGCGCCCCGCTGAGCGCACGATCGACCAGCGCCGCGCGCCAGCGAGCGGGACGCGCCTGCGAACGCTCCCCGACGACACCGCGAACGGCATTGACGAAGGCAGCTTCATCGGAGGCGGACCGAGTCGGCAGCGTCGGCGTCGTCGCCCCCTCGGCGCGCGACTCATCGTCCAGGTGCAGACGACGAAGCGGATCCGCACCCGTGCGCGCCAGCCAGCGCAGGGGCAACCAGCCGCCCGCCCGGCGCCCTGCGCGCAGCGTCGAGGCTTCCACGGCCTCGGCGATAATCGGGGCACCCGCGAGGTCGGCGGCAGTGCCAGCTAATTCGGAGGCCAGGCCATCGGTCTCGAGGCCGCGGACCGTGCCCGACAGCTCCAACGATTCACGCAGCACTCGGGCTGCCTCGCCCAACGCGGCACGCGCGCGCGATGCCTGATGCGACACCCGCTCAGCCTCGCGCGTCAGGTGCTTGATGAGAGTATGAACGCCCTCGCCCGTCGTCGAGGACACTGCGAAGACCTCGGCATTGGCCAAGCCGCGCTCGCCAAGAAGACGACGCAGGTCCTGCTCGATCGATTCACGCTCGATCATGGAGACGGTGTCGATGTGCGTCAGGGCGACCGTCACCGAGGCGTGGGACGAGCGCAGGCGAGCCAACCACTCGTCGTGCAGCCGGGCGTCCGCGTACTTCTGAGGGTTGACGACGACGACAAGTGCGTCGACGCGCGATGCCAAACGCTCGGTAATCTCCGCGTGGCTTACCTCGACCGAATCGATGTCCGGCAGATCCACAAGGACGGTGTCTCCGGGCAGGGCCTCGGGAGCCTCCACCCGACGACTAATACCCATCCAGCCGAGCAATTCCTGCGGCTCACGGCCGCGCGGCAGCACGGCGCACGCTTCGTTCGTCGTGGGGCGCCGAACGCCCGCCGTCACGACCTCTCCCCCGCTCAGCGCATTGACGAGAGAGGACTTGCCAGCGCCCGTGCCGCCCAGCATGCCGATCACGCACCACGATGGATCGACCTCGCTGCGTTCGGACGTCACGTCAATGAGCTCGCGAATACGCCCCAGGGTGCGCTCGTCAAGGTCATGGGCAGCCAGCGTGCACATCTCGTCGAGCTGCTGAGCTGCCGACGCCACGGAGTTCGTCGCTCGCCTCATGCCAACACCTCACGGGCGTTCTCCACGGCATCCGCCAGCTCATCGACAAGGACCTTGTCGGAGGCTCGATCGAGGCCCGCCGTCACCGGTTCGAGAACCTGCGACAGAGATTCGGCGGCGAGGCGATTGAGAGCCTCTCGGGCCTGCTGAGCCAGCGAACGAACCGTGCGCTCACCGAAAACAGCTTCGAGGATCGTCTGCGAGAGAGCCGCGGACGCGCCCGCGATACCCACCTCGACCCCGGTGAGGCCACCGGTCATCGTAAAAGCTGCCACCATCAGCGACACGGTCACGACGTTGATGCTGCCGGCGATCATGCGCCCGCTCACGCGAGACGATTCGGCTTGCTCGCGAACGATTTCCGTGACCTCGCGCGTCCATTGCTGCGCGGTCGCGCGGGCGAGCTGCGCGCTCGCGTCGACGTTCAAGAGCTCATCCATAGAGCTCGTATCCACGAGAGGACGTGCGCGCCGCAGGGCCTCCTGCCACGCGCGGTGGTACTGATCGGCGAGCCTTTGCGCGAGGCCGCCGGTCAGGTCGCGCTGCGCCTGAACGTCGGGAGCGGCCTGCCCGCGAATCGCCCCCTTCAGGCGAGAGCCGATTCCAGAGAACACACGTGAGACTGTCTTGGTCATGTCCCAGGAGCCCAAGACCTCGGCAATACGGGAGCTCACCTCACCGCGTAGGACGTCGTCACTCGACGAGAAAGCAACATCGCGCGCGTAGGAGGCCACGAGCTGCGCGATGTCCTGAGAGGCCGTCTCGAAGGCGCGGTGACGTTCACGGGCAGCCTCCAGCGAACGCGATGCCTCCTCCAACGACGAGGACACCGCACCGGACAGCGAACGGCGTACGATAGCCGCACGCTCCTCGGCGTCCCGTCCGATTCCCTCCAGGTACGCGCCGATCGGCGCAATAGCTTGCACGGGCAGGCGCCCATCGCTCAGCGACTGCTCCTCCACGATGTGAATCGTGACCTCACCCAGGCCTCGCCGCTGAGCCAATGCAGCCAGATCCTCGCGGATCTCCTGCGCTGCGCCAGCGGGCACGCGATTGAGCACGACCGCGATGCGCAGTCCGCGGCTCGCCGCCTCTTCCAGGTGCTTCCACGCCACCGCGTCCGCATAGCGAGCGGCAGTCGTGACGAACACCCACAGGTCCGCGCCGTCAAGCAGCTCCCCTGCCAAACGGCGGTTGCCGTCCTCGACGGAATCAATGTCTGGCGCATCGACGATGCCCACGGCCGGCCACAGGGTCTCCTCGACCACGATCGTGATCGCGTCGAGGCTCTCCCCTCCCGTGCCCGAGCTCTTCGCCAGGCGGGGCAGCACACGGTCCGACATGAACCACTCACGTGCCTGCGGTGAGCAGATCAGCACGGGGCGACGGGTCGTCGGACGCACGGCGCCCGCTCGGCTCACATTGCGCCCGAGCAGCGAATTGACCAGCGTCGACTTACCCGATCCCGTCGAGCCCCCGACAACCACCAACACGGGCGCATCCGCGTCCTCCAGGCGCGGCAGCACCACGTCCTGCAGGCGTCGCAGCGCGCGCTCCGCGTCACCACGACGAGCGTCGGGGATGGCCTGGAGCGAGCGTTCGAGGGCGTGTGCCAGGCAGCGAGCTGCATCAACCGCCGTGAGGGACACTCAGTCCGTCACTTTCTCGACGGTGGGCACCGCGTCGGCCTCGGGCAGAACCCACGTGTGCGGATCTGCGTCCACCTGATCGCCGCTACGAATGTCCTTCACCGTGTCGGCCGTGCCCTCATCGCCCGGGAACCAGACGAATGGAATGCCGCGCTTATCAGCGAACTTAATCTGCTTGCCGAACTTGGCGGCGCTGGGAGCGACATCCGTGGAGATGCCACGCGAACGCAAGACCGCTGCAATCTGCTCGGAGCGCTCGCGCTGTTCCTCCGCAATCACGGCGACAACGACGGCCGTGGGCACCTTACGAGAGGCCTGCACCATGGGCGCGGAAATCATGCGAGACACGAGGCGCGACACACCGATCGACAGGCCGACACCCGGATAGGTCCGCTTGCCGTCCTTCGCCAGCGAGTCGTAGCGTCCGCCCGAGCAGATCGAGCCCAGGTCCTCGTGGCCTTCGATCTCCGACTCGTACACGCTACCGGTGTAGTAGTCGAGGCCGCGGGCAATCTTCAGATCCGCGACGACAGCGCCAGGCATCCGCTTGTTGGCGATATCGAGGAGTTCGCTCAGCTCGCGCAGGCCCTCTTCGAGGAGCTCGCCGCCAACGCCCAGATCTGCAAGACGCGAACGCACCTCGGACGAATCGGACGTGCGGATCTGAGCCATCTGCAGGAGGACGGACGCCTGGTCGCCGTGGATGCCGGACTGGGCCAGCTCGGCGGCCACCCCCTCCGGGCCAATCTTGTCGATCTTGTCCAGGCCGCGCAGGGCAGCCTCGACGTCCGTGACGCCCAGGGACTCGCACACGCCCTGAACGACCTTGCGGTTGTTCACGAGCACGCGCACCGGCGGAATCGGCAGGTTATTGAGCGCCTCGGCCATCACGAGGGGCAGATCCACCTCGAAGTGGAAGGGCAGCTCACCGTTACCCACGACGTCGATGTCCGCCTGCGTGAACTCGCGGAAACGTCCGTCCTGGGGACGTTCGCCGCGCCACACCTTCTGGATCTGGTAGCGCTTGAACGGGAAGTCCAGTTCGTTGGCGTTCTCCACGACGTAGCGGGCGAAAGGAACGGTCAGGTCGAAGTGCAGGCCCATGCCCTTGTCCTTGGGAGCACGCGCACCGGAAGCCGCAGCCTTGAGAGCCTGCAGGCGGTCGAGGACGTAGATCTCCTTGGAAGTCTCACCCTTTGCTTCCAGCTGCTCCAGGGTCTCCACCGCACGAGTTTCGATGCCCGCAAAGCCGTGCAATTCAAACACGCGCCGCAGCTCGTCGAGGACGTGCATCTCAATGATGCGGCCCTCGGGGAGCCATTCGGGGAAACCTGACAGGGACGTGCGAGCCATTGAGCGTTCTTTCTGTGAGGAAGGTGGTTAGCCGATGCGACGAGCGCGAATCAGATACTGGTTCGAGCGTATCTCATCCGCCAGCGTCGTCGCCGGACCGTGGCCGGGGACGAGGACGGTGCGCGGATCAAGAGCGTTGGAAATGGTACGCAGCGAGTGACGCATTTGCGTTTCGTCACCACCGGGCAGGTCGGTGCGCCCAACGCTGTCCTTGAACAGCACGTCGGCGCTCAACGCCCACGGAACCAACTCGTCGGACGCGTAGAAGGACTGGTTGTTCACGCGAATATCCAGCTGGCCCTCCCCGAGGAAGACGGCCGACCCCTCGGTGTGCCCAGGAGCGGGAACCATGCGCATCCACACGCCGGGGCACACCTCGAAGGAATCGGAGGGGACCTCACGCAGGTCGGAGGGCTTGACCCACTCGCCGGCGAAGTCCGGCAGCGGCATCGGCAGGAACGAGGCCGGGTCATCCATCCGGTACATGTCGGGGCCCGGGACGTACACGGGGACGGTGGTTCCATCCGCTCCCCAGCTGGATACCGCAGCCGCGTCCCACACGTGATCGGGGTGACCGTGGGTCAGCAGAACCGCACCGACACTGACGTCCTCACGCTCGAGGACCTCACGAATCAGGTGCTGGATACCCGCGGAAGGGTCAACGACAAGGGCTGTGCCCGCCCCGGAAGGGACGAGCACAAGCCCATTCGCCGCGTAGAAAGGCGACGGAATAACGTGAAGCCGCATGTCACTCCATGGACGAGGAGATCTGAGCCAGCCAGGCACGCTTGGTCTCGAGGGCCTCGCGCACGTTGCGCGCTGCCTTCGAGTCGCCCTTGGCCTCGGCCTCGGACAGAGAACGCTCGAGCTGAGCGATCTGGTCCTCAAGCTGACCGACCATGCCGGCGGCGCGTGCACGAGTCTCGGGGTTGGTGCGGCGCCACTCCTTCTCTTCCGCCTCGCGGACGGCTGCCTCGACGGCGCGCAGGCGGCCCTCGATGCGGTGCAGGTCGGAGGACGGCACGCGGCCCACCTCTTCCCAGCGGTCCTGGATCTGACGCAGCTGAGCCTTGGCGCGCTCGATGTCGGTCACCGGCAGGATCGCCTCGGCGTCGACAAGGATGGCTTCCTTAGCCACCAGGTTCTCGCGGTACTCAGCGTCGGTGGCCTCGTCCTTCGCACGGCGGGCATCGAAAAAGACCTGCTGCGCCGCACGGAAGCGTGCCCACAGGGCGTCGTCTTCCTTGCGGGAGGCGCGAGGAGCAGCCTTCCAGCGGTTCATGAGTTCGCGGTAGGCACCGGAGGTGCGCGACCAGTCCACGGACGAGGACAGAGCCTCGGCCTCGGCGATCAGGGCCTCCTTCACGCGCTTGGCCTCAGACTGAGCCTGATCCAGCTGCGAGAAGAACTGGCGGCGGTGGCGATCAAACTGGGTGCGAGCGGAGGAGAAACGCTTCCACAGCTCATCCTCGATGGCCTTCTCCAGGCGCGGACCGCGGCGCTGCAGGTTCTTCCACTCGTCGAGAAGGTCGCGCAGGGTCTGACCCGACTGCTTCCAGTGCGTCTTCGCGGGATCCTGGGCAACGATAGCCTCGGCGCGCTCGACGACGGAGGTGCGCTCGGCGAGGGCGGCAGCCTTCGCAGCCTTACGCTCCTCGCGGGCGATTTCCTTGCGCTCCTCGGCGGCCTTCTCGACCGCGGCGACGCGCTCGCGCAGCGCCGGGATGTCACCGATAACGTTCGGAGAGGCGACCTGCTCGCGCAGCGTTGCGAGAGTCTGGTCGA
>ERZ773045.1504-NODE-1504-length-10318-cov-26.653123_pt1 | contig 10318 bp, 10 predicted proteins | sample MGYA00580635_ERZ773045 | MGnify/ENA primary metagenome ERZ773045 (study PRJEB29015, sample SAMEA2738115) | human oral metagenome | biome: human oral; feature: human-associated habitat; material: saliva | place: China | collected 2261 ...
AGGTTGTGGAGGAGCTGACCGGCCTGCGTGAGCGTTTCCTTGCCGCCGGTGTGCTACCGCAGAACCTGATTCTTGACCCGGGCCTGGGCTTCGCGAAGGGTGGCGTGCAGGACTGGGAGCTGCTCGCCGCTGTTGACGAGCTACAGGGCCTGGGCCACCGCCTGCTCATTGCCGGTTCCCGCAAGCGTTTTATCGCCAACGCCCTGACGGCGGCGGATGCGGCCCTGGCCGAGCGCCTGAAGGCGACCGGCTTCACCGCAACCGATGCGGGTGAGGCTGAGCGCGAGCTGTGGCACTCGCTGACGGAGCCGCGCCCGGCCGAGCATCGCGCGGCAGCCTCAGCGGCGGTGACCGCCCTGGTGGCCGCCCGCGGCGTGTGGGCGGTGCGCGTGCACGACGTGCCCGCTAGCGTGGACGCGGTGACTATTGCCTCCGCGCTGCGCGCCGTCATGTAGGTACCGCCCCCCTATGCGCCTCACGGGGCTCGGCTCACGCGCCGGGTACCCGCTACAACCAACCACTGAGGAGACTCCATGCCGAATTCGGCCTACGCCCACCACGACCGCATCACGCTTAGTGGCATCACCGCCGTGGGTTTCCACGGCGTTCTCGACTTTGAGAAGCGTGACGGTCAGCCCTTCACCGTCGACGCGACGCTCTACACCGACTTCGCGGACGCCGCCGCGGGGGATGACCTGGAAAAGACCACGAACTACGCGCAGGTGGCCGAGCTGATTCACCAAAAAATCGTCTTCGGCTCGCTTGACCTGATCGAGACGCTCGCCGTGCGGATTGCCGAGGGGATTCTCTCCGAGTTCGCGCGCATCGACGCGGTGGAGGTGAAGGTCTCCAAGCCGCAGGCCCCCATCACCGTTCCCTTCGAGAACGTGGCGGTGAGCGTGTTCCGCGAGCGTATTCCCGAGTCCCTGCAGGCCGCCATGCCCGGCGCCGAGGGGAGGTGCTAACGATGCCGCTCAGGCCGTTTTCCGCCCATCGCGCCGTGCTGGCGCTGGGCTCAAATCTGGGTGAGAGCGAGAGCACCATTGAGCGTGCCGTCGTCGACCTTCGGGAGGCGGGCGTGCGCATCCTGCGGGTCTCGCCGCTGTACCGTACCGCTCCGGTGGGTGGGCCGGAGGGTCAGCCGGACTACGTGAACGCCGTGATTGAGGTGTCGACCGAGCTGAGCCCCTACGAGCTGCTGAAGCTGTGCAACGCGGTGGAGGCGGCGCATCACCGCGAGCGCCTGGTGCGCTGGGGCCCGCGCACCCTCGATATTGACGTGATTGACTACGAGGGTACCGTCTCTGATGACCCGGTGCTGACTCTGCCGCACCCGCGCGCGCACGAGCGTGCCTTTGTGCTGACGCCGTGGGCGCGTATGGATCCGGAGGCGCGCCTGCTGGTGGCGCGCACCGATGGGGGCGCCGTAACCTACGTGCCGGTGAGCGTTGCGGAGCTTTCCCGCGACCTCAACCTGACCCACGAGGACGCCGGCGAGGACGCAATTCGTTATATGCGTGAAATGAACCTGTCCGTTAGCCCCTAAGTGTGGCACTCTGGAAGGTAGAAGAATCGACCGAAAGGAAACACCATGAAACCCCTCCGGTATTCGGCGGTGCTCTGGACGGCGATAGGCGCCGCGACGCTGACCGTGCTGGTGAACGCGGTGCTGGTGAACGCCGGTCATAGCGAGCTACATTTCTCGTGGATGCTCGGGCTGGTGTGCCTGCTCGTGGCCGCCGGTGCGGTGTGGCTGGGGGTGCAGGTGGCGCGGTATCGCCGTATTCGGACGCGCGAGAAGGCGCCGCACATGGGTCCGATTCTGGCTGCGCGTGCCCTGGCCTATGCGCAGGGTTCGATTCTGACGGGTTCCCTGCTGACGGGTGTGTGTGCCGCAATCTTTGGTTTTCACCTGACGGTGGCACCTGCCCGCGGTCTGTCTGCGCTTTTCTGGCAGGTCGTGGTGAACCTGGTCTGTAGCGTTGCGCTGCTGGCGGCCGGCCTGTGGGCGCAGCATTGTTGTCGTATTCCGCCGGGGGAGGACGAGGACGATTCTCCCTCCGGTTCCGTGAAGTCGCGAGAGGGAGGAACCTATGCCGGCTCCTAAATCGAACAATTATTCTCAGAATCCTATGCCGCAGGGTGGCGGCCCGGGACAGAACCCCGCGCAGGGCGCACCGACCGCACGACCCGCCGGAGTCTCCCTGGGCCTGCCCGGCGTGGGTGGGCCCGCGCCCCGTCAGGCCGCACCCGACCCGCAGTGGCAGCCCGCGGCCCCCGGCTACCTGAAGGTTCGCTTCATCCACACAGTGGCCGCGTTCGTGCCGGTGCTGCTGGTGGGGCTGGGCCTGGACGCGCTCGCGGTTCTGACCGATGGACCCCTGTGGATGCGCATCCTGGGCGTGCTGGTGGCTCTCGTTGCGGTGTTCTGGGGTGGCTGGTGGCTGCTCACCACCCCGCGCCGCACCCGCGCCCTGGCCTACGCGCTGGAGAGCAACCACCTCATGACCCGCCGCGGCCTGGTTTTCCGCAGCATCACTTCGATTCCGTACGGGCGCATCCAGTACGTTGACGTCGATTCGGGACCGCTCGAGCGTCTCAGCGGGGTGTCGCGTCTGACGGTGCGCACCGCCGGTGAGGCCGCCGGCACGGTTGTGGTGTACGGCGTCCCGAACGACATTGTGGATGCGGTCCGCGCCGAGCTGGTGCGCCGCGCCGATGAGCGAATGGCGGCCCTGTAATGAGCGCGCCCGTTCCGAACAATAACGTCCCGAGCGGTGGCGCGCCGGACGGCCAGGGCGTGGGCGGCCCCGGCGGTCCGCAGGAACAGACGTGGTGGCGCGCCGATATCCGCACGTTCATCATGAACCTGTGGTTCATTATTCTGCTGGCCTTCGGCTTCTTTCAGAGCATCATTCTGAATATTCTGACCACCCCGCCGAACGAGTGGGGCACGCGCCTGACGCAGGTGTTCAACGAGGACGACAGCTATTTCAGTGCGACGTATTCGCAGCTGATTGGCTTCGTCATTCTGGTGCTGATTCTGTTTGCTGGCTCGCTTCAATGGTGGTTCACCCGCTATCACCTGGATGAGCTGGCGATTCACCGCCGCAGCGGCATCTTCTTCAAGAAGGAGCGCACGATCCGCCTGGAGAGCGTGCAGAGCGTGGATATTTCCCGTCCGCTGGTGGTGCGCCTGCTGGGCCTGTCGGAGCTGCGTTTTGAGGTTGCGGACGGCTCCGGCGAGGCGCTGCACATCAAGTACCTGTCGCGGGCGAAGGCCACCCGGCTGCGTCATGCGGCCCTGCAGAGCATCTCGATTCTGCGGGCTCAGGGCCGGGGAACCCGGGCCGGCTACCGGCAGGATGCGCCGCTCCCCTCGGGCGCGGCTTCCTCTGCCCCCTCGGCTCAGCCTGCATCCCCGGCTCAGCCTGCTCCCTCGATTCAGTCCGGTGCGCCCCGGCCGGATGCCGCGCAGTTCGGCACGCCCCAGCCCGGCGTCTCGCAGCCCGGTCTGTCGCAACCCGACCCGGCTTCCGCGGCCTACCCCGCCGCGTCGCCCGCTCCGGCCGGAAACTTCCCCGAACCCGGTAACCCCGAGGGTGCGGTGGCCTTCCGTATCTCGACCGGAACCCTCATCATGTCGATTCTGCTGGAGAACCTCGTGTGGGTTATCCCGCTGGTCATCGTCATGGGCGTGAGCGCAATTATTACGGCAATTTTCAGTGGAATCAGCCCGCTGTACATCCCGATGTTTGCCCTCCCGAGCCTTGGCGCGCCACTCATCGGTTACGCGGGTGCGCTGTGGGCCCGCTTCGATAACTCCGCGCGGTTCAGGATTTATTGCGGTGACCGCGGGGCCCTCACCCTGCGCTACGGCTTCACCGGAACCCACACGCAGAACGTGCTGCCGGAGCGCGTGCAGGCGGTTCAGGTTGAGCAGTCGATTCTCTGGAAGATGTTCGGTTGGTACCGCATCAAGATGACCATCGCCGGCGTGGGTATCGACAGGCCCGATCAGGGCGGGCTGACCCGCAACGTGGCCCTGCCGGTGGGCAATGCGCGCGAGACCGCCGCGGTGCTGCGTCTGCTCCTGCCGGGGCTGGACGAGCAGCAGGCGCAGGTGCTCATGGCCGCGGCGCGAAGCTCCCAGAAGCAACAGGTGCCCGGTGCCCCGCAGATGTTGCAGGTGCCGTCCACGGCCCGCTGGCTTGACCCGCTCACCCTGCACGTTAAGGGCCTGACCAGCATTAACGCCTCTGCGCAGGGGTCTCAGGGCCCCGCCTCCTCGCGCCCTAACGCGAACATCGAGGAGCACGCCCGCGGCGACCTGCTGCTGATCCGTAACGGCTTCTTGGTGCGCAGGCTGTCGGTTCTGCCGGTGCGGCGCGTGCTGGGCGTGCGCTGGACCCAGGGCCCGCTCGAGCGTGCGTGCGGATGCGCCACCCTGCGCTTCGACGTTGCGAAGGGCCCGGTGAGCACCACCATGAAGCACCTGCCGCCGCGCACGAGCCTGATTATCGCTTCGACCCTCACGGAGCGCCTGGAGGGTACCCGCGCCTACTACCGCGTGCCCGAGGCGCGTTAGCGCCGGAACCTCAACCGGTAAGGCACGCCCGTACCTCTTGTGCGGGCGGGCCTCGCGCTGTCTGCGCCGCCTCAGCGGCTCTCCACCACCCGACGCGCGGCCGGGTTATCCACAGGCGTAAACCAGCCGGAGGCGCCGCCCGGTGCGGGCGAATATACTTAAGAACCGTGGTACACCATTCAAAACCCGCCCGTTTGGGCATCGGAATCATTTCAGCCGGGAAGGTTGGCGCCGTCCTCGGCGCGGCCCTGCGCGCCTGCGAGCACACGATTGTGGGTGTTCACGCGGTGTCCGAGGCCTCCCGGGAGCGCGCCGCGATGCTGCTCCCCGATGTGCCGCTGCTTCCGGTGGAACAGATTGCCGAACGGAGCGAACTGCTGATTCTGGCCGTCCCCGACGACGAGCTGCCGGGCCTCATCACCTACCTGGCCTCCTCCGGGAGCATCACCGCCGGTCAGCTTCTGGTGCACACCTCCGGCCGCCACGGCACGGAGGTTTTCGCCCCCGCAACGGCCCTGGGCGCCATCGGCCTGGCCATTCACCCGGCCATGACCTTCACGGGCCTGTCCATGGACCTGCAGCGGTTGAACGGCACGAGCTTCGCGGTGACCGGTCCCGCTCCCTTCCTGCCCATCGCGCAGGCCCTGGTGGTTGAGATGGGCGGCGAGCCCGTCCACGTGGCCGAAGCCGACCGAGCCCTGTACCACGCAGCCCTGGCCCACGCCTCGAACCACCTCGTGACGATTCTGGGCCAGTCCCAGCAGATGCTCGCATCCATCGGCATTGAGGACCCGGCCCAGTACATGGGTCCGCTGGTTCGCGCGGCCGTGGATAACGCGCTCGCAAGCGGCGAAGGGGCCCTGACCGGTCCCGTTGCGCGCGGCGATGCGGGTACCGTGGCCGCCCATATGAGGGCGCTCGGCGAGTATGCACAGGGAGAAAAAACAGGTGATATTACAGACTCTTACGCCGCTCTGGCGCATGCGACCGCAAAAAGGGCGCATAATAGAGGTTTGTTAAACGATGAACAACTGGAACGGATCGAAAGCCTGGTGGAGCCTTCCGCGAACGTGGAGTACACCGGCGACACCGACGATTCTGCCCCCGAAAACAAGGAGTTCTCGTCATGACTGAGACTTCGATGCCCCGCGTCGTGACCACTATTGCGGAGTTCCGCACCGCTATCGCGCAGGCTTTGGCCACCGCGCAGGACGCCCTGGACCGTGCTGCCCACCTCGAGGCGGAGCAGAACGGCACTGACGTTCAGTACCGTACCGCCACCCTGGGTTACGTGCCCACTATGGGTGCCCTCCACGATGGCCACGCCACCCTGTTGCGTCGCGCTTCCGAGCAGAACGACGTTGTTGTCGCCTCTGTGTTTGTGAACCCGCTGCAGTTCGGCCCCGGCGAGGACTACGAGGCGTACCCGCGCACCCTTGAGGCCGACGCTGAGCTGGCTGGTGCCGCCGGCGTGAGCATCATCTTCGCCCCCTCGGTGGAGGAGATGTACCCCGACGGCGACCCGCTGATCCGCATCTCGAGCGGTGAGCTGGGCACCAAGTTCGAGGGCGCAACTCGCCCCGGACACTTCGACGGCGTGCTGACCGTGGTGAATAAGTTCTTCAACATCATTCGCCCCGCCGCCGGCTCGCACCCGGTGAACGCGTACTTCGGCCAGAAGGACGCCCAGCAGTACATCCTGATTCAGCGCATGGTTCACGACTTTAACCACGACGTGACCCTGCGCCCCGTGGCCATTGTGCGCGACGATAACGGCCTGGCCCTCTCCTCGCGCAACGGCTACCTGTCGGATGAGGAGCGCGAATCGGCTCTGGTGCTCTCCCGCACCCTGGCCATGCTGCGCGAGAACTCGCTGAACCGCGGCTTCCACGAGATTGACCTGGAGGGCGCGCGCGAGCGCATCAACTCCACCCCGGGCGTGCGCCTCGATTACCTGGAACTGGTCGACCCGATGACTTTCGGCGAGCCGACCGAGGATTCGGAACGCGTGCTGGCCCTGGTCGCCGCGTATGTGGGCCCGACCCGCCTGATTGACAACATGGACCTGCGCTAAGCGTTCGCTGAATTTCGTTTAGAGACTTCCCAACACACTACACAGATAGGTATCACCGTGAGCACTGAGCACCACGCCGCACCGGCGATTGCTGATATGTCCGAGCAGATGCAGATTCGCCTGGAGAAGCGCGCGAAGCTGATTGAGTCGGGTCGTGAGGCATACCCGGTGGGCTTGCTGGATTCCGAGGGTAACCGTGTGGAGCCCAACCACATCGAGGATCTGCGCGCCGAGTACGACCCGAAGTTGGAGTCCGGCGAGCTGAAGGCTGGCGAGGAGACCGACCGCGTGGTGCACGTGGGCGGCCGCGTGGTGTTCGTTCGTAACACCGGTAAGCTGTGCTTTGCGACCCTGCAGGGCGGTACCGAGGGTAAGCGCATCCAGGCGATGCTGTCGCTGGCTGAGGTGGGCGAGGAGTCCCTGGCCGAGTGGAAGTCCCTGGTCGACCTGGGTGACCACGTGTTCGTGACCGGCCGCGTGATTGTGTCTCGCCGCGGTGAGCTGTCGATCATGGTGACCGAGTGGAAGATGGCCTCGAAGGCTATCCGCCCCATGCCGGTTCTGCACAAGGACCTGAACGAGGAAACCCGCGTGCGCCAGCGCTACCTTGACCTGATGGTGCGCGAGGAAGCCCGCGAGCTGGTGAAGAAGCGCGCCCTGATTACCCGCACCGTGCGCCGCGTGCTGGATGAGCACGGCTACGTCGAGGTTGAGACCCCGGTCCTGCAGCTGATTCACGGTGGCGCGACGGCTCGTCCGTTCCGTACCCACCTGAACGCCTTCGACCAGCCGATGACCATGCGCATCGCGACCGAGCTGCCGCTCAAGCGCGCCGTGGTGGGCGGTATTGAGCGCGTGTACGAGATTGGTCGCGTGTTCCGCAACGAGGGCGTCGACTCGACCCACAGCCCCGAGTTCACCACCCTGGAGTGCTACGAGGCGTACGCCGACCAGTTCGTGATGGCTGAGCGCATGAAGGAGATTATCCAGAGCTGCGCCAAGGCCGTCGGCACCGAGCGCATTGAGACCGAGCGCGGCACCATCGACCTGTTCGGCGAGTGGAAGTGGGTTGGCGTGTACCCGGGCCTGTCCGAGGCCGTGGGTGTTGAGATTACCCCGGAGACCGACGCGTCCGTTCTGCGCGAGATTGCCGAGAAGCACGAGGTTGATATCGACCCGAAGTGGGACGCTGAGAAGCTCGTCATCGAGCTCTTCGGCGAGATTGTCGAGCCGACCCTGGTGAACCCGACCTTCGTGTACGATTACCCGCCGAGCGCTCAGCCGCTGGCTCGTCCGCACCGTTCGGGTGAGCCCCTGATTGAGGCGTGGGACCTGATTATTGGCGGTATGGAGCGCGGTACCGCGTTCTCCGAGCTGATCGACCCGGTTATTCAGCGTGAGCGCCTGACCGCTCAGTCGCTGCTGGCTGCTGCCGGTGATGATGAGGCGATGGAGCTGGATGAGGACTTCCTGCGCGCCCTGGAGCACGGTGCACCCCCGATGGGTGGCATCGGCCTGGGCATCGATCGTCTGATTATGCTGCTGGCGGGCGATCAGGATCCGGAGCGCCCGGGTACTGTGGTGCGTCAGCCCGGTATTCGCGAGACGATTCTGTTCCCGCTCATGAAGCCGGAAGCTTAATTTCGTGTATTGAGGGCCCTGGCTCGTTCCGCGCGTGTTTGCGCGGAGTGTTCCGGGTCTGGACGCGGCGGGGGCCGCGGGCGCGTGTGCGCTCGCGGCCCCCGCTCTCGTGTGCCGTGCCCGAGTGAATCCGGTACTTAGCCCTGAATGGGCCCGGGCGGGCTCGGCTCCGTGTTTCTCGTAGTCGTGTTTTCATCTCGTTCATCTCGGCGTTTTTGCTTCGGCGCTTTCGGATGTGGTGTTTTCGGGCGGCTTTTATCGGTTTGAAATTCTCCGGCTGTAGCTTAGTTTTGGCTAGTCAGCCGTATATGGGGACGGCGAGCGAAAAGTATTCTCGGTGAAGACTTACGGATTCGCAATGAATAGGGGCGTGCGGGTGTGGAATATACCGTTGAGATAGTTTTGCCGTTCCGCGCGGGATGAAGGATTATCCGTGAGATTATTCCTGCTGATTTCCTGACGCGCACCATTCAAATGCACGCGGCGCGTCTCTAGCGTTCGACCGGTGGGCTATTTAATGAGCCGACCCGCACAGCGGAGGCGATAATATGCGTACAGAGAACTGCCTCCGTATTGCCGATGATTTGGGGACGATATTCCCGAAAATATTCCTCATATTATTCTCGGGTGTTATTTACCCGTCTATTTTGCCGGTTTGCGCAATGAACGCCTCCGGTATTTCTGTTACGATATATAGGAAATTAGTACATATGTATATCCGGCACATTTTTTCTCTATCAATTTTCGATAGGGGCTTCAGGGTTTTACGCCCATAGGATATATGCAACAGATGAGGGAGGTGCCATTTATGGCACAGAAGGTTCGCATCATCCTTGAAGACGATCTGGACGGCGGCCCCGCCGACGAGACCATCCGCTTCGGCCTGGATGGCGCTCACTACGAGATTGATTTGTCCTCCGCAAACGCCGCACGCCTGCGCGACGCTATCCGTCCCTTCGTAGCTAAGTCCCGCCGCGTGCAGGGCTCCGCTCAGCGCACCCGCGCACCCCGCGGTACCGCCGCTCCGGTCAAGCGTAACCCCGAGACCGCAGCGATTCGCGAGTGGGCTAAGGCTAACGGCCACAAGGTTTCCGACCGCGGCCGCATCCACCAGGACATTCAGGACGCATACTACGCAGCAATGAAAGAACAGGCTTAATTTCTAGCCCTTTCGGGTTTTGCTCCGCGCGGAGCAAATGCATTGCGTACGCTCACGGCGGATAGCGATTATCGCTATCCGCCGTGAGCGTTTTTTATGTGGCGGTAAATATCAGGGCCGCGGCGCGAGGATTTGAATTATCAATCCTGGAGGGTGGGGGGAAAGCGTGCGGTGTCCTACCGAGGCACCAGCATGTTTAATTTCCTCGTAAAATATATTATTGGTGGCGGAGAGTGCAATTTCTTGCACTCGCCAGAATGTACAGACGGAATGTCGATATCATTGCGTCCGTATTTATAAGGGCATAGCCCCAGATTGATTCTCTCCGCGCGAATAACTCATGAGCGATGAGTGTGCGTGTCATTCTTTCCGGGATTATTCACCCGTTCGTGGCATCTATATCTTTATGTATTTTTACGTGCTTTAGGGAATGATGGGGAAGTCGTGAATCATGTAGTGAGATTCTCGCGCGAGCCCGGGAATTATTGTCGCCCCGTCGAGTGATTGGCGTGCATATACTTTGAAAGACAGTGCATATTCTGCAATATTCGGGATTCTCTGCAGATAATCTGGGCCTATCGTATTCCTATACGTGGATTTTTCTGTGTTTGTGTTCGGCAATATGTGCATTCGAGTGTCGCGAGGCGACCCTCAAAAAGGGGCCGGGCGCCTCGAAAGATGAGCGGACGCGCTGCCGAGCCCCGGCAAAGGAATCTGTCCGCCCCGATTGCCTTCCGCCCCGCGCCCTTTCCGTTCTCTTGATGGCGAACAGATGCCCGAGCGCAGGGCAGAAACCCGGCACTCAACGTACTCTTGTATCAATAGGAAAATGCAAGGAGTGCGTAAATGTTTGAAC
>ERZ773045.1508-NODE-1508-length-10301-cov-6.767714_pt1 | contig 10301 bp, 6 predicted proteins | sample MGYA00580635_ERZ773045 | MGnify/ENA primary metagenome ERZ773045 (study PRJEB29015, sample SAMEA2738115) | human oral metagenome | biome: human oral; feature: human-associated habitat; material: saliva | place: China | collected 2261 ...
GCATGTGCTTGAGCGTCCCCTGCGTCACGATCGCCATGGCGCGGGTGTAGATGAAGCTGCCGATGACGCCAGCACTGAAGATGATGCCCATCGTGACCACGAGGCGCACGAGGGTGCCTCGCACCGCGTCGAAGCCGCTCTCCAGGCCCGGGGTCACGACGTTGTCGACGATCTGCTGCATGAAGATCGAGCCGACGGCCGAGGCCACCGCGGCAGTAATGATGCACACGACCGTGAGAATGATGCGCACCGGGTAGTGGTGGAACACGTAGGCTATGAGGCGGCCGAAGGGGCGCTCGATGCCTTCGAGCTTCTCGCCGTCGTTGCCAACGGCGCGATCCTGCATGCGTGCCATGTCAGGCCACCTCGCTTTCGCTCGCGGCGTTCTGGGAGTCGTAGATCTCTCGGTACTCTCCGCCTGCTGCCATCAGTTCCTCGTGGGTGCCGCGTTCCTTGATGCGGCCGTCGTCGAGGACGATGATCTGGTCCGCGTGGCTCACCGAGGACAGGCGCTGGGCGATGATGATCGTCGTCGTCCCCGGAATCTCGCTCTCGAAGGCGTGACGAATGAGGGAATCAGTCTTCGTGTCAACGGCGGAGGTCGAGTCGTCCAGGATGAGAATCTTCGGGTTCTTCAGCAGCGCGCGGGCGATGCACAGGCGCTGCTTCTGGCCGCCCGACACGTTGGTACCGCCGCGGGAGATGACGTAGTCGTAGCCGCCGGGCAGCTGCTGGATGAACTCGTCGGCCTGCGCGAGCTTGCACGCGTGCTCAATCTGTTCGTCGGTGGCCTCGGGGTTACCCCAGCGCATGTTGTCCTTGATGGTGCCGGAGAAGAGGACGTTCTTCTGCAGGACGACGGAGACGGCATCGCGCAGCGAGGTCAGGTCATAATCGCGCACGTCGCGCCCGCCGACCTTCACGGAGCCTTCGGAGACGTCGTAGAGGCGGCAGATCAGCTGGATGAGCGAGGTCTTGGCTGAGCCGGTGCCGCCCACGATGCCGAGCGTCGAGCCGGATTCGATGTGCAGGTTGATATCGGACAGCGCGTTTTCTTCGGCGGTGGCGGAGTACTTGAAGGACACGTCCTCGAAGATGACGGAACCATCCGCAACGTCGGTCGCACCGTTCTCGGGTGAGGTCAGCGACGGCTCGTGGTTAAGGACCTCGGCGATACGGTGCGCGGACTCGGCCGCCATGGTCGTCATGACGAAGATGAAGGCGAGCATGAGCATCTGCGACAGAATCTGGATGCCGTAGGTGATGAGGGCGGTCAAGCCGCCCTTTGTCAGCTCGGTTGCCCCCGAGTTGATAATGATCGAAGCACCCACGTAGTCGACGGCCACAATCGCGGCGAAGATGAAGAACATCATGACGGGGCTGTTGAGCGCGATGAGTTTTTCGGCGTTTGTGAAGTCCTTGCGCACGTCGGCCGACGCCAAGCGGAACTTCGTGGTCTCGTGTTCCTCGGTGACGAAGGACTTGACCACGCGGATCGCGGCGACGTTTTCCTGCACGGAGTTGTTCAAGGCGTCGTACTTTTTGAAGATACGGCGGAAGATCGGGAAGGCGATGAGCACGATAGCCGCCAGGATGATGGCAAGCACCGGCACCATTCCCAGGAAGATGAGCGCCATCTGGACGTTGATACGCCACGCCATGACGATGGAGAAGATGATCATGAGCGGCACGCGTACAGCGATACGGATCATCATTCCGAATGCATTTTGCACGTTCGTGACGTCGGTCGTCATGCGGGTGACCAGCGAGGAGGTGGAGAAGCGGTCGATGTCCGCGAACGAGAAATCCTGCACTTTAAAGAACAGATCCTGACGCAGGTTCTTCGCCAGGCCCACCGAGGCGGTCGCTGCGAAGCGCGCGGAGAGAATGCCACAGGCCAGCGAGGCGAAGGCCAGTCCGGTAAGGATCAGTCCCAGGCGCATGACGGGGCTCAGGGACACGCCGTCGAGCGCATCCACCAGCGACACCATGGTCAGCGGGATCAGACATTCGAGGATCACCTCCCCGATGATGAACAGCGGGGTCAGGATCGCGGGAGCCTTAAACTCCCGCAGTCGCCCCATCAACGTTCGAATAGTTTTCATGAATCTCCTCAGTTCCGTCGTTCTTCTTCTCAGTGACGAGGCCGTGGCGCTTTCTCAGCGTCCGTGCAGCCTGCAGATAGTGATGATTGCTTTTTCGATGGCGCGCTGTGGATCCCGCGACGCGCCCTTCGTTTCGGCGTCGGCGGTGGCGATGGCACCGAAGGCCCCGGCCAGCGAGGCATCGGACCAGCCGCGTAGCTCACGCCGGGCACGGTCGACCTGCCAGGGAGCCATTTTGAGGACGGACGCAGAGCCGCCGATGGATACCTTCGCCATGGCGCGGAACTTCATGGCTAGCGCGGCGACGAGTACCTGCGGGGCAATACCTGTCGCAAAGGCGTGGCGCGTAAGAGTGAGGGCCTTGGCGGAGTTTCCGGCGACAGCTGCGTCGGCGACGTCGTAGCCGGTGGCCTCGACGCGTCCGGCCTGGTAGCGGCGCACGTCCTCCAGGGTGATGCGTCCGCTCACGTCGGAGAGCAGCTGGGCGAGGGCACCGGCCATGGCACGCGGATCATTACCGAGCGCGTCCACGAGGGCCTGCTGCGCTTCGGTATCCATCTGTCGGTGCGCGGCTCGCACGTCGGAAGCGATGAGCGCCAGCTTATCGCGGTCGTTTTTGAGCGGATCGGCCGGGATCACGGGCCATTTCGCCTTGGCGATCACGTCGATCACCTTCTTGCCGCGAGCGTTGCCGCCGGGGTGGGCTAGGAACATCCACACGTCGGGGGCGGGGGCTGCCGCGTAGGCGATCAGGTCACTGGCGAGGGCATCACTCATCGTTTCCAGGTCGCGGATGATGACCATGCGGGACTCGCCGAACAGGGAGGGCGAGGCGATGACGTCGATCTGTCCTGCCTGGTAGGTGGCGGCGTTGATGTCGGTGCGCTCCAGGTTCGGGTCGGCCTCGTAGGCCAGTGCGCGCAGCCGGTCGAGGGCACGGTCGACGAGAAGGCCCTCGGGTCCTTTGATCAACACGATGGGGGCCAGCGTGATGGGGGCGGGTGCTGCCGAGCGTGATCCGCGTGCTGCCACGTCTTCCTGCCTTTCGACGCGATGGTAACTCCCTAAGTCTGCCACCGCGGGCGCTCATCTGCGTCCGCCTTTGCCTTGGGCGGACATGAGTCGTGGCAGGTGTCACCGCCTTGTGCCCACCGTTTGCACAGAGGAATTCTCCGGGGAGCTAACACGGATGAGGGAACACACGCCCTCGCGATGCCGATGAACCACGCAGGCGTCACGGGTCCGCGTGAGGATCCCAGGCCTCGTCCGTCAGGGGCACGACCCAGCGCCGCCACACGCACCACAGCGCCCACCCGCATCCCGCGCATGCGTATAGAGAGAGGATGGTCCGCGCTCCCCCGGGCACCTGTGTCCCCGATCCTGGCATCCCCTCGAAGAACCGTGCGGAGGATGCGATCCACCCGGTCGCCCAGGAGGCCACTCGCGCGCAGAATTCGGCGATCCCGGGGCTGATGGGCGCGAGGAGGGCTCCAGCCAGGCCCGCGAGCGTGGCCACGGGCACCGCAGGCTCGGCGGCGACGTTGGCGGCGATCCCCCACACAGGCACGGATCCCGACAGGGACACGACGAGTGGCGCGGTAGCGAACTCGGCCAGGGCGGGCACGCACACCATCTCGGTCAGCCGACGCAGGACCCGACCGATGCGCGTATCTCCCCGGATACGCCGTTTCGTGCTCCTCACGATGGCTGCCGCGGGTCCGACGACAGCCAGGGCCGCCAGCGCGGAGAGCGCGAACCCGTAGGATCGGGAAGCCCACGGGTCGATGAGGAGGGTCCCGATGACGACGGCACCGAGAGCTGCGATGGCCTGTCCTTCGCGTCCGAGGATCAAGCCAAGAGCCGCGACCGACGCGACGCACACGGAACGTACGACGGAGGCCTCCGGTCCGACGAGCACGACGCTGGTCCCCAGCACCGCGAGTGTCGCGCCGACGCGCAGGGGCACGCGCGCGGGCAGGATCAGGGTCAGGGCCGCCAGGATGATAACGATGTGGGAGCCGGACACAGCCGTCAGGTGCGTGAGGGAGGTGGCTTTCATGGCGTCGGACAGGTCGGAGGGCACCAGGCGGTCGTCACCGATCGCCATGCCGGGAACGAGGCCTCGTGCGTCTCTCGCCAGATGTTCGCACGCACGCGCGAAGGCCCGGTGTGTGTCCCGCCTCCAGCCGTCCAGGCCGCCGGGACGCTCTGCGAGAATCGCGGTCCGGGCTCGGATCGAGCCGACGGACGGAGCGGCGGCCGCAAAGGAGGCATCGAGGCTACCAGAGATCTCGTAGACGTCGCCGCGCGCCGCGTCCTCCCACCCCGGGGCACTCACCAGGGCGATGGCACCAGAGGTCAGCCACCGCTCCCCCACTCTCACCGCAAGGATTTTCACGCGCGCTCGGTACTTCGTCGAGAAACCGGACGAGGCAGGGGCCGGGTCACGCTCGAGCCGGACCCGCGCGTGGATCGGCCCAGAGTCCATTCGCGCGGGGTCATCACGGTAGGCGCATCCCGCAGCGGAGGCGACCGCGAGCGCGCATGCGGTGGCTGCGAGGATGAGGGCAGCTGCTAGGCGGAGGGATCTCGGTGGGGTGAGGGCATGGCGTGGTGGGCGTGTGTGCCTGTGGGACCAGGAGTAGGAGGTGGCAGTGATGGCGGCCGCGAGCGCGCATGTGGCGATGAGGGGGTGGGGTGCGGGGTGGGTGGTGGCCCACCAGGTTGTGGCCCAGGTGGCGGTGGCTGGGGTGAGGAGGCGCAGGTCGATCATGCGTGGGGCGCTTTGGTATGTGGTGTGGGGTGCGCGCAGAGCGGTTTCGGGTGGTGGGGTCGTGGGTGTTGTTGCGTGTGGTTTCTGCGGGGTGGGGGTGCGCGTGTTTCCTCCGGTGTTTGTTTCCTTGGTCTGTTCGTTCATGGGCAGATGCCTGGTCGTATTTTTTCGATGAGGGCTGGGCCGATGCCGGGGACGTCGTCGAGGGCGTCGACGGAGGTGATGTGGGGGTGGGTGGCACGGTAGTCGATGATGCGGTCGGCGAGGGCTGGTCCGATGCCGGGCAGGGTTTGTAGGTCGGTGGCGGTGGCGGTGTCGAGGCGGACGCAGGCGGCGTGGGTGGCGTCGCCGTTTGCCGTGGGGGCCGGTGGTGTTTCTCCGATTCGGGAGATGCGGATGTGTTCGCCGTCTGTGAGGGGGCGGGCCAGGTTGATGGTGTCGAGGTCGGCGTCTTCTAGGGCGCCTCCTGCGGCTGTGATGGCGTCGGTGACGCGGGAGGAGGCGGGCAGGGTGAGGACGCCGGGGGTGGCGACGGCTCCGGAGACGTAGACGATGACTTGGCCTGCGGGTCCGGGAGGACCGGGCGTGGCGTGGGAAGCGGGGCGGCTGGGTGCGTCTCTTTCCGGTGCCGCCGCCTGGTCCTGGTGTGTGGTTTCTTCGGCCTGGCGTTCGGCTGATTGCTCGGCGGCTTGTTCACTCGCGTGTGCTTCGTCTACGGCCCGGGCGTTTCGCCACACGCCGATGCCAGCGAGGGCGACGAGGACGATGAGGAGTGCGGCGACGGTCGTCCCGCCGGGCAGCAGGCGCGTGGAGGTGGGTTCGGGCGGGTCATCGTCGTCGCTGACCGCTGAGTCGTACACGGCTTTCGTCAGGGCTGCCATCCTGCGGTGTGCGATCCATCGTGGAGGGTTCATGTGTCGACGCTAAGTCCAGCGCCTTCCCCGTGTCGCGCCGCCTGCTCTCGCCTGTGGATGGGCGCGACACGGAGCAACCCCCTGTGGATGGGCGCGACACGAGCACCGCGCCTGTGGACGGAGCCACACGCGCTCTCCCCTGTTATCGCGCGCATAGGATCGTCGTCCCAAGGGATACTGTGTCGGTAACGTCGACATACGGTGGCGCACCGCGCCCACAGCCGAAAGACCACACCATGAGCGAGAACATCGAAGATCTCAAGGCGCGCCTCGCCGAAGCTGAAGCCGCCGCGGATACCCCTGCCGCCGCAGCGGGTGCTGAAACAGCGGAGGCCCAGGCAGCCCGCGCGGCGGCCGACGCTTTGCGTTCCCAGGTCGAAGCAGCCGAAACCACCCCCGAAGCGCCAGCAGCTGCGAGTGAGGCGGCCCAGGCCTCGTCCGAGGTATCCGGCGGCCTCTCCGCGTTCGCCTCAGGGATCAAGGCCGCCTACTCCTGGGACGTCCCTGCAGTCACCATCGGCACCCTCATCGAGGACGGAGCGCGCGTGCCCGGCGTCAGCGCCAAGATGCCCCTGCCCATGTTTAACCGTCACCTGCTGGTTGCCGGCGCGACGGGCACGGGCAAAACCCGCACGCTCCAGCTCCTCGCCGAGGGCCTGTCGGCGGCGGGTTCTTCCGTGCTCCTGTGCGACGTCAAGGGTGACCTGACGGGCCTGGCCGAGGCCGGGGCCAGCTCGGAGAAGCTCCTGTCCCGCACGGCCGCCAACGGTCAGGCGTGGGCCCCCTCGTCCTTCCCGATTGAGCTGCTGAGCCTGGGTGGGGCGGATGCACAGTTCCCGGGTGTTCCCGTGCGTGCCGAGGTCTCTGACTTCGGCCCGATCCTGCTGGCTCGCGCGCTGTCCCTGAACACGACGCAGGAGCAGGCCCTGCAGCTGATCTTTGCGTGGGCGGACGGCCAGGGACTCGAGCTCGTGGACCTGCCGGACCTGCGCGCTGTCATCTCCTTCCTGACCTCGGAGGACGGCAAGGAGGAGCTGGCCGCCATCGGCGGCGTCTCCAAGGCCACCGCCGGCGTTATCCTGCGTGCCCTGACCGCGCTCGAGTCCCAGGGTGGCGGCCAGTTCTTCGGTGCTCCCGGCTTCGACACGGCCGACCTGATGCGCATGGATTCGACCGGACGCGGCATCATCTCCCTGCTCGGCGTCGGTGACATTTCTTCGCGCCCGGCCCTGGTTAGCGCCGTCATCATGTACCTGCTGGCCAACCTGTTCGCGACTCTGCCTGAGGTCGGCGACGCGCCGCGCCCCAAGCTCGTGTTTTTCTTCGACGAGGCCCACCTGCTCTTCGCGGACGCCACCAAGGAGTTCGAGCGTCAGGTCGTCCAAACCGTGCGCCTGATCCGCTCCAAGGGCGTGGGCGTCGTCTTCGTGACCCAGACACCCAAGGACATCCCCTCCGACGTACTCGCCCAGCTCGGTTCACGCATCCAGCACGGCCTGCGTGCCTCGACGCCCGATGACTTCAAGAAGCTCAAGGCGACCGTGCAGACCTTCCCGAAGACGTCCCTGGAACTCGACGAGGTCCTGACCACCTTGGGCACAGGCGAGGCCGTCGTGACCGTCCTGGATCCGAAGGGTAACCCCACGCCGGTCACGCCGGTTGGCATCTGGGCGCCCGCCTCCGCCGACACGATCACCCGCGTCAATCAGTCGAGCGTCATCATGGGCCGCTACCGCGACGCCGTAAACCCGGATTCGGCCGAGGAGAAGCTCGAGCGCCGCGCCGCCGAGGCCCAGGCCGCCCGCGAGGAAGCGGCCGCCCAGGAGGCCGCCGCCAAGGAAGAGGAAAAGGCCCGCAAGGAGGCTGAGAAGGCAGCGGAAAAGGCGGCCAAGGAAGCAGAAAAGGCTGCTGAGAAGGCCGCCAAGGAAGCCGAAAAGGCCGCTGCCAAGGAAGAGGCCGCCCGCGAAAAGGAAATGGAATGCTTGCGCCGACAGGTCGAAAAGCAGCAGGAGAAGGAGGAAGCCGCCCGCCAGCGAGCCGCCGAGCGTCGCGCCCGCCAGGTCGAAAACGTCCTCGGGTCCGTCCTGCGCACCGCCGGCCGCGAAATCACGCGCTCGATCTTCGGCACGCGCAAGCGCTGACGCGCAACTTTCCACCGTTTTCTCCCCCACGAGGCCGTGGCTGGGTTGCTCGACAACGCAAACCAGCCCCGGCCTCGTCTCACAGTTCGGCCACCACGCCAAGAGCAGGCAAAATGCGGGTAGGCTGCGTGACAAGTGACCAACATTCGCAGGGAGAGTCTCATGCGCATCGGATTTATCGGAACGGGAGCCATGGCCCAGGCCATTGCTCGCGGTGCCGTCGCGTCCGCTGTCGATCCTGCGACGCTGGTCTTCTCTAACCGCACAGCTGCTAAGGCCTGCGACCTGGCCGACGAGCTGGGCGCGACCGCCGCGTCGTCGAACACGTCCCTGGCACGCCAGGTTGACATCATCATCCTGGCTGTCAAGCCCAAGGACCAGCGCGCGGTTATCAAGGAGATCGCCTCCATCGTGGTCGGACGCCCCGACGCGTGCGTCGTGTCCCTGGCCGCCGGGCGCACCCTCGACCAGATCACGCAGGATTTCGGCTCGGGCATCCCCCTCATTCGCGTTATGCCGAACGTGGCGGCCACCGTCGGACAGTCCATGACTGCCCTCACCGCCTGCCGGACCAGCGACGCGCAGGTGGACGCCGTGCGCGACCTCATGAACTCGGTCGGTCGAACCATCCTCATTGACGAGGACTATTTCCCTGTGTTCCAGGCCCTGGCCTCGTGCTCTCCGGCCTGGTATTTCCAGATTATTGATACGTTCGCCCGCGCGGGCCTCAAGTACGGGCTGTCCAAGGACAGCGCCGTCGAGATCGTGGCGCAGGCGATGGCGGGAGCCGCCACGCTGCTCCTCGCTGAGCGCGAGGCGGGCGCAATCCCCGCGCAACTCATTGACCGGGTGACGAGCCCCGGCGGCACCACAATCGCAGGATTGCTGGCCGCCGAGGAAGGTGGTTTGTCGAACGCACTGGTAGGTGCTGTCGACGCCTCCATCCACGCCGATTCCCATCTCGGCTGACACCACCCCCTGCCGCGACGCGGCTTACTTTCTCCACCTCACGTGGCGCTTTCGCGCACCCTCAACACAGGAACACTCATGTTGCTTTTCAACGCAGTCGTGCTCTCCGTGATCGTCATGCTGGTCCTCAGCGTCGCACGCGTGCACGTCGTTATCTCGCTTTTCGTCGCCTCGCTGGTGGGCGGCCTGGTGGCCGGAATGGGTATTTCCGGCACGATGGTCGCCTTCCAGGACGGCCTCGCCGGCGGCGCTAAGATCGCCCTGTCCTACGCCCTGCTCGGCGCGTTCGCGATGTCGGTGGCCCACTCGGGCCTGCCGCGCCTGCTGGCGAACTGGATCATCGCTAAGCTGCGCAACGCCGACGACTCTAACTCGGCGCGTGTCGCCCGCTCCGCGAAATGGGGCATCCTCGGCGGCGTCCTCGTCATGGGCGTCATGAGCCAGAACCTCATCCCGATTCACATCGCATTCATTCCGCTGCTGGTGCCCCCGCTCATCGGCGTCATGAACGAGCTGAAGATGGACCGCCGCCTGGTCGCCTGTGCGATCACCTTCGGCATCGTCACCACCTACATGTTCGTGCCAATCGGCTTCGGTCGTATCTTCCTGCACGACATTCTCTACAAGAATATTGAAGACGCGGGCCTGCCCGTCGAGGGCATCGTCAACCCGATGGCCGCCATGGCGATCCCCGCCGCTTCGATGGCCGTGGGCTGCGCTATCGCTCTGTTCGTCTCCTACCGCAAGCCGCGCGAGTACGAGCAGCGCGAGACCGAGTTCAGCTCCCAAGATGACAAGCCAATCGACATGAAGAAGGTCTGGGCGGCCGTCATCGCCCTCGTCGCCTGCTTCGTCATCCAGGCCGTCCTGACCAAGATGGACTCCGAGGCCGACCCGCTCCTCGTGGGCGCTCTCGTGGGCCTGTGCCTCATGCTCGCCATGCGCGTCGTACCGTGGCAGCAGGCAGACGATGTCTTTTCTGGCGGCATGCGCATGATGAGCCTCATCGGCCTCATCATGATCACCGCCCAGGGCTACGCGGCTGTCCTGAAGGCTTCGGGCCAGATCGAGCCCCTTGTCGAGCAGACCTCCGCGATGTTCAACGGCTCCAAGGCTCTGGCTGCCGTCATCATGCTGCTCGTGGGTCTCATCATCACGATGGGCATCGGCTCTTCGTTCTCGACGCTGCCGATTATTTCCGCGATCTACGTGCCCCTGTGCGTGACGCTGGGCTTCTCCGCCACCGCCACGGTCGCAATCATCGGTACGGCGGGCGCGTTGGGCGATGCCGGTTCCCCTGCCTCCGACTCGACGCTGGGTCCGACAGCCGGTCTGAACGTGGATGGTCAGCACGACCACATGCGAGACACGGTCATCCCCGAGTTCATCCACTACAACA
>ERZ773045.1509-NODE-1509-length-10288-cov-8.761263_pt1 | contig 10288 bp, 9 predicted proteins | sample MGYA00580635_ERZ773045 | MGnify/ENA primary metagenome ERZ773045 (study PRJEB29015, sample SAMEA2738115) | human oral metagenome | biome: human oral; feature: human-associated habitat; material: saliva | place: China | collected 2261 ...
AACCATTCCAAAAACTATTCAACCAAGGTATGATTCTTGCTGAAGGTAAAGATGGACGCCCAGAAAAAATGTCTAAATCTAAGGGTAACGTAGTAAACCCTGATGACATTATCGTATCACATGGTGCAGATACATTACGTGTTTACGAAATGTTTATGGGGCCACTTGATGCTTCTATCGCATGGAGTGAAAATGGTCTAGATGGATCACGTCGTTTCTTAGATAGAGTATACCGTCTATTTGTAGATGAAGAAACTGGAAAAGTTAATGATAAAGTTCAAGATAAAGATAATGCAGAGTTAGAAGTAAGCTACAACTACACTGTTAAGAAAGTATCAGAAGATATCGAGATTCTTGGATTTAACACTGCTATTTCACAACTAATGGTATTTGTAAATGATTGCTACAAAGCAGAATTTATTCCTCTTAAATATGCACTAGGATTTATTCAACTTCTTGCTCCATTTGCACCACACCTTGCTGAAGAAATGTGGGAAATCTATGGTAATACTGAGTCTATCTCATATGCACCATGGCCAACATTTGACGAAAGTAAACTTGTAAGTGATACTGTAGAAATCGTAGTTCAACTTATGGGTAAAGTTAAAGCTAAACTAGATGTTAAAAAAGATTTAACTCCTAAAGAATTAGAGGAAATAGTTTTAGCTAATGATGAAGTAAAAGAATTAATAGCTGGAAAACAAGTTATGAAAGTAATTGTTGTTCCTGGAAGATTAGTAAATATTGTTGCTAAATAAGGAGAATAGAAATGGAAGAGTTAATTTATAACATTGTAAGTGAAATCGTTGAGCATAAAGATGAAATTAAAATCGAAAAATTCGTAAAAAATGCTCGTGAACACTATATCTTAACAGTACACCCTGATGATTGTGGGCGTATTATAGGGAAAAAAGGTACGGTAATTAATGCTATTCGTACAGTATTAAATTCAACAACATTTAGTAAAAAAGTGTACTTGGATTTAGTAGAGTAATAAAGTAGATTATTAAATGAATGCCTCAGTAATATTAGTATTATTGGGGTATTTTTTTATAAAAGTATTTCTGTTTTAATAAACACAACTTTCATACTAGAATTTTATAATTTTTAGAAGTATAATTAAAGGGACACAAAATGATAAGTCATTGTAATCGGGAGGGAAAAGATAATGCGTGAAACAGTAGATGGAATTATTAGAGAAGATAAAAATATAAAAATAGCATTTACTCATAGGAATATAGATGCAAAAAATAAAGATGATATGAATACTTTTTCAGAGAAGTATGGATTTAACTACAGTAATGTAGCATTTAATAGTCAGGTTCATGGTGCATCTGTTCGAAGAATTAAGTCTAATGAGGATTTAGCTGAAAATGGTAAAGAGGCTGATGGGTTAGTAACATCGCTAAAACAAGTGCCGTTATTAATATTTACTGCTGATTGTGTGCCTATAGTTTTTTATGACAAAAAACAAGGTGTTATTGCTTTGGCTCATGCAGGATGGCGTGGTACATATGGTAATATTGCCGGGGAAATAGTAGAAATTATGGTTAAAGAATATAATTGTCAATTAGGTGATATTAAAACTATAATTGGACCATCGATTTCAAAAGAAAAGTATGAAGTATCTGAAGATTTAATAGAGAAATTTGCTAGCTTAAAAGTGGATAATTACTATGAAAAAATAGGTGATAGCTATTATTTAGATTTATGGACTATTAATAAAGCTTTATTAGAACAAGCTGGAATTTTAAAAGAAAATATTGAGATTACTAGTATTTGTACTGTAAAAGAAAATGATAAATTCTTCTCATATCGTTTAGATAATCAAACAGCTAAAAGGATAGGTACATTAATACAAATTGATTAATTAAGAGAGGTAAAGTAGGTTTAATGGAAAAAGATATAAAATTAGTTGAGCAAATTTCTACATTTAAGAGATTACCAAAAGGTGATAGCAGATGGAGAGTGGCATTTTACTATATTGCTAAAGAATTTTGGGATTTAGAAGAAGTATTTGTGATTATTGACAAAAATTTATATACAGAACAAGGGTTAAAAATCCCTGTATTTAGAGAATATCAAGAAGCGGAAGGATTTCAAATCTTTTCTAGTTATTTAAAAGCAAAGGAATTTGTTGAAAAACAAGGTGATTTATTTACTTTAGAAGATGGAACAAAATTAATTGGAAGAATTCGACAAGGTGCTTTTAGAGAAGTGTTCGTACCTTTCTTCGCAGAACAAAAGTTCAATTATCTTCTAAATGAAGATGAAGGTTTATTTGCGGATACATTTAAGAGATTATTAGGTGTTATGGAAGCAAGCGAAAATTATATAGTAGATGAAGAACAAGAAAAGCTATTGTTAGATGGTGATGTTCAAGGATTCTTTGCTGATATTTGTAAAAAATATATAGTTTTAGTATAAAAGAAAATCGTTAGCAGCTGCTAACGATTTTTGTCTATAATAAAATTAAATCCATATGTAATCGCAATAAATAATATTACGATGTAAAAAGTGTAATCTGTATAACTTGTGTTGTTTAGAATATTTACTAAATAACTTTGAACAGAAAATGGAACAAACACTGCAAATATTAGTGTAAGTAACTTATCTTTTCTAAAAATTATTATGAAGAAGATAAAAGTTAACAATGTTATTATAAAGTAAGTAATTCTAGGTAAATCGATATTGAAACTTTCTGGTTTTGGGAAAGGATTATAATAGAAGAATATAATTCCTAACAATACATAAACAAGTATTATACCATTATGTTCTTTTTCAGAACTTTTTAATACGTCTTTTAGTATTAATAGATAACCTGAGAATAACCATAAAACAAGGACGATTAGTATTATGATAAGGTTCATAATATTAAGTTTTTGATCTAAATTAAAGTTTATTTTAAAAGTATATATAAATGTAAAAACTAAAAGTAGAACAGATAGTAATATAGAATATTTTTTGTTCATAAGTAAATCCCTTCTTAAATAATTATCAACTTTGAGGATTTGTTGATTAAATTTCTTTTTTTCTATATAATATTAAGTAATTATATCATTTTAAGTGATTTAAAACAAGGAGAGTTAAATGGTGAAAAATATAAAATATAAAAGAATACATGGGCTAATAACCTTATTAGAAGTAATTTTAGTAGTTATGATTTCTGGATGGTATTATTATTCTGAAAGAAAAATGGGGATGATCAGACATATAATGGCTAAGAATCTTTATAAGTTCCCTAACTACTTCACAGATACAAATATAAAATTAATAGTTCTAGCGTTTGCGATTATGATTTTAATACAGTTGTTTTTAGTAATAAAATCTAAAAAACATGTTGAGACTTTCTTAGTGAATCTAGTACTGGTTGGTATAGGGGCATATACTATTTTAGCTTGTAATGCAGATAGTGTATTTATTTATTATTACTGGATAATCTTTTTTAGTTTATTTAATTTACTTAGATTTCTACAATTTTTTACTTTAAAAATAAAATAAGGTACTACGGTACTTTATTTTTTTATGAAAATTTTGAGTAGGAAACTTTATAATTTCTTTAAACTTTGTTTTAACTCACACTGATAATATGTAAATGTACCGAAAAATATCGTGAAAATTAATTGTACTAATAGTGCTATAAGATGTATAATTAGAATATACTATAGTATAGATATTAGTATAAGGAGGAGTTTTATGGATAATAGAAATAATCAAGATAATCAAAACTTAGAAAATAATAATCAACAATTTAATAATCAAAATCTAGAAAATAACCAACAAGTTAACTATCAAAATAATGTTCAACAACAAAATTATGATCAGAACAATGAGGAATTCGAAGATTTTGATAATGAGAAATACTTTGAGGAAAATCAATACTTTGAAGATGAAGAGCAAGATGCTCAAGATCCAAAACAAAATAAAAATTATGGTAAGCTATTTTTAACTGTATTCGCAGCATTTGCGCTAGGGGCTACTAGCGTTTTCGGTGCACAAGCTGTAACGGGTACAGGTAGCGCCTTGAGATCATCGGTTACTGCAACGAAAGAAGATAAAGATAACCAACAATTAACGGTTAATGCTATATCAAAAGCTAAAGATGCGGTAGTATCAGTAGTAACATATCAAACTAACAGTAATAACTTAGATTCAATATTAGGTGGTAATTCAAAGAATAAATCTAAAAATAACTCTAATTCATCTGATTCAGGTGATTTAAAAACAGCTTCTACAGGTAGTGGAGTTATTTATAAAAAAACGGGTAACACTGCATATGTAGTTACTAACAACCACGTAGTTAAAGGAGCTAAAAAGCTAGCTGTTATACTAAGTGATGGTACTAATGTTAATGCAGAAGTAGTTGGAACGGATGTTTGGACAGACTTAGCTGTATTGAAAATAAGTGGTGATAATGTAACAACAACTATGGACTTTGCGAATAGTGATGATATAGCGGTAGGTGAAACTGCATTTGCGATTGGTTCTCCACTTGATGTTAGTTTTTCAAATACTGTAACAAAAGGTATAGTTTCAGCTGTAAACCGTCAAATTCCTATGGATGTTGATGGAGATGGAACTGTAGACTGGAACCAAACAGTTATCCAAACAGATGCAGCGATTAACCCAGGGAACAGTGGTGGAGCGTTAATTAATAATGAAGGTAAACTTATAGGAATCAATGAATCTAAAATTGCCAAAGCAACATCTAGTGTTAGTGCCGAAGGTATTGGATTTGGAATTCCTTCTAATGAGGTTAAATTAATTACCGAGCAACTTGAGAAGTCAGGTAAAGTAGTTCGTCCTGCTATGGGTGTTCAATTAGTTTCGGTAAATACAATAGCTAATGATACTGTAAAATCGGAATTAAAATATGAAGGTAAGCAAGGAGTAGTCGTTCGTTTGGTTGAAAGTGGTACTCCAGCGGCTAAAGCAGGATTAGAAAAATATGACGTAATAACTAAACTAAACGATACAGAAGTTAAAGATGTAGCGGCAGTTAGAAAATTCTTATTTGAGAAAACTAAGATAGGTGATACCGTTAAAGTAACTTACTATCGTGGAGGGCAAGAAAAAACAACTGAAATAGTTGTACAGGCAGTAAGTAATACATAATATATAGAAAATTATGAGGGAGATGTATTCTCGTAATGGACTTTTAATATCTTTATTGTTCGTAAAATGTTTATTTTTAGAAGTGATAAAGATAGAAAACATTATAAGAACAGAATTTATAGATTTATTAATATTAAAAAGATTTAATAAAAATGTTTGATTTATTGTAAAAAATAGTAAATATTATTTGCTAAAAAAGTCAAAACATGTTATCATAGTTCTGTTGAAATTTAGAGAAACATAGGTGAATATATGAAAAAAGTAAGAAAAGCAATTATTCCGGCAGCAGGATATGGAACAAGATTCCTTCCAGCTACTAAAGCGTTACCGAAGGAAATGTTGCCAATCATTGACACTCCTACTATTCAATATATAGTAGAAGAAGCAGTAAAAGCTGGAATAGAAGATATAATAATTGTAACAGGAAAACAAAAAAGAGCTATAGAAGATCATTTTGATAGAAATGTTGAACTTGAAGTAGAATTAGAAAATAAAGGGAAATTAGAGCTTTTAGAAAAAGTTAAATATCCAACTACTTTAGCCAAAATCCATTACGTTCGTCAAAGAGAAATGGCAGGCCTAGGGGATGCAATCCTTACAGCTCGTAGTTTTATCGGAGATGAACCATTTGCAGTATTGTTAGGGGATGATGTTGTAATTAATGAAGAACGCCCTGCAATAAAACAACTTATGAACGAATCAGAAAAAACAGGATGCTCAGTTATTGGAGTACAAACTGTTCCTGAAAATCAAACACACAGATATGGTGTAATAGCTCCAAAAGGTCACGAAGGGAAATTATACGAAGTTGAAACTTTTGTAGAAAAACCTGCTCAGGGGACTGCACCATCTAACTTAGCTATTATGGGACGTTATGTTCTAAATCCAGGAATCTTCAAACATTTAGAGAAAAAACACGTTGGTGTTGGTGGAGAAGTACAATTAACAGATGCTATCCAAATGCTAAATGAAGAAGAAAAAGTTTACGCTTATGATTTTGATGGGGCGCGTTATGATGTAGGGGAAACTATTGGTTTCGTTAAAACTACAATTGACTTCGCTCTGAAAAGCGACCTTAAGGATGAACTAGTCCCATTCTTAAAAGACAAATTAAGCGAATTAGAATAAAAAAATTAAAAGATATAGATTGAATGATTTAATCTATATCTTTTTTATAATTATATTATGGAAGAAACTTATCCATCGAAATATATGGATAAGTTCTTTTTTGTTCTATTTAAAATCATTTTTAGCGTCTGGTTTAGCGCCTTTATCTTTATTAATATCTACAGGGAGAGAACCTTCTAGTTGCCAGTCGTTCCATCCTCCATCGTAGAAGTATGTATTAGCTCGGCCAGTTAGTTGAGTCATAAACCAAGGAATAGCATTTCTCCATCCAGTTCCGCAGTAAAGTGCGATCTTATCTGTTTCAGCAATTCCTTGACCTTTCCATAGGTTATAAATTTCTTGTGGGTTACGAAGTGTTCCATCTGGATCGTAATAGTCACTCATATCTCCTTTATTACTTCCAGCAAATCCATAAATAGCACCTTGAGGTTCACCAGCTTTTTCAATATAATCATATCCGCTAGTTTTACCTGTGTATTCATCCCAAGAACGAATACTAACTAGTTTAATTCCTTCGTTTTTAACTTTCTCAGCCATTTCTTTAGCACGAGAAATATCATATTCTGGATGAGTAGGAACATTTACACCGAAGTCAGAAGCTTCTTTTGGTGTATTAACAGTTTTTTCTGTTTCGAAGCCAGCTGCTTTCCAATTCTCGAGACCACCGTTCATTACACGTACATCTTTAACACCAGCCCATTTCAGAGCCCAGTTAACACGGAATCCAGCAGATGCGTCGACAGAGTAGATAATAATAGTTTTGTCACTAGTGATTCCTTGTTTTAATAGATTCTTTTTAATTTCATCAGCAGAACGAAGGTTCCAAATTGGACCTTCTTCTATCCAGTCAGTATTAAAGTGATAAGCTCCTTTGATATGCTCTTTGTAGGCTTTTGCCTTATCTAATTCTCCCCAAGAAACTTCAAAGATCGCATAATTATTATTTGTATATGTTTCAGGTTTTTTACCATCTTGTACATCTTTTACCCATTTAGAAGAGACAAGGTTTTGATATTCTGGATAAGCTACTATATTTGCTTTGTTTGCATCGTTATCAGCGAATGTTTTATAATCCTCGAACTTGTAAACCTCATAACCTAGAGAAGCAAATTTATCTGATACTTTTGCGATATTATCTTTGTTAGTATCGTAAACAACGATTTTTTTGTTCTTATCAAGCCCTTTATCACTAACAAACTTTGCTTCCTTATCTTTATTAACTTTACCTATGAATGAAGCACTATATTGAATTGAGTTTTTAAGGTGTCCTCCGTTTTTCACGTTATCAACTTTAAACCCGTTATAAGCTTCATCATCACGTGTATCAATAAATTGGTACTCGCTGTTACTTAAATTCTTAGTGAAATCTTCCAGTGAAATAGCCTTTATCTCCTTCTTCTCGACAGGTGTACTACTATTGTTGCCATCTTTTGTAGTACAGCCGCTAAGAATAAATCCTGAAGCTAAGAAAATAATCCCCACTTTCTTAAAGTTAATCATATTAAATTGTATGTGGTAGCCTACCACTTTCCTCCTTTTATTTGTACACTATGATTATATTACACAATTTAAAAATTGTAACTATGAGTAAAAACTTTAATTTCTGAGTAAGGTTTACATAAATTATTTCGTCTTGTATTATTATTGAAAAGTATGAATATACATGTGTGTAAAGGTTTTTCTTTTAAGTGATAATCTCTTTCAATTACAATAAAAAAATATTATAATAACATTTTCTTAAAAAATGCACATATAACGATAACCATAAAGTTTATGTGTAAAACGTAGAGGATAATTTTTTTATTTCTCAAAAAATAAATAAAAAAAAGCTTTGCAAATTTTCTGAAACTGTTATACAATAAAACCAGTAGGAGTTTTGTGCTACTGCTTGTAAATAAATTTGGGGAAAGGAGGAAAAGGTATGTTAGAGTTTAATGTTGATAAAATTACTATTCCGCTAAAACAACATGTTGGTGGCCCATGTCAACCTATCGTTAGTGTTGGGGACCATGTAAAACGTGGACAACTTGTTGCAACTCCTAATGGATTAGGTGCTAATATTCACACAAGTTTATCTGGTGTTGTTGAATCTGTTGATGAAATGAACATCGTTGTAAAATTAGATAAAGAACAATCAGATGACTATGTAAAATTAGAACCAACAGACGATCATCTACAACGTATTAAAGATGCTGGTATCGTTGGTGTAGGTGGAGCTGGATTCCCTACTGGAATCAAATTATCTGCACAAATACCTGGTGGATACGTAATAGCTAACGCTGCTGAATGTGAACCGGTATTAGGACACAATGTTCGTTACATGGAAGAACATCCAGAAGAAGTGGTTCGTGGTTTGAAATATATTGTTGAATTAACAGGAGCAAAAGAAGGTTATATTGCGATTAAAACTAAATATCGTAAAGCTTTATTAGCTCTAGGAAAAGCATGTAAAAATGAACCAAATATCAGTATTAAAATTTTACCAGATATGTATCCTGCAGGGGACGAACGTGTTATCGTTAGGGAAACATTAGGTGTAATTTTAAAACCAGGTCAATTACCATTAGAAGCAAATGCTATTATCTCAAACGTAGAAACTATTAAACGTATTGTAGAAGCAATTGAATTAGATAAACCATTAATCGATAAAGATATTACTGTTGGTGGACGTGTTCATAATCCAGATATTTTCATGAATGTACCGATTGGATTACCAATTAGTGTATTTATTGAAAAAGCAGGAGGATACATTAACCCACATGGTGAGATTGTACGTGGTGGACCATTCACAGGGCGTCCAGCTAAAGAAGATGAACCAATTAATAAAACAACTGGGGGTCTATTAGTGGCAATGCCATATCCACAAGAACGCGAAAAAGTAGGGATACTTATTTGTGAATGTGGAGCCCAAGAAGAACGTCTTCGTCAAATAGCTGACGGAATGGGAGCAGAAGTTGTATCTGTTCAAATGTGTAAACGTATGAAACCAGACAAAAATGGTAGATTACGTTGTGAGCTACCTGGTATCTGTCCAGGACAAGCGGAAAAAGTATTAACAATGAAAAAAGATGGTGCGAAAGCTGTAATTACTGGTACTTGTCAAGACTGAACTAACACCGTTACAGGTGTAGCTCCTAGGTTAGGAGTAAAAGTTTATCACAGTACCGACCACGTCCTTCGTGCCACTGACCATCATTTATACAGAAGCTATAAAAGCTTAGAATTACATAATAACAAATAATTAGTTGGAGGTTAGAAGTAATGTCAATTACAGTAGAAACTGCAAAAGAACATTTAAATGACAAAGCGGTATTTTGTTGCAGAGCTGAGGAAGGTATCGTAATTAGCCCAGAACACTTAGAAGATCCAGGGATATTCGATGATTTAGTAGATTCAGGTTTACTATCATTCCCAGATGATGTATTAACAATCGGACAAGTATTAGGAGCTAAATTAACTAAAACAACAGACGCTCTAGTACCTATTACGCCAGCTATCATTGATGCTGTTCAAGGCGGAGAAGAAAAAGCAGAAGAAAAACAAGAAGAAGTAGCAGAAGTAGCACCAGCTGCAGAAGTTGCTGAAGCAGCACCAGTTGCACCAGTTGCAGCACCAGCTGCACAAACATCAGCACCAGCTGGAGTATTCAAATTACAAATTGGAAAAGGTGAAAACATTAACCTTGAAATTCCATTATCAGCATTCGCTCAACAAGCTGCTCAACCAGCACCAGCTGCAGCAGTAGTTGAAGGGAAATCAGCAGTAGTAGAAGCAGCTCCAGTAGCTGTAGAAGCAAAAGCTGAAGAAAAACATGAAGGTGAATCAAAATTCATCCGTTCATTAAAAACTAAACACTATAAAATTGACAAAGTAGTATTTGGAGAAAAAACTGAAATTCAAGGAACTACTTTAGTATTAAGAACACCAGAAGATTTATGTAAAGAAGCTGCTGAGTCAGAAGAATTAGTAGAAGATGTTAAATTAGAAATCATCACTCCTGATAAATATGACACTTACAGTGAAACAATCATGGACGTTCAACCAA